>Ga0222716_10002446_pt1 | contig 15041 bp, 20 predicted proteins | sample C33_13DmetaG_FD_165044 | JGI IMG/M metagenome (GOLD analysis project Ga0222716, IMG submission 165044) | Estuarine water microbial communities from San Francisco Bay, California, United States - C33_13D | ecosystem: Environmental > Aquatic > Marine > Unclassified | place: USA: California... | reverse complement strand
AAAGCCGCTAATGCACCTTCTTGGGTTTCACCCGTAATGTCAAAAGTACGTCCATCTGGCGTAGTTATCTCAAAAGTTGGCATATCTGTACCTATTATTTCTGTTGGATTGTGAAACCATCAACCTCAACTGGTTTATAGTTCGATGTGGGTGCTCTATACCTATAAGACTGTTCAGACTCGTTAATGACTACATTACCATTTAGTCTGTTCTGTACGTTTCTTAACGCAACCATTCTTTCGTTGATCCAGTCCACCCAAATCTTTTCATCTTGGAAGTTCTTCGGTGCTGGCTGTAAGAATAAGTCCATCTCTTTGTTAGAAATGGCACCCTTTGTCTCTGCAACTCTGAGTAAGGCATCATCAACTTTTAGTCTGCTTAACAACAGTCTTCTAGCCGCGTCTGGGCTACCAGTATAGTTGTCAATAAATGATTTAAAGATACCACCGACACCTGTTAGGTTTCCACCTTCAGCTTTACTTTGTGCTATTGCATCTAAACCAGATTGGAAAGAGTTCAGCTGTGAACTTACGTTATTAAAAGTTTCTTTGTCTTTGTCGGTTGTTTTACTGCTACCTTTAGCCTTCAATGCCGCTATGCGTTCTTCAGCAAGTCTTGTTGCCTCTGCTTTGTTGAATGCGTTAGTTTCTGAAACCCTGTTAGCATCTTGAATGTTACCATATTCAGCTGTCGCGGCTTTCATTGCGCCTGTGTAACCTTGCGATGAACCACCAACCATAGCACCACCGATACGAATTAATGCCTCGTTTCTGTCAATCTTAGCGAATGGCATCATAGAGCCACGGGCGTTTGCAGACACTGCGCTACCTTTGCGATCATTAGATGATGTAGTATCTAAGACAGCTTTAGGGTTGGCTTTAGGGGTCTTATTGTCTGTGAGGACAGGAGTAGGGACGTTATATTTAAATAGGTTTTCACCAGCTACCATGTCATTTATAGGTTCATACTGATTATTTTTAAGTACAGGCTCATCTTCAAAAGCACTTTCAGCTAAAGCTATAGATGCTTCAATTGGTGTTTCGTTATATCGCTCTTCATCATACGAGGCTTGTGTAACGACTTCTGGCTTTTTGTTGTACTCATCAATAGCCGCTTGCACCCCAGAGAAGTCGTAGTTTTCGTTTACTACGTCTGGGTTTGGGTTTTTGGCTAGTTCAATAAACTCTTCTTGGGTTAAATTGTCGTAACCAGAATAAACATTAGGAACTACATACTCTTGCTTTTCTTCGAGAACAGGGGAGTGGTCTCCTGTAGCATAGCCACCATTAAACTGTGTTGGCATGAGAACTCCCATACCACCCTGTACTTTTTGATTAGGGTATGCCTTTGGCACAAAGTCAGATAATACTGGTATTTTCTTTTTTCTAGGTCGTTTTACTGCGGCTGGCATTAGAAACCTCCTCTAAACCTTGGCATAGGCGAGTTTTGTGGGACTAAACTACTTTGACCGCCTCGCGGCATGTACTTACTTGCAAAGCCGAATCCTTGCATACCACCGCCTATTGCGGCGGCCATTGGGTCATTCATGTTAGCTTGGTATGTGTTGTTTGTATTTGGAGCCTTGCCTAGCATACCAGACTGATACTGCATACGCTTCTCAAGTTCGAAGTCACGTTGGTCTTCAAATCGTTTCTTCTGGTCATTTAGTTGTGCTTGGTCATACCCTTGTAATGAGTTACCAGCGTTCATACCGAAGTTAGCACCTGTTCCTAATGTATCCATGCCCATACCATAAGCACTCATAAGGTTTGAGTTTGCCTGTCCAGCACCTTGCAATGCAGAACCTTGGTCACGGAACTGTTGTGCCTGTTGATTCAGACTGCGATCTATAAGACTATTCTGGATGTTTGTAGATACATCGGCACGTCTGTCGTCATATGCTCGGTTGGCTACTGCTTCCGCTACACCAGCGCGACTAGAGTTCATGTTGCCAGAACCTGATGCCGCCATGTCTATGCCAGTCAAAGTGTTCTCTTGTAGGTTACGGCGATCATCACGCATTGCCGCGTCTACTAAAGAGCCAGAGTTTGCTGATGCGTAGTCCATAGCTGTCCCAAGGCGGTCTTTTTGTGCCGCCTCTGACATATCTTGGTACTGCCCGTACAGTTGGTTTGCATTGTTACCAAAGCCAGCTGTATTGCCCATCATGGCGTTACCGCTGTCCATCATGTTGGTACCATAGTTGCCCATAGTATTAGCTGTGTTTAGTTGGAAGTCGTTAGCACCAGCTAGAGTGTCACCTGTGTAGGCTCCTGTGTTTAAGACACCATCTAATGCGTTTGAACCGCCTGCTAAGTTGGCATCCACGTATGGCTTGTACTGGTTAAATGAAGCCATGTTAGCCGCATTAGCCGCATCCTGTGCTTCTTTCTGTTTCTTTGAACCTAGATAACTAGCCCCTGCGCCTATAACAGCTCCAGCAATTTGTCCCCACATATTATATTCCTTTACATTTCTATACGGCTACCCAAGCTGTGCCGTTGTAGACAACAAGTTTAGATACGCCTGATCCTAATGGTTCCCAAGGGTACACGGCATAACGCACCATGCCCTTTCTTGGGTTGGTAGGTTCTCTATCGGTTACTTGGGTACTTGCGTCTGCTAATGATTTTATAGACGCTTCTATCTCTCGTAGTTCTTCCTGTAAGTAGTTGGGTAGGAACTCTGGAGAGAGTGTTGGTGCTGTGCGCCTGACATAAGCAGACACCAGCATATTAATTTTATCTGAGATAGCCATAAGTTACCTCCGACCAGTGACAGTGATCTCAACATCCATACCAGTGAAGTTAAAGTCCTTGTCTGTTGTAACCCTAGTCAACTTGTAAGATAGGTATCTGCCAGATATTCTAGTGTCTAATTTATAACTACTTAGACAATCAAAGCCCTGTGCTAAACCATAGTTCGGGGTCTGTGTAGGAAGGTCTGCGGCTCCAAATGTAAATCCAAAAGTACCATCAGAACTTTCTGTAGAGATTTGAGGTACAATATGGGATATTACTTTGTATCCTGTCAGTGGTATTCCTTGTTCATCAAGATCAAGTCCAACACGTTCTACAAAGAATGGCTTAGATACTGCCGTGTCTATAGCTTGCGATAGACTTCCTTTCTCTATCAAGTCGATACCATAGACTTTGCTGTTAGCTACCCCACCCCCAGCTTTAGCTAGAACAAGTGGGTGTCTTTTGTATGGGCTTTCTTGAGAGTGGTATGAGCCACCTACGTTGTCATAGGTAGTCGTAGCGTCTGCGTATGTTGACGCTGTGTTTACGTTGGCTTCAGCACCAGCAACTACGTTAGGTAAATCATAGAATGACCATATGTCCTCTTTGTAGTTGTAGACAGCGGCTCGGTTACAGCTGTCTCCATCTGCGTACTCAGCCATGTCATCGCCACTGTGGTAGCAGAAATATACCTCTTCGAGCATTGAGTTATGTAGGACAAAACACTGTTCAGTCTTAGAGTTATCTAGGCCATTGAAGATATAGTCTCGGACTCGACCATCGCATATGGACTGGCGTGTGTTGCCATCGGTTATATAAATGTCATCCCTGTCAAAGACATAGTGTTTACCTTCGATCTCTTGGATGCAGTTCTGATTGATTACGCCAGAGTCATCAAAAAGTTTCCTAAAGTTAAAGATGAATGCACCACCGACAAACTCCATCATCCACACTTGGTCTTGTGAGTAGACAAGGAAGTTAGAGCCTAAAGTGGCACCATCGACTATGGGGGTCTTCATTTGCACAAGGTCATTGAAGCCAGCACTGTTGGTTAAGTCTGAGGCATCCCATGTATCTGGGACTTGGTTAGCTAGAACTGGGTCACTAAAGCGTACCCTGTTAGGGAACTCTGTGCCGCTTTCTATAGTGCCTAGTGCAAGCAAGAAGTCACCATAGGAACGTATAGCTGTCGCGGTTGTACCAGAAGGCCAGTTAGGCAATGTAGTAAAATTAGTTGCGCTGGGAACTCTATGTACTGGTGCTGTGGTTGCTCTATTGATATACTGTACGTCTGCAAGTATCGTGGCTGTCACGGGTGCAATATTAGATGCAGATAGTGAACTGTTGAACTTCTGTGATAGGACACCATTAGACATCTCAAAGATGTCGAAGGTATCATCCACCACTAATACTGTATCAAAACCAGAGAGAGCACTGACACCATAGATGAACTTGGGAGTGGTTGTTAGGTTTCCTGAGATACTTCTGTAGATGGGTGCTCTAGTTACCTTTGCTTCGTTGAACCTTACGTTCTTAGCGCGTGTGTAGGCATTGATGGGTAGGCTGTATGGGTCGATGTCAGTAACGACACCAACTGACCCTAGCCCACGGATAGGGAGGTTAGTCATGGGCTTTATTCCTTATTTTTTCAAATAGATACTATATAGATACCCGCTATCTTAGTTCTGACCAATTCTCAAATACAGGATATGAACTATCCCCAGTTATTCTGTAGTAATGATCGACAGGGACAATAAAAGAAACTATGTTCCTGTAGTTATTAGGATTACCCATTACAGTGGCTATAGTTACCCAAGTGCTACCATTTGTAGAGGCTTGAACAGATGTGCCTCTAGCAGACTGTATAACTACTTGTATAGGTCTTGATGTAGTGTTCTCATAGGATGTACTGCCTGATCTACTACTAGTTACGTTAACCCAACTTTGGCTTTGTCCTATACCATTGTTTTGGACGTTACTGCTTAAATATGCACTAATAGCACTCGTAAGTTTAGCTGGGGACACAAGACTTTCTGCTGTGTTAGTGCCAGCCTCCCATAAAGATGTAGCTAAACCAACAATCGCTGATACACTTGCGGCGTTAGTATTCAACTGTGACTGTATGCTACTAGTAACACCATCCACATAATTAAGTTCAGCAGTAGACGCTGTAAGACCATCAAGTTTATTGAGTTCGTCTGTGGTGGCTGTAAGACCATCAAGTATATTAAGTTCTGCCGCAGTCGAAGTGACACCATCAAGTATATTGAGTTCGGCTACTGTAGACGTAATGCCGTCTAGGGCGTTTAGTTCGGCTGTGGTAGCCGTTACGCCGTCCAGAAGGTTCAACTCAGCTTGGGTAGCCGTGATTGCTCCAGTCACGTTTGGTAACGTGGACTTGATGGTAGACTTTAGTAGTCTGATGTGGTCATCAGCTTGCGCCAAGCCGTCCGTTGAGGCTGGGTTTGAGGCGTTAAGACTGTTGATGTATGTTCCTGTTTCGAGTGCCATATCTGGGGTTCCTCTAAAGTGTTTCTGGGGATGGCTCTTGTTTCAAAGGCCGAACAACAACAACAACAAGAACAACCTTTAGCCTTCTTTTTGAAATTGATGTTATTTTAAGTGTACGGGGGGTCTAATTTCCTGTGAACCTATAAAAAACTAGGGTCGATCCATGCTAACCTGTTGTAATCGCTGTATAATCATAGGTGAAGGATAATGTATCCCTCGTTATCTGGTAGTAAATACGAGAGACAATCCCATGACATTAGACATTAGTTAGGGAAATTTGTCTGGCTGACATTTTCGACTATTCGACAGACATTGGGACGTTCTAGAGAAACCAAAGCACCCTAAGACATCACAAGACAGAACCAAGACATCGACAGTAAACCATCCTTCCCTGGTCAACATCAGGATAAGTCCCTGGTCAACATCAGGATAACACCAGCTGGCGACAAGATAGACAATCATTCTAAGGTTACTTTAGTTGTCTATGGTCTCTCTAGTTCTCTATATTGTTTGTCATGGAGAGGATGTTCTTAGTAGTCTTTAGTTGTCTTTAGTGTCTCGGCCTTGGGATCATCAGTCACTCAAGGGAAGTATGAGGGAGCTGTAGTTCTACCAAGGCCTTCACTGGCCTGATAGTCTGGCCTGTGGTCTCTGTCGTCGTGTATAGGTGGTTCTTTTGTTCTAAAGGGTGACACAAGTATTTAATGGGTAATTAATTGCCATATATAGTTGACGAGGGATACATCTTTTGATATTCCTTGGGCATACCGAAGGCATTTGCCCGACGACTAAAGATGGGCGACAGGCCGCAAGGTGTGGCAGGGGACTGTAACTCCCCAAGCACACAAGGCGGAAACAGTCGCTTCCCTCGCCCCACAAGGGTCAAGGATTAGTCAGACAGCAAGTACCTTCTTAACCAAAGAAGGAAACACTAGAATGACAAATGAAACAAACACAGCAATTATCACTAAAGTTATTAACTTAGTAACATCAGATAAACCTGACCCTATCACCCAGTATTTGACCGAGACCTTTTGTGAGTTAGGCAACTACGAAACAGCAGAGCAAATGATTGAAGGCTTATACTCGGCGTCTTGGGAGAGTGGTAGCTTCGGTTTGTGCTACAACTACGAACTATTCGACAAACTTGCAGTCCATGATTGGCAGTTGGCAATCAATGGTTGCCTTGAAGAGTATGAGGACGCAACTGGCGAGAGTTTATCTATAAGCAATATCACAGGTGCAGTGACATTCGCCATTGATTGGACAGCCAACCAAATAGCCAGCTCAATGGAATACCACCTTGAAGCAGTAGCTGAAGAGTTGGGAGAAGTAGCATGAGCGATCTAGTGACATTCAGAAAGTTTACAGATGGCGATGTGATCGCCTTGTTTCCTAAGTTGCTTACAGGTCAAGACAACCAAGGCAACCAGTTCATTATGTCTTATATGCACATCGGACAGCATGGGGACGCATCAGATGATCTTATTGATGAACTAAGCCCAGCGACAGCTAATGAATACAGCGATCTAAAGACTGAACTTACTTCAATTGGTTATGAGTTGGAGGTGGCATCATGAGCAATCTAAAAGACAGACGCAAGCAATGGCAGAAAGATTGCATTAATTTCTCATGGTCTCGTTGTGGGACTGTCGCGACTGAGCGTGGCTACGATACACCAACACGTTTAAAGCGTGTCAATTTAATGCTTGAGACTGAAGATCATCAAACCTCGTTCACTTGGTATAATAAAGAGCTGTTGGCGAGGCACGTTGATAGATCACCTGTTAAGTATAAGGAGGCCGCGTGATGGAATTAGGCTACGACACAAATGCTTGGGGGGTGCAGTCATGAGACACCTTCTAAACCGCATGTTAACACCAGACGCCCTAGCATCTGTCTTCCTTATCGTTGGCATCTTTGCAGTGTCTCACCTCGTTGTATTTGGGTGGGCTAGTTACTGAGCCTACTTGTGCCGCCATGCTACGGCGTGGCGCATCAAGTGGACTTAGCCACTACAACAACTGAAGGAACTAAAGCAATGACACCAAGAGAAACTTACACGAAGAAAACACTTTTCCTATCACAAGCACCGAATTTCAACTTTGAGCTGAACGCAGAGCAAATACTTGAGAAGGCACTGGAAGCAGGGTTCGTCACTAAGATCGGCGACGACCTGTTTGAAATCAACAATTCATATGGGGAAGCAAACTAATGGAAATTACAGCAAATAACTTTTTCGCTACTCCAGAGACAATGGAACAGCTTAACAACTGGATCAAGGCCACAAACGACCCAGCAGTCGCTACAGCCGCAATGATGATGCAGAACTTTATTGCCGCCAATTACACTTTGACACCCAAGAAAAGTGGAGAAAGCGAATGAGGCTTTACACAACAGGTAGTCAATGGGCTGGAACTCAAGCTGATGCTAAAAAGCTAGGGAAATTCGTTGAAGCTAATGTACCAACAGACAAGCAAGGTTTACTTGATTGGCTCAATAAAATGCACTGGAATGAGCCAGTAACAGAACCTCCAGCACCTACTAGGCAACCAACAGCACCAAAGATAGCTAACGACGATTACAACAGCGTTAGAACCTATCTGGAAACCTGTGACGCTCAAGAACTTAATCGTTGCTTAACTATCATATGCTCAAGACTGCATGATTTTTTAGATTGATTGCATCAGTTAGCCCAGCGTCAAGGCGTTGGGTTTGCTCATGCAATCACGCATGGAATTAAAGAAGGAACAAAAGAATGAAACCGACACAAGCATTTGAAATGGCGTTAGACCTAGCCATAACAGCACCAACAGAAGCCAAAGCAGAACAGGCGACACGCCTAGCTGAAGAAATAGCAATGATGTTGACACCAGAAGAAGTAGCGCAAGTCAAAGCCATATTCGAAGAGGTGGCGGCATGACTGAAGAACGCACCAGATACCGCATCTTACTTGAGGACGAGAAGTACAGCGTTGACCTTCGCACCTACAACGACAGGGAAACAGCTGAACATCACGCAAAACTTTATGCACAAATCACAGGCGGTAAAACGTCAGTATTTCAGGAGGTCTATTACAATGATTACTAATTATACCCCAGAGACAACAATCGAAGCAATGCAAGTCGCCTTGTTTCGTAGTCTAACCGCCAGATCAATTGACAGGGCACAGGCCGCCGCAACACTGGCACAGTCAATGGCTGACAAATTAACAGCAAAGGAACTAGAGCAAGCCAAGGCTGGAGCAATAGACATGGCAGTGCGTGAGCAACAAGGGAGAAAGAGCAATGGGTGAAGTAATTCAATTGAATGCTGATTATGCGCTAGGAATGCAGTCAGCAAGGGAAGCAGTAGCGTCAGGCGACATCTACTGTATCGAAAGTGCGCTAATGCTTTACGAGCAAGACCCAGCGGACAGTGAGTTTCAAAGGGGACACCACAGGGCACTTATAAATTTACATCAGCAACAAGGGAGGCAGTCCAATGACCTTTCTTGAGTTAGTCCAAATGGACGCAAAGCTGATCTGGGATGGTGAAGCACACCGAGCCCGAAGCATCACAAAAGCCGAGCGATTTGCCTCTTTCTCTGATTATGAGACAAGGGGCATCAGTGATTTTAAGCCTAGCCACATCCACCACTTCTTTGACAGCCTACAGGAGCAGGGGCTGTCTAATAATACCATTAATCACTATGGTGCAATGATAGTTAAGGTTTTCTCTCATGCAGTATCTGAAGAGCACATTAGCCATGTACCCAAGTTCAAGTACCGAAAGGTCAAAGGCAACCAAAGACCTTTATACTTTACAAAGTCTCAAATAGACTTAATGTCGTCGTACTTTCGGAATAGCTATGACTTCAAAGACTTAGAGTTCTACCTGATTATTGGCATTCAAACGGGCATGCGAATAGGGGAGATAAGAAGCATCAACGAGAAAACTTTGATACATGATGAGGCAGGGAACTACTCGGTTTACTTAGAGCATACTAAGAATGGAGATAGTCGGACAGTGCCAATTAATCAGACAGCCCTGAGAGCCATTCGTGCTCTAGGAACTGATGTGTCTAAGAACTGGAACAGCAAGCTGTTTTATCGAGGGTGGAAGCACATGAGACGGGCAGTGCTTAACGACGACAGCCGTTACACCTTCCATACTACCAGACATACCTGTGCAACAACACTGGCAAACAGTGGGGCTTATAACACAGACTTAATTGGTCGTTTCTTGGGACACCGAGACCTAAACACAACCCGTAAATACATCAAGACAGCACCAGAGACCTTGAGGTCTATGGCTGAACTAATGAGAGGAGAGAGAAACAAAACCATTGCAGAGCCGCAAGCCAAGCAAAAAGACTTGTTTGGAATGGAAATATAAGAAAAGGGAAGTAATTAAAATGGAAGATAAAACAACAAAAGCAAGCCTTACTAACGGCGGACACGGAAAACCAGTAACAAGTTGGTGTAATCCTTATCGCGGAAGCCCAGTTTCAGAAGCCTACAACGAGACCATGCACGAAGATGGCAGATCAAAGTGGCAAGAGAAATACAAACAGGCAGATAATGTTACCGAGCAAGCACCAGAATACAACCAGCTAAAGCAAGTTTTAGATAAGGTTGCAGACGGACTTTCAAAAGACATCGAAGAGGCAAGAAAAGGCAAAGGCCGCCGCCCAACGTGGCTTAACGACCTTATGCACCTAGACCCTCGACAGCTGGCACTCATCGGCCTTCAGACGTGCTATAACGCCGTTCTGAAAGACAGCACTTTAAGCAGTGTCACCCAAGAAATCGGAAGTCTTATAGATCGTGAATGTTTAGCGTTGGAGTTGCTACATAGCGACGACGAGGAAGCCAACAAGAACAATAGACGTTTAGTCAAGATGGTGTCTGAAGCCCACACGTCTGCACATATTCGATTGAAGGCACTCAGGAACATAGCCACCAAGAATGGCACCAAGTCTATTTACTTTGGTATCGAAGAGAAAAAGGGTGATCGAAAGATGCACATGAAGCGAAGGACATCCAACGCCGCCCCAGTCTTGTCAGCCATCTTTCAGTATTGTCATGTGTTCCAGAAGGACACGCAGTACACCACCCCAAAAAACAGCATCACTCGCCTTTCGTTTACTGATGAAGCAATGCGCCAAATTGAGAGGAGCAAAGAGTATCTCCAGTGGTCACAGCCGTTACTAAAGCCTATTCCAATGGACACTCCGAACCCGTGGACAGGCTTCCATACAGGGGCTTATAAGGACTGGAGATTAGCTGAGTGCGTGAAGTTGGTTCGAGGGGCTTCAGTGAAGCAGATTGAGGCCATAGAGCACAGTTTCAAGGGTGAAACTCCAGAACACTTTAGGGCACTCAATGCACTGCAAGAAACGAGGCTGTGTATCAATGAGGAAATGCTTGAGGTTGTCGAGTGGTGCTGGGAGACACGGCAGTCATTCGGTAAGTTTCCCAAGAGAGATACACCTGAGTTTCCGAGGCTTCCCGAAGACCACATGACGATGGATATAGAGCTAAAGAAAGCCATCAAAGAAGACCAACGTGAATGGAGAAACACTGACCGCAGGGTCAAAGGTGCTGAAGCTGTCATGAAGCAAGATTTGCAGATAGCTAATGAACTTGCAGTGCACGATTGGTTTACAATCCCTTGGGCTTGTGACTTCCGTGGTCGCTTCAACATGGTTCCGTCTTTTAACTACCATCGTGATGACCACATAAAGTCTCTCTTTCAGTTTCAAAGGGGACGTGTAGTCGATGGTCAGAACATACGTTGGCTTAAAATACACATTGCCAACTGTAGTGGCTTTGAGAAGATCGACAAAGCACCTCTTGAAGATCGTGTGGCTTGGTTTGATAAAAATGAGGGTGTGCTACTAGACATGGCAAAAGACTATAAGAACAGTCTGGGTCAATGGTCTGGCGCGGACAAGCCTTTTCAAATGTTAGCGGCTATCTTCGAATATTCCAGATACCTTGAGGAAGGTGAAGACTTTGTTGGGTTTATACCAATTTCACTTGATGGGACTAATAGTGGCGTTCAGCATTATTCGATGCTTACTCGTGGAGAGGATGAGGGTAAACTTGTAAACCTAGTCCCACAGGCTGAAATGGCTGACCTTTATCAAACTGTTGCTGACAAGGTACAAACGAGGCTCAAGACTGATCTAAGTGACAGTAGTGACTTTAGGAAGAACCCTATCACTAAGGCCGAACTTGCGCGTATTTGGTTGGACTATGGTGTGGACAGGAAGCTGTGTAAGAGGCCATCGATGGTTTTCGCCTATAGTTCTGTTGCGGCTGGTATGACTGGTCAATTCATGGAAGACGTAATGAAACCGCTACAGCGTGACGTGAGCTATGGAGACATCGAGTTTCATCCGATTGCTAGGACTAATAAAGAGCGAAAAGTTGCGGCTCGTTACCTTGCTGAACATTGCTATGACAGTATCGTGGAAACTTTGCCCAAGGCGGCTGAAGCAATGAAGTGGATACAGTCGTGTACCAATGTTCTCAGCAAGCAGAACAAGCTGGTTAACTGGACTTCGCCCAGCGGCTTTAGGGTCTTCCATAACTATCTGAAGCGAGACCGAGTAGAGACCAAGATATTCTTGTTTGATACAGCGGTGGGCATGAGAACTAGGTCTAAAGTTTCTTTGTCTATGGATACAGGGAAGGTTGATGTTAGGAAAAACACAGCATCAGTAGCGGCTAATTTTATACACTCTTTAGATGCGGCTGGCATGGCTAAAACCATAATCCTACTGTTAGACGCTGGGGCTACTGAAGACTTCTTTATGATCCATGACAGCTTCGCAATCTCAGGGGATGTAGACGAGTTATATCATGGTGTCCGTGAAGCCCACATTCAGATGTATTCTGAAGAAAACCTACTGCTGAAGTGGCAAGAGGAACTCAGGCAACAGCTGGAGCATCCTTTCGATTTTGAGAAGTCTGGCGTTCCTCCAATTCCACAAATGGGAAACCTTGACCTACAGCTGATAAGTAAGAGCCAGTTCTGCTTCAGTTAATACTTATGTCACCCTTCAGAAGCCCCTAGTGTCTCCTCCCTCCTCCTCCTAAGACACTAGGGACTTCTTCTCCCAAACATAAAGGCCATCTCTAGTAACTAGGGGTGGCCTTTTTCATTAGAAAGACAAAAGTATGCCTAAGAAACAAAAGATCAACTTCCAGACACCAACTGGCGTGGCTAAGTATCCACACCTACTGAAACCTGACACAGCTTTCGATACTGAAGGTAAATATAAGTCAGAAATATTGCTGTCTCCAGAAGACGCAAAGCCTTTGATTAAGATCATTGAGGATGCGGCTAAAGCAGAACATGGGAAGGCTAATTACAGAGTTCCCTATCAAACGGATGAAGACACTGGTGAAGTGGCATTCAAACTTCAGTCAAAGTACATGCCAGAGTTTTATGACACAGCTGGTCAAAAAGTGCCAGTAAATGCCTTACCACAGATCGGTGGTGGCAGTCGTTTGAGACTTAAAGGGTTCTTAAATGTTTACAAAGTAAGTGGACAGGCTGGGGTGTCTATCACGCTACAAGCTGTCCAAATTGTCGAAGCCGTACAAGGAATGAATGGAACAGGCTTTGGCGCAATCGAGGAAGGTGGGTTCACTATAGACACATCAGCAATCGATGCACCTTTTGCACCCACTGGAAATGAAGACAACTTTGACTTCTAATCACAGATACCGAGGTATCAAAGAAGGCTATAGGTCAGGTCTTGAAGTTGGTGTTGCTGAAGAACTCAGGAGACTAGGTATTCCGTTTACCTACGAGACCGAGAGGTTTTCATACTTAATCCCATCGCGGACTGCCAAGTACACCCCAGATTTTATTCTCCCAAAGGCTGGTGGTGTATGGTTTTTAGAAACCAAAGGACGATGGGTGACAGCTGATCGACAGAAACATGTGTTGATTAAGAAGCAACTGCCAGACCTTGACCTACGTTTTCTTTTCCAGAATGCAAACGCAAAGTTGTATAAGGGGTCTAAGACTTCTTATGCTGACTTTTGCACCAAGAATGGGTTCGCATGGGCACACAAGCGAATACCATCAGAGTGGATTGAGGAATGCCATATAGGCATGAAGCAAGCCAAATAAAGAGAGCAGAGGGCGGTCTTCGGATCGCCCTTTTTATTATAGGGAAGCAAGAAACATGAGAAACTTTAGAGGCATACGATATGCACAGACACAGCTGTTAGAAATACTGACAAGCGACGAATACAAACAAGGCACTCTGACAGATAAGAAACAAGATAAACTTGATGCACTGATTGAGTTCTGTGGTGCTTATGAGAAGCACAGGGAAATCCAAGAGATGTGCGATGCCGATTTTGAGCACTACTGGAATATGATGGATGGCAGAGACAGCCCTTCGGACAGTGATAAGTGTAACCCCATGAACAGCAGGGGTTTTTTAGTTAGTGGGTGTTTAGATGAATGAACAAGAAGAGAGCACTTTTGTGTCTCACGAACAATGCGATGCCTGTGGGTCATCGGATGCAAACAGCCTTTACAGCGATGGACATATGTTCTGCTTTAGTTGTCTAAAACACACCCCAGCTGACGGAGAGTACACGCCCAGCGCAACGGCAACCAAGACAGACAGTAGCCTACTATCAGGCGACTTCATGGAACTTAGGTCACGCAAGTTGACAGAGCAGACGTGTCGTAAGTTTGGTTACTTTGTTACTAAGGACAACAGAGGCGAGCCGATACAGGTAGCAACCTTCAAGGATGCCAAGGGTAAGACAACAGGCCAGAAGATACGCACCAGAGACAAGCAGTTTCCTACAATTGGAAAGATCACTGGTCTCTTTGGTATGCACCTTTGGTCAGCTGGTAAGAAGCTGGTGATTACAGAAGGCGAGATAGATTGCATGAGCGTGTCGCAGATACAACAGCATAGGTTTGCTACTGTGTCTGTTAGAAACGGCAGTGCTGGGGCTAAGAAGAACCTGTTGGAGAACATAGATTACCTCAACAACTTTAAAGAGATAGTCTTAATGTTTGATCAGGATGAAGCTGGACGTAAGGCCGCCATTGAGTGTGCTGAAGTCTTGCCCATTGGTAAAGTTAAGATTGCTGTCTTGCCACACAAGGATGCCAATGAGTGCTTAGTCAAAGATGAAGCTGGAGCAATCATCAATGCCATACACCAAGCGGCTGACTATAGACCTGATGGCATAGTCCAGATGTCTGACATGAGAGAGACTGTAGCAACTCCAGACGCTGAGAGCCCAATGAAGTACCCATATCCAAGAGTAAACAACATGCTCAAGGGCATACGACAGGGCATTGTGACTATAGTGGCTGGAAGTGGCACAGGTAAGTCTACATTAATCCGTGAGATTGCTTACAACTTACACATGACAGGAACACGGGTTGGCATGTTGATGCTAGAAGAAAGCACTAAGAGGACAGCCCAAGGTCTCGTAGGTCTCCACATCAATAGAAACATTGTGATTGACGAGGATGCGGCTACACCAGAGGAGATAAAGACAGGCTTTGACGACTTACTGTCTCATGGTCAAATTTACCTCTTTGATCACTTTGGGTCATTTGACATAGACACCATTTGTAATCGTATCAGGTACATGAAACATGGCCTTGGTTGTGATGTCGTCTTTTTAGATCACATTAGTATTCTTGTTAGCTCATATGCTGGTGCAAGTGACAACGAGAGGGTGCTTATAGATCACATCATGCACACTCTTACAGTCCTATGTACTGAGTTGGACTTAGCGTTGATCCTTG
>Ga0222716_10002445_pt1 | contig 15043 bp, 24 predicted proteins | sample C33_13DmetaG_FD_165044 | JGI IMG/M metagenome (GOLD analysis project Ga0222716, IMG submission 165044) | Estuarine water microbial communities from San Francisco Bay, California, United States - C33_13D | ecosystem: Environmental > Aquatic > Marine > Unclassified | place: USA: California... | reverse complement strand
TAATACCAAAGGGCAAACATATTAATTTTAACCCAGGTGAAAAAATACAAAAAGGTGAGTACTTACTTGATGGGCAGCCATTACCGCATGACATATTAAGAGTATTGGGAATTAAAGAATTAACTGAGTATTTTGTAAATCAAGTTCAGGAAGTATACAGATTACAAGGTGTAATTATTAATGACAAACATATTGAAACTATATTAAGACAAATGCTTAAAAAAGTTGAAATAAAAGTCTCTGGAGATTCTAGTTATTTACCAGGTGAAGTTATTGATAGAATAAAGTTTGAAAATGCCAACGAAAAATTAGTAGCAGAAGGTAAAACACCTGCTGTTGGTGAGCGTGTATTGATGGGTATTACTAAAGCTTCATTACAAACTGAATCGTTTATTTCAGCTGCTTCATTCCAAGAAACAACTAGAGTTTTAACAGATGCTGCAATTAAAGGTAAAGTTGACCCATTAAATGGCTTAAAAGAGAATGTTATTGTTGGTAGATTGGTTCCTGCTGGAACTGGAAGTATCAAGAATAAGTGGAACAAAAAAGCACTTGATGATGATAATAATTTTATTGCTGAACAAGATAAAATAGAAACTTCTGAAGCTCCAGAAACACCTGCAAATCAGTAAAAATATCACTTAATACTTGAAGTTTTAGTTTGACAAAGTCAGATTATTAAGTATTTTGGCGGTGTTTTTGGTTGGAATGTAGTACCTGCTAATAGTACTAAACGCTGCCACAAAATAACCTGTCAGTTATTTTCTTCTAAAAATATATTAATTAATTTTATAAAATTTTATGCCAACTATTAATCAGTTGTTAAGAAAAAAAAGAGTTAAACAATTAACAAGGAACAAAGTTCCTGCGTTACAAAAACAACCTCTTAAAAGAGGTGTGTGTGTTAAAGTTTATACAACAACTCCAAAAAAACCAAACTCTGCATTAAGAAAAGTTGCTAGAGTAAGACTATCAAATGGTTTTGAAGTTACTGCTTACATACCAGGTGAAGGTCACAACCTTCAAGAACACTCAGTTGTGTTAATTAGAGGTGGTAGGGTAAAAGATTTACCAGGTGTACGTTATCATATCTTAAGAGGTAATCTTGATACACAAGGTGTTGCTAATAGAAAGAAAAGACGATCTTTATATGGAACTAAAAAAGGTAAATAATGTCTAGAAAAAAAACTCAACCTAAAAAAAATGTAGTTCCTGATCCAAAATTTAATTCAACTATTATACCTAAATTAATAAACAATATAATGTACGACGGCAAAAGAGGTGTTGCTGCAAAGATTGTTTACGATGCAATAGATAAAATTAAAACTAAGTCAAAAGATGAGCCAATAAATATTTTTAATGAAGCTATTAATAACATTAAACCAACTGTTGAAGTAAGATCTAGAAGAGTTGGTGGTGCCACTTATCAAGTTCCTGTTGAAGTAAAGAGTAAGAGAGCTCAGGCTTTAGCTATTAGATGGTTAGTAGACTCTGCAAGAAAAAGAAAAGACAAACATATGTCGGATAAAATTTTTAATGAACTGTTTGATGCTTATGAAAAAAAAGGTGCTGCAGTCAAAAAAAGAGAGGATGTGCACAAAATGGCCGAGTCTAATAAAGCCTTTGCACATTTTAGATGGTAATAAACTATGGCTAGAACTCATACATTAGATAAATACAGAAATATTGGGATCATGGCACATATTGATGCTGGTAAAACTACTACTACCGAAAGAATTTTATACTATACAGGTAAAAGCCATAAAATAGGTGAAGTGCATGATGGTGCTGCAACTATGGATTGGATGGAACAAGAACAAGAAAGAGGTATTACTATTACCTCTGCTGCAACTACTTGTTTTTGGAATGATCATAGAATTAATATTATAGATACACCAGGCCACGTAGATTTTACAATTGAAGTTGAGAGATCTCTTAAGGTTTTAGATGGTGCAGTTTGTGTTTTTGATGGTGTTGCAGGTGTAGAGCCTCAGTCAGAAACTGTTTGGAGACAAGCAGATAAATACAAAGTTCCAAGAATTTGTTTTGTTAATAAATTAGATAGAACTGGTGCAGATTTCTTTAGATGTGTTGACATGATTAGAGATAGATTGGGCTGTAAGCCACTGCCTCTACAAATTCCAATTGGTATTGAAGCTTCATTATCAGGTGTTGTTGATCTTGTTAAAATGAAAGCTCAAGTTTGGAAAAATGAGGCCTTAGGAGCTGAATGGGAATACAAAGATATCCCAGATGATTTAAAAGAAATTTCTCAAAAATATAGAACAGAATTAGTTGAAACTGCGGTAGAGCAGGATGAAAAGTTAATGGAAGCTTACTTAAACGGTGATGAGATAAAAGAAGAAGATTTAATAAGATGCATTAGAAAAGGAACTTTAAACTTTAGTTTTGTCCCAATAACTACTGGTTCTGCTTTTAAAAACAAAGGTGTACAGCCATTACTTGACGCAACAATTAACTACTTACCTAGCCCAATAGATATTGGGTCAATTAAAGGAACTAAACCAGGCTCGGAAGATGAAATAGAAATGAAATTTGAAGATACCGTTCCTTTTTCTGCTTTAGCCTTTAAAGTTGCTAATGATCCATTTGTTGGTTCACTTACTTTTATTAGAATTTATTCTGGAACAATTAAAACTGGTACAGCTGTTTACAATACATCAAAAGATAAAGAGGAAAGAGTTGGTAGAATGCTTTTAATGCATGCTAACTCAAGAGAAGATATTAAAGAGGCAAATGCCGGAGACATTGTTGCATTAGCAGGTTTAAAACATACCATAACAGGTCATACATTATGTGATGAAAATAATCCTGTGTTGCTCGAACCAATGGAATTTCCTGAACCTGTTATTGAAATTGCAGTAGAACCTAAAACAAAAGCTGACCAAGAAAAAATGGGTGAAGCATTAGGAAGACTTGCTGCAGAAGATCCTTCATTCAGAGTTACATCAGATGAAGAGTCTGGACAAACAATTATCAAAGGTATGGGTGAACTTCATTTGGATATAATTGTTGATAGAATGAAAAGAGAATTCAAAGTTGAAGCAAATGTCGGAGCTCCTCAAGTTGCTTACAGAGAAACTTTAGAAAATGCTTCAGAAGTAGAATACACTCACAAAAAACAAAGTGGTGGTGCAGGTCAATTTGCAAAAGTTAAACTTCTTGTTGAACCACAAGAACCAGGTGCTGGAAGATCAGTTGAAAGTAAAATCAAAGGTGGAGCTATCCCTAAAGAATTTATTCCTGGCGTAGAAAAAGGAATTGAAACAGTGTCAGATAATGGAATTTTGGCAGGATTTCCAATGATCGATTATAAAGTTACAATTATTGATGGTTTACACCACGATGTAGATTCAAGTGTTCTTGCATTTGAACTTGCTAGTAGAGCTTGTTTTAAAGAAGCTTGTACTAAAGGAACATTAAAACTTCTAGAACCTGTAATGAGAGTAGAAGTAGTTACACCTGAAGACTATATGGGTGATGTAATAGGAGATTTAAATAGTCGTAGAGGGCAGATTAGCACTCAAGAACAAAGAGGTAATGCTACTGTAATAACAGCAATGGTTCCATTAGCTAATATGTTCGGATACATAAACAATTTAAGATCAATGTCTCAAGGAAGAGCTCAATATTCAATGTTCTTTGATCATTACTCTAAAGTGCCACAAAACGTACAAGATGAAGTAACTAAAAAGATTGCAGGGTAATTATGGAAAAACAAAATATTCGAATTAAACTTAGAGCTTACGATAACAAGATTTTAGATGCATCTACTGAAGAAATTGTGAACACAGTGAAAAGAACAGGAGCAACTATAAAAGGTCCTATTCCTCTACCTACTAGAATAGAAAGATATACTGTTTTAAAAGGTCCCCATATTGATAAAAAAAGTAGAGAACAGTTTGAGTCCAGAACTCATAAAAGATTAATTGATATTATAGAGCCAACACCACAAACTGTAGAAGCTCTAATGAAATTAGACCTTGCTTCAGGTGTTGATGTGGAGATTAAAATTTAATTATGTCTGAGATAGCTTTAATAGGAAAAAAAATAGGAATGACTAGAGAGTTTTATAAAACTGGTCAATTAGTCCCTGTAACTGTACTTAAGGTTGAAAAAGCTAGAGTTATTCAGGTTATAGATGAAGAAAAAAGAGGTTACAAAGCCGTTCAACTTGGTTACGGCAAAATAAAGAATTCAAAACTTACGAAGGCGATGAAAGGTTTTTTTGCTAAAAAGAATACCGAAGCAAAAAAGAAACTAAAAGAATACAGAGTAAATGATACTGAAAATTATAAAGAAGGTAATGAGTTTGGTTTAGAAATATTCAAAGATATTAAATTTGTAGATACAAGATCAAAAACTATTGGAAAAGGTTTTGCAGGTGCCATGAAAAGATGGAACTTTGGTGGCTTAAGAGCCAGTCACGGTGTATCTGTATCACATAGAGCTCATGGATCAACAGGACACAGTCAAGATCCGGGAAAAGTATTTAAAGGAAAAAAAATGGCTGGTCACATGGGTGATAGACTCAGAACAATGCTTAACATCGAAATAATTAAAACAGATTTAGAAAATGAGCTTTTGTATCTAAAAGGTTCAATTCCAGGATCAAAAAATACAGAAGTTGTAGTTAGAAAATCAATCAAAAATATTAACAAAATGACAATTTCTGAAAAAATTGCAGCAGCAGAAGAAGCAAAAAAAACACCAGATAAAAAGAAAAAATAATGAAAATTGAAAAAATAAGCATTGACGGAAAAAAAGATACTATCGAAGTATTAGATAAAATATTTTCTGCAAAGATTAATAGCAAATTAGTCAGTAGTGTTTTGTATAAAACAAATGCTAATTACAAAGGTAGACACGCTAAAACGAAGCAACAAAACGAAGTAAGTGGACCTACATCGAAAATTTATGCTCAAAAAGGTACTGGTGGAGCTAGACACGCAAGTAGAAAAGCACCTATATTTGTTGGCGGAGGTATAGCTCATGGACCTAAAGGTGAACTTGCTTATAAAAAAAGAAAACTAAATAAAAATGAAAAAAAATTAAGTGTCGCTTCATTAATTACAGAAAAAAATAATAATAAAAATTTATTAATATTAAATGACTTTGACTCAGAGATTAAAAAAACTAAGGAAATGAATGCAATTATTCAAAAATTACAAATAACTCATTCTTTAATTATTTTAGATAAAGCTTCTAAAGAGAAAGTTGAAAAATCAGCTAGAAATATTCCAAATGTTAAAGTAACAGATGTTAATCATTTTAGCTCCTATGATATTATTAAATTTAAAAAAGTTGTTTTTACTGAAAGTTCAGTAAAAGAACTAGAGAAGAGATATTCATAAAATGGATAAAATACATTTATACGATAAAATTGTTTCTCCAATGGTTACGGAAAAATCAACTAATATGTCTGAACAAAACAAAATTGTGTTTAAAGTTCCAGCAGGATCAAACAAAATAAACTTAAAAAAAAATATTGAAAAGATTTTTAAAGTAAACGTAACTAAGATTAATATAATCAACAAACAGAATAGAACTAAAATTACCAGAGGAAAAAAAGTTAGAGTTTCTGGATTTAAAAAAGCAATAATAACACTCAAAAAAGGTCAAAGCATTGATCTAACAACAGGTATTTAATAAATGGCACTTAAAACTTTTAAACCTTATACAAAATCTACTAGAGGAACTATCTTGGTTGATAGAACTGGCCTGTGGAAAGGTAAGCCTTTCAAAGCACTTGTATCTCCAAAGAATGCGATGAAAGGAAGAAACAATAATGGACACATAACTAATATTAATAGATCCGGTGGACATAAAAAGATGTACAGACATGTTGATTTTTACCGTAAAAAATTTGACATGGAAGCTACTGTTGAGAGAATTGAATACGATCCAAATAGATCATGTTACATCATGTTAGTAAAATTTGAAGACGGTTCTCATGCATACTATTTAGCACCACAAAAAATCAAAGCAGGTGATAAAATTGAGAATGGATCTAAAAAAGAAATTAAAGTTGGAAATTGTATGCCTTTGCAAGATATTCCAGTTGGTATAAATATACACAATGTAGAGATTCAGCCAGGTGCTGGGGGTAAAATTGCTAGATCTGCTGGTTCGTCAGTAACAATTAGCGGATTAGACGGTAATTATAGTTTAATCAAACTTGCTTCAGGTGAAGTAAGAAAAATAGATTCTAGATCTTTAGCTACTATTGGGACATTAACAAACCCAGATCAAAAAAATATTAAAATTGGAAAAGCAGGAAGATCAAGATGGCTTGGAAGAAAACCACATACAAGAGGAGTTGTGAAAAACCCTGTAGATCACCCTCATGGTGGTGGTGAAGGTAAATCAGCTGGTGGAAGACATCCAGTTTCACCTACTGGTCAATCTGCTAAAGGATTAAAAACAAGAGATAATAAGAGAACAGATAAATATATTGTTAAGAGAAGAAATAAAAGGAAGGATACTAAGTAATGGCTAGATCAGTATGGAAAGGACCTTTTGTTGAAGAAAGCTTAATGAAAAAAGTTGATAAATACAAAGATGATCCAAAAAAAATTCCAATTAAAACATGGTCAAGAAAGTCAACAATATTACCTGATTTTGTTGGTGTTAGTTTTCAAATTTATAACGGTAAAAAATTTATACCAATTACTATCTCAGAAGACATGGTTGGACATAAATTAGGTGAATTTTCACCTACAAGAACTTTTTATGGACATACACCAGCGGATAAAAAAGCTAAACCTGCAACTGCGGCTAAAAAATAAATATGAATAAGACAAAGAAAAAAAATAGAAAAAAAGTGGATACAGTTAAATCTGTTAACAATAGTATAAGAACTAGTGTTAGAAAACTTAATCCTATTTTAAAAAGCATTGTTGGAAAAAAAGTTGATGTTGCAATTAGAGACTTACAATTCTCAGCTAAAAGAATAAGCAAAGATATAAGAAAAACAATAAGTTCTGCAGTTGCTAACGCTGAAAACAACTTTCAATATGATATTGATAATTTAGTTGTCAAAGAAGCTTATTGTGGAAAGAAAATTGTAATGAAAAGATTTAGACCAAGAGCAAAAGGTAGAGCCGCACCAATTTTAAAACCTTGGTCAACTGTAACTATAATTTTATCAGAAGCTAAACAAATGGAGAGTCATGGGACAAAAGGTTAATCCTGTAGGTTTTAGATTAGGTATCAATAGAGGCTGGGACTCTGTCTGGTATGCTAAAAAGAAAGATTTTGGAAATTATTTAATAGAAGATTTTAAAATTAGAGATTACATAAAAAAAAATGTTGTTAATTCAGGTGTATCAAAAGTGATGATAGAGAGAACCTCTAATAAATGTTATGTTACTATATACACTTCAAGACCAGGATTTGTTATTGGAAAAAAAGGAAGTGACATTGATAAAATCAAAAATAATTTATCAAAATTTACAACTAATGAGGTTGCTTTAAATATAAAAGAAGTAAAAAAACCAGAAACCAATGCATACTTAGTTGCTGAGAACATCGCTCAACAATTAGTAAAAAGAATTTCATACAGAAGAGCAATGAAAAGATCTATGCAATCATGCATTAGATTAGGAGCAAGAGGAATTAAAGTTTCTATTAGTGGAAGACTTGGTGGTAATGAGATAGCTAGAACTGAATGGTTAAGAGAGGGTAGTATACCTTCTCACACTTTAAGGGCAGATATAGATTATGCTGAAGCAGAGGCTTTGACAACTTATGGAATCATTGGAATTAAAGTTTGGATCTATAAAGGTGAAGTATTTGCACGAGAATTTAGTCAAGAAACTAATAAAGTTGCACCAAAAGAGGGTAAAGAATAATGCTTCAACCAGTTAGAACTAGATGGAGAAAAGCCCACAAAGGAAGAATTCATGGAACGGCTACTAGAGCAAGCTCTATCAATTATGGTGCGTTTGCTTTGAAAGCTTTGCAGCCAGAAAGAATTACTGGAAAACAAATTGAAGCTGCTAGAGTAGCTTTAACTAGACATATGAAAAGACAAGGGAGAGTATGGACTAGAGTATTTCCAAATATACCAGTTTCTAAAAAACCTATTGAAGTTAGAATGGGTAAAGGTAAAGGAAATCCTGAATTTTTTGCTTGTAGAGTAAAACCTGGAAGAATTTTATTTGAAGTTGATGGTGTTTCAGAACAAATAGCAAAAGAAGCTCTTTACAAAGCATCAGCTAAATTACCGATTAAAACTAAAACTATTAAGAGGTTTGCTTAATATGAAAAAACAAGAAATTAAAAAATTATCTAAAGACGAAATGATTAAAAATATTGATAAATTAAAAAAAGATCTTTTTAACTTTAGATTTCAAAAGATAAATTCACAGGTGACAAACCCTTCAAAAATTGGTGAAACAAAAAAAACGATTGCGAGATTAAAAACTATATTAAAAGGAAAAATTAATGCCTAAAAAAATATTAACAGGAGTTGTTGTTAGTGATAAACCAAACAAAACTATAACTGTAATGGTTGAAAGAAAATATTCTCATCCTGTACTTAAAAAAGTAATTAAAGTTAGAAAAAATTACAATGCGCATGATGAAAATAACAAATTTAAAACAGGTGATAAAGTTTCAATTATTGAAAGCAAACCATTTTCAAAAAATAAAAAATTTCAAGTAATGGAGAATACAAAATAATGATTGGTGTACAAACAGAGTTACAGGTAGCAGACAATACGGGTGCCAAAAGAATAGAGTGTATAAAAGTGCTTGGTGGATCTAAGAGAAGATACGCAAGTATTGGTGATACTATTGTTATAGCTGTTAAAGAAGCAATACCAAAAGGTAAAGTGAAAAAAGGTACAGTACACAAAGCTGTCGTAGTAAGAGTTAAAAAAGGGATTCATAGAAATGATGGTTCTAAAGTTAAATTTGATAATAATGCAGCAGTGCTAGTAGATGACAAAGGTGAACCAGTCGGAACAAGAATTTTTGGACCAGTAACTAGAGAATTAAGAAGTAGAGGGCAGATGAAAATAATTTCATTGGCACCGGAGGTTTTATAAAATGATTAAAAAAGGATTAAAAGTTAAGGTTTTAACAGGTAAAGATAAAAAAAAAGAAGGTGAAGTCATTGAAATTGATAGACCCAACAATAGAGCTAAAGTTAAAGAGATTAATATGGTTAAAAAACACATAAAAACTACCAAAGAGAAAAAGGGTGGGATTGTGTCAAAAGAAAGCTTTATTCACTTATCAAACTTAAAACTAATTGATGAAAAAGTTGCAAAAAAAACAGAGGCTAAAAAATAATGACACCAAGATTAAAAGAGATTTATAATAAAGAAATTCAGCCAGCTTTAAAAGATAGTTTGGCTCTTAAAAATATTTTTATGGTACCTAAAATTGAAAAAATAGTTTTAAATATGGGTCTTGGATTAGATGGTGCTGATGCAAAAATCTTAAAAGCAGCAGAAGAAGATATGGGGAAAATTACTGGACAAAAACCTGTAATTACAAAGTTTAAAAAATCAGTCGCGAATTTTAAAACAAGAAAAGGTTCTAATGCTGGTTTAAAAGTAACTTTAAGAAAAAATAAAATGTATGAGTTCATTGATAGATTGGTAAATATCGCATTACCTAGAATAAAAGATTTTAGAGGACTATCTGCTAAGGGATTTGATAAATTTGGTAATTATACTTTTGGCGTTAAAGAACATATTATTTTTCCAGAAGTAAGTTTTGATAGAGCTGATAAGGTACGTGGTCTAGATATTGTGGTTGTAATTAAAGCATTAAATAAAGATCACGCATTTGCTTTATTGGAAAAAATGAATTTTCCATTTATTAAAAAAGGAGATAATTAAATATGGCTAAAGTAAGCGCTGTAAATAAGAACGATAAAAGAATTAAACTTTCTGACAGACTCTATAAAAAGAGACAAAGTCTTAAAAAGATAATTATGGATAAAAAATTACCTCTAGAAGAACGATTTAAAGCACAGCAAAAATTATCTCAAATGCCAAGAAATTCTGCAAAAACAAGAGTTATGAATAGATGTAAAATTACAGGAAGACCACATGGGGTTTATAGAAAATTAAAAATATCAAGAATAGCTTTAAGGGACTTAGGTTTAGCTGGATTAATTCCAGGAATGACTAAGTCAAGCTGGTAGAAAGGAAAATTATGAGTTTAAGTGATCCAATTGGAGATATGATAGCAAGAGTAAAGAATGCTCAAGCAAGAAATCACAAAAAAGTAGCATTACCATCTTCAAATTTTAAAACTAAAATAGCTGATATTCTTAAGAACGAAGGATTTATTAAAGATTTTAAAATTGATGCTGAGGATAAAAAACCTACTTTATCTTTAGAGCTTAAATATCATTCAGGAAACCCTGTTATTAGTGCTTTTGAACGTGTATCAAAACCAGGTAGAAGAATTTTTTCTAGTGCTGAGAGTTTGCCAAAAGTAAACAATGGATTGGGTATTGCTATTATCTCCACACCCAAAGGTGTAATGACAGATATTGATGCTAGAAAACAACGTATTGGTGGCGAAATAATTTGTAAGGTATTTTAATGTCTAAAATTGGTAAAATAAGTATTTCAATCCCTGAAAAAGTTAAAGTTGTTTTAGCTGGAAATATTATAAATATTGAAGGTCCTTTAGGAAAAAAATCATTAGACATTGATTTAGAGATGTTCAATCTTGATATTAAAGAGGGTAAAGAAATATCAATTAAACCAAAAAAAATAGATCAAAATTCAAAAAGACTTTGGGGAATGAATAGAAGTTTAATTAATAATGCTGTTATTGGATCTAGTACTGGCTATGAAAAAATCCTTGAACTTGTTGGTGTTGGTTACAGAGCAGCCTTAAAGGGGAAACAGCTAAACCTTCAACTTGGTTATAGTCATGATATTAACTATGACATTCCTGATGGTATTAAAATTGAGGTTGAAAAACAAACAACGTTAAAGATTTCAGGTTCAGACAAACAACAAGTTGGATCTGTTGCTTCAAAAATTAAAACATATAGAAAAATTGAACCTTACAAAGGTAAAGGTATACGTGAAAAAGGACAATATGTTCTTAAAAAAGAAGGAAAGAAAAAATAATGAAACTTAATACAAGCATTAGAAAAAGATTTAGAGTAAGCAATAAAGTAAAAAAAGTTGCTTCTAAAGATAGATTTAGACTATGTATTTCTAGATCATCGAAAAATATTTCTGCACAAATAATTGATGATATTAATAAAGTTACATTATTATCAGCTTCGTCTGTTGAAAAAGATATTAAATCAGGAGACAAAGTTAATAAAACTGAACTTTCTAAAATAGTTGCAGCAAAATTGGCAAAAAAAGCTCAAGAAAAGAAAATTACAAAGATTTACTTTGATAGAGGTATTTATAGATATCATGGTAGAGTTAAAGTTTTTGCTGAAACCTTACGTGAAAATGGAATGGAATTTTAATTATGGAAAATTTTAAAGACAAAAAAACAGATGATATTTTAGAAAAATTAGTTCACATAAACCGTATTACAAAAGTAGTAAAAGGTGGTCGTAGATTTGGTTTTTCTGCACTTGTAGTTGTTGGAAATCAGGCTGGTAAAATAGGCATTGCTCATGCAAAAGCAAAACAAGTTCCCGATGCAATTAAAAAAGCAAATGAAGTAGCCAGAAGAAAATTAATTCATATACCTTTGAGAGAAGGTAGAACAATCCATCATGATGTTAAAGCAAAAGACGGATCAGGAAGAATAGTATTAAGAGCAGCTTCTAAAGGAACTGGTATTATTGCGGGTGGCCCAGTTAGAGCTGTTTGTGAAGTATTAGGTGTTAAAGATATTGTTGCAAAATCAATGGGAACTTCAAATGCTCATAATGTTATCAGAGCAACCATGAAAGCATTATTAAAACAAAATTCACCAAAACAAATTTCAGCAATTAGAAATAAAAAAATTTCAGAAATAGTTGAGAAAAGAGGATAATGATAACTTTAAATACTAAAGATAAAATCAATAAATCTAAAATGCGTGTGGGCAGAGGTATTGGTTCAGGTAAAGGTAAAACTTCTGGAAGAGGTGTAAAGGGTCAAAAATCAAGATCAGGTGTTGCAATTAAAGCTTTTGAAGGTGGTCAAATGCCATTATACAGAAGATTACCCAAAAGAGGATTTAACCCAATATCTAGAACAAATATAGCGATCATGAATCTAGAAAAAATTCAGTCTTTTATTAATGAAAAAACAATTAATCCTAGTGATATAATAAATATAGAATTGCTTAAAAAACTTAAATTAATTAATAAAAACTCTCAAAAACTAAAGATACTTGGAACTGGTGAGATTAAAGATAAAGTTAACATAGAGGCAGATTTAGCATCTAAATCAGCAATAGAGAAACTAGAGAAAATTAGTGGATCTATTCAATTGAAAAAATAATAAATTTCAATGAGTGCTTCGTCATCATCAAACGATCTTAGAAATAGAATATTATTTACTATTTTTATTCTAGCTGTTTATAGATTTGGTACATTTGTACCATTGCCAGGCATAGATCCAGAGCAACTTAAGATAATGATGGATGGTAATCAAAAAGGTTTACTTGGTATGTTTAACGTTTTTGCTGGTGGTGCTGTTAGTAGAATGGCCATATTTGCTTTAGGTATAATGCCATACATTTCCTCATCAATTATAGTTCAGCTTTTAACAGGTGTTTCTGATTATTTTAAAAATTTAAAAGCTCAAGGAGAAACTGGAAGAGCAAAAATTACACAAATTACAAGATACGGTACAGTTTTATTAGCTACAGTCCAAGGCTATGGTTTATCGGTTGGACTAGAGTCATCTGCAAACTTGGTAATTAATCCAGGTGCTTTTTTTAAAATAACTACAGTTACTACTATCGTGGCTGGTACAATGTTTTTAATGTGGTTAGGTGAGCAAATTACTCAAAGAGGTATCGGTAATGGTATATCTCTAATAATATTTGCAGGTATTGTGGCTGAGATTCCAAGAGCTTTAGTTACAACATTTGAACTTGGAAGAACAGGTGCTGTTTCAACATTTATGATCTTAGCTATATTTGTTTTATTAGTTGGTACTATTTTGTTTATTGTTTTTATGGAAAGAGCATTAAGAAAAATATTAATTAACTATCCTAAAAGACAAATGGGTAATAAAATGTATGGTGGAGAGTCATCTCATTTACCATTAAAGATTAACCAAGCAGGTGTTATTCCTGCGATTTTTGCATCAGCTCTTTTATTATTACCTGTAACATTTTCAAATTTTTCTTTTTCAAATAATGAAACATTTTTAAATATAAGCTCTTATTTTACACAAGGCCAACCTCTCTATATGTTGTTATATGCATCAGGAATAATATTTTTTACATTTTTTTACACTTCTATTACTTTCAACCCAACAGAGACTGCAGATAATCTTAGAAAATATGGTGGGTTTGTTCCAGGAATTAGACCTGGTGAAAGCACAGCTTTATATATTGAAAATATTTTGACAAAATTGACTACAATTGGTGCTTTATATTTAACATTAGTTTGTTTAATGCCAGAGTTTTTAATAGCAAAGTATCCTATTCCTTTTTATTTAGGTGGTACGTCAATTCTAATTGTCGTGGTTGTTGCTATTGATACAGTGACACAAATTCAAACAAGATTAATGAGCTCTCAATATGAGCAATTAATCAAGAAAACAAAATTTGGTAAGTAAGTGAATATTATTTTATTTGGGCCCCCAGGCGCAGGTAAAGGCACTCAATCAAAGTATTTAGTTCATAAACTAAACAATTTTCAAGTTTCTACTGGCGATATACTAAGAGAAGAGATTAAAAAAAAATCAGATATTGGCCAACAAATAACAAATAATATGAATGAAGGTAAATTTGTTAGTGATGAAATTGTTAACGCATTGATTAAAAAACTAATAGATGATCCACATAATAAAGATAAATTAATATTTGATGGATATCCAAGATCGCTAAGTCAGGCAAAATATTTAGATTTATTGTTAGATAAATCAAATCAAAAAATTGATCATATTTTCTTCCTAAATGTAAACAAAGAAACAATTATAGAAAGAATTGAAAAAAGAAAAATATTGGAAAATAGATCTGATGATAATACAGATACTATTCTTATGAGATATGACACTTATATGGAAACCACAAAACCTGTGTTAGATTATTACGCTGGGAATCCAAATTTCCATGAGATAAATGGAACACAAGAAATCGATCAAATAACAAAGGAAATTGAGGCTTTTATCGATGTTTAAGACATTGACTTTAGGTAATCTTATTATATAAAAGGCTCAAAATTATCACAAAAACTATGGCTCGTATCGCAGGTATCAATATTCCACAAAATAAACTTGTCCACATAGGTCTTACTTATATTTATGGGATTGGTGATAAATTTTCTAATCAAATTTGTACTTCACTAGAAATTCCAAGAGCAAAAAGAATTAATGAATTAACTGATGATGAAATTTTAAAGATAAGAGAATTTATTGATGCTAATTTTAAAGTAGAAGGTGATCTTAGAAGAGATTACTCTTTAACAATTAAAAGATTAATTGATCTAGCTTGCTATAGAGGAACAAGACACAGAAAAAAATTACCTGTGAGAGGACAAAGAACAAGATGCAATGCAAGAACTAGAAAAGGAAAAGCAATTGCAATTGCTGGAAAAAAATTAACTCCAACTAAGAAATAATTATGGCTAAAGTCGATAAAGTTGAAAATAAAGATCAGAAAGTAGAAAAATCTTCAAAAAAAAGTAATAAAAGTTCTTATTCAAAAAAGAAAAAAATTAAAAAAAATATTTTAAATGGAATTGCTTATGTTCAATCAACATTTAACAATACAATGATTTCTATAGCAGATACCAATGGAAATGTAATTTCATGGTCATCAGCTGGACAAAAAGGTTTTAAAGGATCAAGAAAGTCAACACCATATGCAGCACAAATAGCAGCAGATGCTGCAGCCTCTAAAGCGCTAGAATATG
>Ga0222716_10002437_pt1 | contig 15078 bp, 12 predicted proteins | sample C33_13DmetaG_FD_165044 | JGI IMG/M metagenome (GOLD analysis project Ga0222716, IMG submission 165044) | Estuarine water microbial communities from San Francisco Bay, California, United States - C33_13D | ecosystem: Environmental > Aquatic > Marine > Unclassified | place: USA: California... | reverse complement strand
AATTGGTTTTGAGGCGGGGTTCAGTAATTCTACTGGAGTAGAAAACACATACTTAGGCAGAAATGCAGGTTATTATGTAACTACAGGAGGAAAAAATACAATTGTAGGAGCATTTCACGGCAACCAACACGGCCTAGACATCCGCACCTCAAGCAACAACATCGTGCTGTCGGATGGTGATGGTAATCCTAGGTATGCTTATACTGCTGGCGTTGCACAACTTGCAGGTATTGGTGGTTCGTGGACAAATAGTTCAGGAATGCGTATCCATAGTGCAGGTTCGTCAGGCCAGTATGTAACAATTACAAACACAAGCTCAAGTGCTACCGCTGAAGCTCTCATTGTCCATAGATATGGTTCAGTTACAAACGGCGAGGCCATCCAGTTCTATCGTGCTTTTAATAGTGTTGGGACTATTACTGTTTCAGCAGGTTCTACGTCTTATAACACCTCATCAGACTATCGTCTAAAAGAAAACGTAGTTGAATTAACAGGCGCAACAGATCGTTTGAAACAACTACAGCCAAAGCGGTTCAGTTGGATTGAGGAAGATTTAGATAGTGCAAATATTGATGGTTTCTTAGCGCATGAAGTTCAGTCTGTTGTACCAGAAGCAATTACTGGTGAAAAAGATGGAACTAAGTTGGATAAAGAAGGCAACACAGTTCCCCATTACCAACAAATTGACCAAGCCAAGCTAGTGCCACTCTTGGTCGCTACAATCAAAGAACTAGAGGCACGTATCACTGCCCTAGAAAACGCATAACCGTATAGGCAGGGGTTAAGATATGACGAAAGCAAGAACACTCGCAAACGTACTGTCGGACGGTAGCATACTGGCAGATGGCATAATTACGGCCTCAGAAATACAGAATGGAAACTTAACCATTACGTCTGGGAATATACGACTACATGGTAATTATCCTGTTGGAACAAACAACGTACAACTGGGTGGGGGAACACTTAATCCTAGCAGTGTAGGCGGCACGTTTTCAGGACAGAATAACGTAGCCATAGGTAACAATGCCTTGCCTAATATTATCAATGGTAATGAAAATATTGCTATAGGTACTCAGGCTCTACAGTCTGTTACGTCTGCAAGATACAACACGGCGGTTGGACACAATGCGCTACAGACAAATGCTACGTCTGACGAGAACACGGCTGTTGGTCGTGCTGCTATGTATTATACTACAGGTGGTTCTAATACGGCTGTAGGCTCACTTGCTTTGTATAATAATAGCACTGCATCAAACAACACGGCAGTGGGGTTTCAGGCGGGGTATAGCAATACTGCTTTCAACAACTCATTCTTTGGTTACAAAGCAGGGTATGCAAATACTACAGGCACATCACTTGTTGCGATTGGTGAAGGTGCATTAGATGCAAACACTACAGCAAGTTTTAACATTGGTATCGGTGCAAACTCTTTAGGGGCTAATACTACTGGCGCAAATAATACTGCTATTGGAGACAATACTTTACGCTCAAACACCACCGCATCCAACAACACAGCGGTTGGGTATCAGGCGCTTCTTGATAATACTTCTGGTACAGGCAATGTTGCTTTGGGAAAAACCGCTGCTGCCAATGTAACGACAGGAAATGATAATACAGGCATTGGTACTAATGCTTTATTTACAGCCACTACATCAAGTAATAATACTTCTGTTGGTTCTGCTTCTTTATTTTATACCACAACTGGCGCAAACAATACAGCGATGGGTGTTTCTGCACTCCAATCCAACACCACCGCATCTAACAACACAGCGGTTGGCTATCAAACTATGTATGCCAATACGACAGGTACTGAGAATACAGCTTGTGGTAGATATGGTTTAGTTAGTAATACTACGGGCGGCTATAATACTGCACATGGCTCACAGGCACTGCTTAATAATACTACTGGTGGCAGCAATGTTGCCGTTGGTAGTACTGCACTAAACAACAGCACCACCGCAAGCGCTAACACCGCCGTTGGGCATCAAGCTATGTACGGTAATACTACAGGCGCACAGAATGTCGCAGTGGGTATATCTGCTCTACAATCTAACACCACCGCATCTTATACCACTGCTGTAGGGCATAAATCTCTATATAGTCAAACGACAGGTGGCTCAAATAGCGCATTCGGTCACAATGCTGCTTACAGCACAACGACAGGTACGGGTAGCGTAGCAATAGGTGGCGATGCTTTATATAACAACACGACAGGTAATAGTAATATTGGTATTGGGTTTTATGCGTTGCGTCAAACAACGACAGGCTCTAACAACGTATCTTTGGGTAGAGAGGCTTTGCGGTACAACACCACCGCAAGCGCTAACACCGCCGTTGGCTATAAGGCGGGGAATGCAATAACAACAGGTGCAGAAAATACTGCCGTGGGGGCAGATGCTATGCGTTCTACCTCAACAGGCGCATATAACGTAGCTTTTGGTCAGCAATCATTTTACTACAACACTACAGGCAGTAACAACACTGCTTTGGGTAGATCAGCACTACAATCCAACACCACCTCCAGCAACAACACAGCGGTTGGCTTTATCGCTTTATACAACAACACCACCGCAACATTAAATACTGCTGTTGGCTCATATGCGATGGTTGCAAATACTACTGGGCAGGACAATAACGCTTTTGGTTTTAATGCTCTTACCTCTAATACTACGGGGTATAATAATAGTGCTTTTGGAGGAGGAGCTACTTACCTTGCTGCGGCTATGCAATCCAATACAACAGGATACCGCAATAGTGCCTTTGGTAATGGTGCTCTTGCTCAAAATACGACAGGTGTTCACAACACGGCTGTTGGAGATGGTGCGCTTTATACTGCCTCCACAGGCAGTAACCACACATGTATTGGTAAAGCTGCAGGTTCGCAAATAACGACAGGAACTAATAATACTTGCATAGGTTCGGGTGCAGGGGAAGGGATCAATACAGGCGGTTACAACGTAATTATTGGCGATGCTGCAAGCCCTACGCAGACCAATGCCAATAGAAATATAGCACTTGGTCGGTATGCTGGTTATGGAATTACTGGTGGCGATGATAACGTACTTATTGGATACACCAACGGATACGCAAATGGTGGTTCCAATCAGCTAACTTCTGGTTATGCAAACGCATTAATAGGAAACTACTGTAACGTAGCCGCCTCTAGCAACACTTATAGCACAGTTATTGGTCACTCTTTAACAGGTAAAGGTTCAAATACTGCTTTCATTGGTGGCACTAGCGGTGCTTACAACCAAGCAAATAGTTCGTCTTGGTCAACTACCTCTGATCGTAGGCTAAAGAAAAACATTGTTGATAGTACTATCGGTCTTGCTGAGATTAATCAGATACAAGTTAGAAACTATGAGTACAAAACTGAAGATGATCTTTCTGAAATAGAAGCTGATGGTCTTTGTAAAAATGACATTATCGAAAAAGAAGGTGTACAAGTAAGTGCCATAGCTCAAGAGCTACAGGCGGTATTACCTAATTGCGTTACAGAACAAGACACGGGCGTACTTTCGGTAAATGCTGATAATCTTACTTGGCACTTAATCAAAGCAATACAAGAGCTTTCAGCTAAGGTTGAATCTCTTGAAGCACAACTAAACCCGTAAAAGTCAGAAAAGGAGAAAGACATGACTGATACACCAACTACAGAAGAAATCGCACAGCACTACACAGCAATGGGTCACTCTGTTGACTTGCTAAACGCTGGGCAACCAGAGGACATGGAAGATGCCGATTGGGCTGACGCTGTGTCTCGCAACGTAGAGCATCTGGAACTAATGGTAGCCAAAGACTTCTGGACTACGGAAGATATGACCGCCGCAAACGCTGCTATTGCAGCTAATTCATAATCATAAGGAGACTTGTAATGGGAAAAAAAGAAAACACCCCAATCACAGTCAACGATAAAGAGTACCTCGTTGAAGATATGACGGAACAGCAAGTAACAATGCTGAACCATGTACAGGATTTAGACCGCAAACTGGCAAACGCACAGTTTAATCTAGATCAGCTAAACGTAGGCCGTGAGGCTTTCGTAAATATGTTAGCATCAAGCCTCGAAAAAGAAGAAGAAGCAGCTTAAGGGCTTGTAATACCAACTAGTTAAGTGCTATAATGATTGCAACATGTTACTACAAAAAGCTGTACTAGACAGTCTTTTCTTGTTTAACCAATCCGCAGATCATAGGCTCTATACGCTAGTTGAATTTAACCACTACTGTGTATTTCCCCTGCTTCATAACAAGGCCAGACTATTCTACGATAAAGAGAAGCCTATAGGATTTGTATCTTGGGCATGGCTGACCGAGGGTGAGGCAGAGGGATTTACTTCAGAGAGGTGGATACCAGAAGAGGCCACCTATAAGAGGCCGGATATAGTTTCAGACCTACAGCTATGGGGAATAGAATTTATAGCTCCGTATGGTCACACAACCAAAGTCATGCGCGGCATGATGAAACACTCACAATCAATCTTGGGCAAAAGAGTTCCAGCCCACTGGCGTAGATTCAAACAGCCAGACAAAGTTCACATAAAGGAGTTCTAATATGGGCGGCGGCGGCGGTGACACAACCAATGTAACAAATACAGGTTTAGGTGATGATCAGTACCAAGCCTTAGCGGATAACCAAGTAGGTATCAGCGGTCAAATTACTGATGCCCGTGATGATGCTACGCTTCGGTATGATAACTTTGATACTCGCTTTGATGGATTAGATACTTCCGTAGCAGGGGTTGGCACTAATCTTACGGCTGGATTTACCAATCTACAAGACTTGATGGATCAGTATAATCAGGGAATGAATACCCAGTTTAATACAGTTAATACTGGTGTCGGTAATAACGCTACCGCTTTGGCTAACAACGCTACCTCTATTGGTAATCTACAAACAGATGTTACTGGTGGATTTAATGACATGGGTGGTCGGTTTGATACTCTGGACACTGGTCAGGCAAACATTCAGGGTGCGGTAGATCAAGGATTTACGGACCAAGCACAAGGCTTTGCAGACGCACAGGCTGATCGTACTGCTCAGTTTGATGCTTCCAATACAGCTATGACCGCAGGGTTTAGTGAGACAGGTGAGGCTCTATCTCAGGGCTTTGGCGATGCATCTACCCAACTTACTAATACTCAATCTAATTTGCAGGATGGTCAGGGGCAGTTGCAAGATAACTTGGATGCCTTCTCTGGAAGAGCAGACGCCTACGCAACTTCTCAGCTAGAAAATCAGGCTAACATGCAGTCTGCACAGGATGGCTTCCAGTCCAGCTTTGATTCATTCACAGAACGCTACGGCGATGATACTGAGTTAGCCCAACAGTCACGCGCTGACTTGGCTACTGCTCAATCTAATCAGACAGATCGTCTGCGTGAAGACATGGGTACATTTGCTCAGGCTGCTGCTACAGGTCAACAGGCTTTGGGTAATCAATTAACAGACGTAGCTACTGGTGTAGATGACCGTATTGGTCAGCTAGATGGTGCTGTAGAAAGCGGATTTATTGAACAGGCTAATACAGCAGCAAATAACTCTGAACTTGCACAGGCAGCTATTGCTGAAAGCATTACTCAAATGGGTGACCAATCTGCTAGTATTCTATCTCAGATGGATGCTGGGCAAGTTACTGCTGCTAGAGACTTAGCAAAACTTGCTGCCGGACAAGAAGGTCTGGACGCAAATATGAGAGCAGACTTTGAGCAGATGGGTGCAGCATTTGATGATAATGGTCAATTGATCCAGAACAGCATTGACTCTCAAGGCAATACAATTACCCGCGCTATGGATCAGCAAGGTAATATGCTTCTTAAGAAATTTAATGTGCAAGGCCAAGAGACTGGCTCTAGTCTGATTAATATTGGTCAACGGTTACAGCAGCTTCAGGCAAAACGCACTGAAGGTAATACTGGAATGGGGGCACTAACCCCACAGGCCCAAATCGGGGGATTCGCGGCCTCTCCCTACCAACAAACTGGCATGATATCTCAAACAAGACCCGATCCCGATTTTCTAAATAGATGAAGGTAAGGTATTAATATGCACCCACATAAAGTGTCTACAGACTGTATTGAACTGGTTAAGAAGTTTGAGGGTCTACATAAACTAAAGGATGATGGTTTAGTCCATTCGTATAGGTGCCCAGCCGGAAAGTGGACTCTGGGCTATGGGGCCACTAAAGGCATTCGCTCTGGTATGAACTGTACCGTAGCAGAGGCTGAACAGCGGCTAATCCATGATCTAGATGAACACGGTAAGATTGTTAAGCGTCTGGTTAACGTACCTCTATCTCAAGGACAGTATGATGCGTTAGTATCGTTTGTATTCAACTTAGGTGGTGGTGCGTTCAAGTCATCAACTTTGCTGAAGCGTCTGAACTCTGGAAATTACGACGATTGCCCTGAGCAGATTATGAGGTGGAACAAGGCCAGAGTAGACGGTAAGCTAACTCCCTTACGTGGACTAACTCGTAGACGTACTGCTGAGGCCGCTATCTTCTCCAGAGACGCACAGTTGCCTTCTGATGAGGGTGGCCCAGAGATGCCCCAGAAGCCTACCGCTGAAGCACCTAAGCCTCTCACTAAGTCTAAGACAATGGCTGGTGTGGGTATTGCTGGTGCAGCCACAGGACTTAATGAGGTGGCCGGACAGTTACAGGGGCTTGTAGCCTACGCTGACGGCCTCAAGACTATCTTCCTGCTCTGTGCAGTCGGCGGTATCGCTCTAGCAGCATACGCTAGGTATAAAGACAATAAGGAAGGCATCCACTAGTGTTCATCTTTGGTAAAATAAAGAGTTACATTATTGGTGCATTAGCACTGGCCTTACCCATACTCTATGTCATGGGTCAGGTCACAGGACGGGCCAAGGAAAAGAATAAAGTCCTCAAGGACGATCTACAGGCCCAGAAGAAAAATACTGATTTTTACAAGGCAATGGCAGAGCATGAAGACGATAGCCTTAATGACCGCAAGTCTCTTACTGAGCGGCTGCGCGGGAACGGTCTATAGAACCGATCTAGAAGTCTACTGCCCACCTATGGAGCAGTACTCTAAGGACTGGAACAAAGGACTTGCTACAGAGATTGAGAGCCTAGATGAAGGCTATTTCGCTATACCAGTGGCTATAGCAGATTACGCCAAGCTACGGGATCGTATCCGTGCGTGTGAAAAAGAGAAGGATAATTTATAATGGGCTTCTGGTCTGATACATTTGGCGGCGGTAACAGCTTTACGGAAAGTGTGGCAAATACTTTTACTCCAGATGATGGTGCATCCTACGTTAGCGGGAACCTCGTTTATGATTCTGGCGCTAAAAAAGGTCAAGTAGTTCAGAAGAACGAGGGCGGTGGATACGGCGGTACAGATAAAAAAACGGGAAAATCAACTTATTCGGGTTCTGGTCAAAGTGACAGTACAGGTCACGTTGTTAAAAAGGGTGAAACCTTAAGTGAGATAGCCAAAAATAAAGGCATGAGTGTTGAGCAACTAATGGCTCTCAACAACATCAAAGACCCTAATAAAATTCAAGAAGGTGCTGCTCTAAAGACTAGTGGAGCCGCCAGTTTCTTTAATAATGGCATCTCTATATTTGATAATAAATCTGATACGGGTATCAAAGGACAGGCCCCCAGTGGATTTGGTAAAGCTATGGGCTTTGCTTCGGGTACTGGTATCATTGGGGCATTGGCAGGATGGGCTAATAACCTAGACCCTGAGAAAGATATTGCAAACGGTGAAGTTATAGATGGACGGCAAGTCTATGACAACGGCACTATGAAATACTCCTACAACTTCCTTGGATTGCCTTATGAAGTAAAAGTAGACGGTGGAAAGGTTGTAGATGCTCTCTCAATTAAAGACCCAGAAACTGGTCAAACCGGGTATGAGCGGATGGCTCAAGAGGCCCGTGATAGCGGGGATAATGATAAAGCTGATCAAATTATGCAGGAAGCAGCCGACAATGCTAATACGGGGGGTGGTGACTCCGATGGCTCTACCAACGTAGATGACATTGCACAGAGTGTTTTAGACATGGCTGAGGCAGCAGGATTGATATCCTCTCAAGATGAGAAGAATGCTATCTTAGCAGACCCCATGAAGTTTTTAGAGGATAGAGGCTTAAAACTATCTGACGTTGTTCCAAGTCTAGATGCAAATACTGATGGCGCACAGATTGGTGATATGGAAGAGATGGCTGACATCAGCCCAGAAGTATCTACCGTAGATAACGTAGCCACAGTCGATAATGTAACAGGTGAGCCTATATCCACCTACGATGCTGCCACAAACACTATCACTGACGATATGAAAGTGGACGCAGTTACAGGTGAAATAGATAATGATAACCTAGTAAATGCCGAAGACTATGTGATTGATACTGAGGCAATTTCAGAAGGTAAAGGTCCACTAGGTAAAGCACTAAATGACTTCGCCTCACAGAATATATCCAGTATAATTGATACTAGCACGGCTGATGGAAAGTTATTAGCTCAAGCATTAGGTGAAGGTAACTACACTGACTCTAAGGCTACGGTACTTGGTCAGGCTAAACTGATTGCTGCTGAGTTTAAGGACAGTAATGGTAATGCTCGTATACCCGCATGGGCGCAGGGTGTAGCAAGAGACGTATCCAAGACTATGACCTTTGGTGGACTGTCCGGAACCGCTGCTACAGAGTCAATGGCAAATGCCATAATGGAAGCTACTCTAGGTGTAGCCGATAAAGACGCTAAGTTCTATCAAACTATAACTCTTAAGAATTTAGATAATAGACAACAGGCTATTCTTAATAAAGCAAAGACAATTGCTACTGTTGATTTAGCTAATATGAAGGCCCACGAAGTTGCTGCTGTACAGGATGCTAAAGCGTTCTTACAAATGGATTTATCAAATCTTACAAACCAGCAACAGGCCGAAGTAATCAACAAACAGATTATGAAAGATGCTCTGTTCACCAATACAGCAGCAGAAAATGCTGCACGGCTATTTGCTTCCCAAGAAAGTAACGATGCAGCCGAATTTTATGCCAATATGAATGTTGCAATTGATAGAGATAATGCTAATACTATCAATACACTAGCTAAGTTTAATGCTGGTGAAATCAACGACAATAGAGAGTACGTTGCAGAGCTAAGAAACAACAGAGAACAGTTTACTGCCAAGCAGCAGTTCTTCATTGATAAGTACAATGGCGATTGGATACAAAAAGTAGCCACTACTAATACCCAGATGAACTTTGATGCAGCAAGTTTTGATGTAAAAGCTGCGCTAGGTATATCACAAGAAGCCCAGAACAGGTTGTGGGATGATGCCGATAATATTCTAGACTACATATGGAAATCTTCTGATAACGATATGCAGAGAGAATACCTACTACTAGCCGCACAAATACAATCTCAGTCTGGCAAGACTTCTAGTGGAAATAGCTTCTTGCAGTCTGCCTTGCAAATTGGTGGTGCAATACTTGGCGCAGGGTCTAAGCCTTGGTGGTTAGCGTAGGAGAATAACATGAAGTTTCAAGAAGCAGTTAAGAAATCCATAGAGATGTTCTTGGACGGTAAGATGCCAGACAGAACCGCTGAACTAGCGGAGAGCGGCCAGTTAATGTTTACACAGGAATACTTTGATCTTCTGGAAGAAGAAATCATGGGTGAGCCTGTAGAGAAGGAAGAGGAAGTAGAAGATGCGTCCTGATTCACCAATCCCCGGAGCAAATATGTTAGCCGATACGCGGCACTACGCATGGCATAGACCGCCGGATATTGTGGAGTATGATCAGGCTGTTGATTTTATGATCAAGAAGATTGACGATCCGTATGAGACGCAGATGGTCATGGCTATGCTTAAGATCGACGCACAGATTTCTACTATTGTTTCTACGCTACTATTACAGGCGGTGTCTGTAGGTAAGTTTGGCATTGACCTAGCATTGCTTACGGCTGGACCTCTGGCACGATATATCGAGATTATGGCAAAGAATGCCGACACTCCTTACGAGATGGGCGTAAGAGATAAGGATGAGATTGTTATCACTCCTACACTCTTAAAACAGGCACTGGGTATAGTAGACCCTGATGATGAGCCTGAGATGCCAGAAGAAGAAACCCCTGCCTTAGAGCAGCCTACAGGCGGTCTGATGGCTATGCCTGACGAGGCTGTAGCTCCACAAGATGAGCAGATGGCTATGTTGGGTGGTGTTGAGGAAGAAGAAGAATTGGAGCCTGAAGATGAGCTTTCGTAGTGAAGCCGCTAATGTAAGAAGCAAACTTGCATCTGGGTCTTTTAAAAAGGCCAATCCTGATCCGTATGGCTTCAAGGGCTTTGCGGAGCAAGTTACCTTTGGTATTCGTGCTGACGCAGAACAACGCCGTCAAGAAGAACTTATGGAGAAGAAGGACGAGTTTGCACGTAAGAGAGCGGCTGCTGCTAAACAGATGGCTCAAGATGAGAAAGACAAAAAGAATAGCTCTCTAGCTAATCTATATCTTAGTGCAAATAAGATGGATGTTACGCCAGAAAACAGAGAATTTGTTCTGAATATTATTACGAGTGGCAGCGTTGATAATCTTACTGATTTAAATTCTATGATGTCTCAGTACACCACCTACAATCCGGGTACTACACCAGAGCAACCAACAAACAGTGCGGATGCCGATGGTTCTACTGAAACGACTTTGAGTGTGGATGATCAAACGCAAGAAATGCTAAATTCAAATCCGCAACAGACTGGTAATACTCCTACTGAAAATGTTCCAGCGTCAGGTACTCTTAGCTTTAGCGGTTCAAAGGGTAAGGATGTTCTTACTATGGATTTAGCTGAGGTCAGATTTGAACTTGGCTCAGGTAACCTACCAGAAGAACGTAAAGCTCTACTAACTCGTAGACTGGAATCTTTAACAGACCCCGCCAAGTATGAACCTACAACTTTATATCATACTGATGGGCGTGAAGTTACTGCCCGTACTTCTGACGAAGAGGCACAATACAAAGAGCAAGGCTTTACTCTTGTTAAGGGGCCCGATCCTAGCAAGTATACTAAGAGAACTCTTTTTAAAGACGGTGGTTCGGTTGAGGTATTCTCTTCTGAGGAAGAAAAAGCCTATACGGACCAAGGCTATACTGCGGTTAAACCCGCTGCTACAGAGCCATTCGTAAAGAGAACACTATTTAAGGACGGTCAAAAGCTAGTAGTAACTACACAATCTGAATTAGATACGGCCCAAATGGATGGATGGACTGGTATAGAACCAGCTTCTGCAACATCCTACAAAGAGCGTACCCTTTATAAGGACGGAGCAGAAGTAAAAGTCTACTCCGAAGAAGAGTACAACAGTTATGTTTCTGATGGATGGGGTGCAGTCAAACCCAAAAAAGATACTGAGTTTAAGCAAAGGACTTTGTTCGACGGTACGGGGCAACAAACTGAAGTATTTACTCAGGCAGATATGGATAGGTTTACTGAAGCCGGATTTACAACAGTTAAACCCGCCGCTGTAGAGAAGTTCCAATCTCGAACTTTGTACAATGGCGATCAAGAGGTCAAAGTATTTACAGCCGAAGAACACATCAAATACCTAAAAGAGGGCTGGTCTAATATAAAAACAGCGGCTGAGAAATTTACCCCACGTACTTTGTACCAAGGTGGTAACGAAATCGTTGTTAACTCTCTAGAGGAATATGAAAGCGCAGCAGAAAAAGGATTTGGTCCTGTTAAGACAGGCGACATTGAACAGATTATGAAAGACCTGAACGTAAGTCGTGAAACGGCTACAAGAATTGATCAGGGCCTTCTTAAAATTACGACAAATAAAGTCGGAACTCCTGTCGTTGTTGATATCACTGATCCAGCATCTGCTACTCCAATCGAACTTCCCGAAAACTATCAGGAGGCAATGGCCCTAGTAAGATCAACGACAGCAGAAAACATTGGAGCCGCTCCTGAAGATATTAATGGGGATACTATGGATGAAGACGGTAACGTCATAATGTCTTCTGAGGAAAAAAAGGCACTTATGGAAGCTCAAAAAGAGCTAGGTTTCCAGACAACAATTGAAGCATTAAACAATCCTAATTCCGCGTTTGGTGTCGGCGGTTGGGGTACTAATATCCTCAACAAGGCAGCGGGTCTTGGTAACGCACAATTTGATAAAGACTCTGCTGAAGCTGAAGCCATCCTGTCAAACCTTAGACTGATTACAACCCTGAATATTACTACAGCATTTCCGGGGCTTAGAGACAGTGTGGCGTTAAGAGACTCTATTCTAGAGATTATTCCACCTACCAAAAAGTTCTGGGTAAGTGCTACAGAAGCCAAACTGGGGTATAGTGCGATACGAGATGCTCTCTTGTTTGCAAGAAATGTCCAGAGAAGTAAGAAGGTCGCTAAGAATAATCTTACTAGCACAGAGTACTCTAAAGCCGTTGTCGCAGACTTAACCCTCACTCCGTTGATTGATGTATATACGACATTGATTGACAGTATGACGGGTATGGAGACTGTGAATGATAACTCCACGCTTAATGTTCAGGAAATTCCAGAGAACTTCAGTAAGCAACCCCCCGTTAATACGACTAGTGATATAAAAGCTGCTATTTCTAATTATCAGGATGTTGCGTCAAAAGGTAATCTTATTATAACGCCCAAGGTATTGGCTGAAGCTCTACGCATCAAGGGATTCAAAGAAGATGAAATAAAGTCGGAATTGGGTAAAGACTACGTTGCACCTTCTCAGGAGAATAAATAATGGCTGAACCTAGATTGGCTACTGTTGAGGATTTACTGGGGCCACAAGAGGCTACAGTTGATGATTTACTTGATCCTACCTTCCAAGGGGGGGATGCAGAAGACTGGCAATCTGAATCTGATAAGTTCACAGATGAGCTAGATGTTCAGGCTGCAATAGATGCCCGTGATGCTGCTGCTCGTACTGTAGAGCGCGAGAATGAAATACTTAATAGTATAATGAACACGACTGGCCCTACTATAAGTATTGACGGCACTCCGTTTAACATACAACAGGCTATAGACTCCGGCGCATCCTCTACTCAAATCCTTAACTCTATCCTTACTGGGGATTTAATTAGAACGGATATCGATAACTCTCTGGAGGCTGGTCTTAGAGGTACTGCTACTGGCCTAACTAACTTCTTAGGAATGCCCGGAGATATTCTAGGTGCCACAGTGAGTGCTGTTGAGGGATTAGGTCGTAAAGGTATTAACCTAGCAGCAGAAGCTACTGGTAATGTTGATTACACCGTAAGTGAAAATCCACAAGATTTCACATTCACAAACCCTAACCCAATATTTGGTGGGCAATGGATCAGAGATACTCTTAATAAGCTAGGAACCGATTACGTTAACCTAGATCAATTTCCAGATGACCAACGCCCATTCGGTCAGGTTGGCAGAGTCGCTGGAGAGAACGTGGCTCTGGCTAGACTACCCTTCACCTTAGCAAACATGGGCGTAGCAACGGCTAATCCGCTAGTAAAACAGGCTATTAAAGACCCTAAGAAATTTGCTATGGCTGAGACTGGGGCCATTGCGGGTGCCGCCGGACTTGCGGGGGGCGCTGAGGCGCTTGGCTTTGGCGACAATCCATTCGTTATGATGGGTGCAGAAGTTATTGGGTCAATTACAGGTGGTAGTCCAAAAACACTTTTGGCTACCCCTCGTTTAGCATACGCTTTTGGTAAGGCAATAAAAGACAGGATTGGTGTATTTGGTAGTGATGCAGCCGTAAATCAACGTGCGTTGAACCATATTCTTACCTCTACAAATACAGCGCGTTTAGAGATTCTAAAAGAAATTGATACACTTAAAGGAGCAGAGGTTATCGATCAGGCTTTGATTGATGAACTAACTGCTGCCGCAGATGCCTTTACTCCAGAGCGCATTATGTCGGACTTGGAGGCTGGTATTAATTCTGCTGATGCCGCCAAGCCTATGGTAAGGGCCAACCTTCCTTCTGGATCAATTTCGGACAACAAGGCTCTGATGGCTATCCAGCGTAAGATGATGGCAGATAGCCCAGAGTTTAATACTAAGATTATGAACGAGGTTAATAATACTCTTCAAAGTATGCTAATTGCCTCTGATCTTTTGGCTAGAGGCGGCAATATCGACGGTGCAGATATTCTCCGTAAAAAATACTTCGCTCAGACGATTGACGCAACTTTAGCAAATGCTACGGGGAGAGTTGCAGATCGTTTGAAGGCTTTATCAGGCAAAGATAACTTTAGAGCCTCTCAGTTGGCACAAGGCACTCTGTATGAAGCTAAAACCAATATGCGGGAGATGGAGACATTCCTGTGGGATCGTATTGATAAAAAGGCTCCAATTGATGGTACTAACATAGGCAAGGCCATTGCTAGTATTAGAGAGAACAAGTTACTAGATGGTATGACCATAGCTGGTGGTGGGCAAATAGATGCCGCTATCAATATCATTGCTAATAAAATTCAACGTGGTGAACCCCTAGACACTGGTGAAGTTCTTAAGTTCCGTTCCATTATGCTTGAGCAATCTAGGAGAGCGGCTGGAGCAGATGATTACGGACAGGCTGGTATCTTTGATGCTTTGGCTACATCAGCAGTTGATGATCTGTCTGCTCTAGATGGAGCGGCGGGAGACACTATTAGTTTAGCTAGAGCCTTCAGTTCTGAATTAAATCAACGCTTCACACGATACTTCCCTAAAGACGTTCTCTCTAAAGAAGTTAAGGGTGGAACTTCTATTGAACCTGAGATGGTTTTAGATACAGGCTTTGGTACAGGCGGGGATCAAGCTGCGTTAAACTTCCAACAACTACGGACAGCAGCTACTGATGCAACTACCTTTGCTGATGATATTAATAATCTTAAGGCAAGGGATGAAGCACAGCTAAACGCCAGTAGTCTTGGAGATGACGGCTCTCGTACAAATGTACCCGCCACTCAATCTGATAACGTAGCCGATCCTACGGATGTTGATCCATCTAAGATGATGCCTACGGATGATGATATCATACCAGAGGTACAGGTAACAGGCATTGGAGATGATACTTTACTAGACCCTAATAATCCTGTT
>Ga0222716_10002435_pt1 | contig 15093 bp, 16 predicted proteins | sample C33_13DmetaG_FD_165044 | JGI IMG/M metagenome (GOLD analysis project Ga0222716, IMG submission 165044) | Estuarine water microbial communities from San Francisco Bay, California, United States - C33_13D | ecosystem: Environmental > Aquatic > Marine > Unclassified | place: USA: California... | reverse complement strand
GATGATTGGGACTGGATTCTTCGTACTAATATTAGCGCTGGTATATTACATTGTAGAATTAAGTACTGGCGTATACCAGAACCAATTAAAGAAGGTAAAAAAGAATTAGCAAAGTATTGGAAGAAGCACTACAACACAGAAGAAGGTGCTGGTAGTGTAGAACATTTTTTAGAATTAACGGAAGGTAAATTATAATGGCAACATTTTCACAGTTATTAGCAGGAGCATATGCTCAACAAAGACTTGGACAAAAAGAGTCAGAAGGAGTATTGGGAACAAAAATAAAAGAATCAGAAGACGTTCTAGCAGATGCTTTGAGAGCGTATCAAGAAGCATCAGATGAAACAGGTAGAGAATTTGAAGAATATCAAAGAAGAGGCAAGGAAGCTGGAGCAGCTCAAACAGCTATATCTTTTTTAAATCCTATTGCTGGTGCAGTGGTAGGAGGAATATTAAGAGGAACAAGAGATAAGCCTGAATTTAGGCTCAATCTAGAAAAAGCAGCTCCTGGCTTTTATAACATTCTTTTTGGAAAACAAAGACAAAAAGACTTAATATCTTCAGTTGAAGGAACAAGAAAAAATGTTTCAAGCGCACTAGAAGGTTCTTTGCTTGCAGATTTTATAAATACAGCGGCGGGCTATTATTCAGCAACACAGATGCAAGACTTGTTTAAAGGAGATGATAGTTTATTAAACTTAACTCAAGATTTTGGATATACAGACCCTAATAAATTAATTTCAACATATGGAGACATGTAATGCCAGACGGACTACAAATAAAAACTTTAGAAGAATTATTAGCAGAACAAGGTTTTGATATGTCAGCATTGACAGACCCAGGAGCTAGATTTGGAACTCAATATGGACAAGGAGGAGCATATGGTTTTGCCTTTACTCCTTTTGATATAGAGAATTATCAGCAAAGCGCAGAAGCTCTTAGAGGCTTAGAACAGTCTTTAATGGGTGGAATAGAAGAGCAGTTTGGTTTTGAAAGAAGAGGAATGCAAACTGGTTTAAGTTCTGATTTACAAAAAATACAAGAAATGGGAAGACCTTCTGGTTTGGTTGGAGGAGCAAAAGGTAGGTTGATGGATGTTGCAAGAAGAGGAGCTCAAGAATCTTATGGTAGGTTAGTAGGACAAACAGAACAAAGAAGAACTTCTACTCAAGAACAATTAGGCGCTAAAGCTGCTCAGTTGGAAGGTTTATTTTCATCTTTTCTAGAAGGTGGAACATCAAGATATTTACAATTACTTCAAGCTGACCCTACTGGAGGAGCAGAATCCAGAATAGCTACTCAAGCAGATGTACAAGCATTTTTAAATCAAATGGGTGGACTAAACATTATTGAAAAATCTAGATTTATGGCTGGTCTTGCTTCTTTGATTGGTAAACCTTATTCAGAAATGCAAGAAAGATTTTTACAATTAAGACAGGATTATATGAATGGCTAGAAGAGTTTTAAACCCAACAGTAAGAACATCTTTAGGTTCTCAAGCGATAGATACTGCTATGAAAGCTCTAGAAAGAATTGGAGTAGAGCAAGCAAAAACAGCAAGGCAAGAACAGCTTATTGATTTCCAAAAAAGTCAAGATATTTTAAAAGCTAAAGAAAAAGCAAATACAAATGCTGTTGCAAGAGAAGATAAGTTCAAAGATGAATATTATGATAATATGATGACTTATATAAATGGCGGAGATTTTGATACAGCTTTAACATTTTTAGGAGAAAAAACAGACCAACCTGGTGTATATACCTATAATATGGCTAGAAACTCTATGGTAACAAATAAAGAGCTTTTTCCAACTGCTGAAGAATTTATTTCGATGATTGAAGAAAAAAGACAAAAATCTTTGACTGGCGAAAATTTAACTAGGTCTTGGTTAAGCAGAGATAAAAGCATAAATAAATCTGATGTATACGACAAGATGTTAAAAGCTTATGCTGATGGAGGTATGACAAAAGAAGAGTTTGATTTTGCTATGAAAATAGGACAAAAACAACCTTGGTTTTCTTCTCTTGGATTAAGTACAGAGGAAATAAAAGGTGGTCCAAGCAGAGATGCTATGCAAGCAGACATTAAGACAACGATAGGAATATTTAACACATATAAAAAAGACAACTTTTATACTCCAGCTAAAGGATTTGAATGGGCACAAAGCACATATGGTGCAGAGGGTTTTTCTAATATGTTGAGAGAAGCTGGAATTAATTCTAATGATGCAGAAGGTATAGAAAAATATACAAAAAATCTCTGGAGAACTAAAAAAAGTTCACCCCAAGCAAGAGAGGCTATGGAGGCAATGAAAGTATCTGCTTTAGAAGGAGGTCCTAAAGATAAAAGTTTATTTGAGCTTTATGGAGAAGGAGTAGCCCCTGGTCAATCTAGTGGTCAGCAATTTCTTGTAAATACTTTTTTTGGTCTAGCAATAGAATCAGACCCAGAGTTAAGAGGAGTAAATGACAGAAATGAGTTATTGCAAAAACTTAGCGACCCAAACACTCAAGAAAGAATTGTAAGAATAGTAGAAGAATATTTAGGGCCTTATGAAACTTGGCAAGATTATATGTCTACTAAAGACAATCAAAATTCAAAATTTAGAATAAGATTAATAGAGGACTAATACGTTGTCAAACGGACCAACAAATCCACAAATAGATTTTGAAAATTCTATATTATCCAGTAAAAAAACTGGTTTTGATGCATATACAGGAAATCCTAACTTACAATTAATTCCAGAGATGCCTGAATGGAATCCTGGTCCATACTCTGAGAAAGATTCTTACTTCAACGACCCTGAAAAACAAAAAAGAATTGAAAAATTAAAATCTGAAATCACAGAACTTCCTAGTAAAAAACAATATGAAGCTCCTACAGAAGAAGAGTTACAAGCTTCTATAGGTTATTGGAACAATGCTTTAAGGTGGTCGGTAGGTGCATATGAAGGTCCAGGAGCTAGAATGTTAAAAGATTCTTACAATAGAAGTGTTCCTGGAATAGGAGAGCAGCTTTTGTATGGCAAGCAACCATTTGATTTGCCTTTAGGAGATGAATCATTCTTATACAACTTAGGAGTAGGAATTGGCGGATTTTTAATGCCTTCAAGAGAAAATGTTGGCATAACTGCAGCTTCCTTTGGGTTGAGTAAAGTTGCAAAAGCTGGTATGAATATAGCAGGAACTAACATAGGAATTGATTCTTTTAATAAAATGATGGCAAAAAGATTCATCGCAAAAGGAACTATGCCAAAAAGATTAAGTAAAGATTATGTTAAAAATATGAATAGAATCTTAGGTACAGAGGGTATTACTTTTGCTAATCTAGACATGTTATATGGCTCAACATTAAATATGAGAGACGCTATAATAGAAGGAGATTACGATTTAAGCAAGTTTGATGGTTTAAGTGAAATGGAAAGATACAACTTGTTTGCTAAAGAGCTTGTTAATTATGCAGACCCTAAAGATTTTTTAAAAGGATATGGTATTGCTATAGGTGGTGCCGCTGGATATCGTTTTGGTAGATATTCTAGAAGAGGAATTGAATCTCCAGTTATGAAAAAATCATATAAAGGTATCGCTCCAACAAAAAGAACTGCAGAAATGGGAGTTGCAGGAGAAATAGTAGGAGGAGTTAGTGCTGCTGGAATAGTAGAGCCTGAATTTAGAAAGGTAATACAAGACATAGAGGGAGGCGAAGTAGGTTTAGCTACTTTAATGATGGGAGCTGTTGCTGCTTCTTACGTTCCTAGTGGACTTAGAAGCGCTTATAGAACTGGAAAGTTTGCTCCTGGAGTACAAACAAGAAGTTTAAATTTAGAAGAATTTGCTGAAGCAAGACAAGAAGGCGCAAGTTTAGCTGGTTTTAGGAAAAGAAAAAAAGATGTATACACTAGAGTTCAAGACCCTTTAATCAAAGTAGAGAATACTCAACAGCCAGACGTAACATCAAAACCTATTTTTGAGGTAGATAAAGACGGTAATCAACAGCTTGTAGGTTATGATACAGAACAGTCAGATATGGCTATAAAAAGATTAAATTCAAGACAATTGCCAAAAGGTATGGCTACTGGTGAATACATGAACGCCAATATTAAGGGGCGAATAGTAAGAGCGGATGGAAGTGTGGAACCAGCAATTCATGAAATACCAAAAGATTTAGATGTTAAAATAGATAGAAATACTATTAAAGTAAGCGATAGTGGAGTTAAGTTTGAAGTAAAAGCTGGAAGGTTAAGATATGAGTTGGATGAAAGTAACGCTGACTTGTTCTTTAAATTTTATACCTCTCAACCAGGTTTAAGAAAAAGATTTGAAGCAAACAATAAGGGAGTTTTTAAACAAAAGTTTGCAATGACTAGAATAAGAAGAAATACGCTAGAAGGGTTAAAAAAGGATTCTTTTTCAGGTAAAAATGGATTAAAAAAAGGAGATTGGGAAAGAGCTGTATTAAATGTTGGTGCAGAGTATGACATAAAGAAATTTCAAAATCCAAACAAGCTACCTGATATAAATGAAATGTCTGATATAGAAATGAGGTTTGTTACAGAACAGTTTGGAGATTTAGGTTTGTTAAAAAATCACGAAACTTATATTCAAGATAATTTTTTTGGACAGCTTGAAAATGTTACTGGAACAGCAGGAGAATCTTTTGTAGAAAATATGTCTAGGTCTTTATTTGCTGGCTTTCAATCCAGTTTAAAAAGCCCTGCAGCAAAAACTATTACAAAAATGATTGCACAAACAGATAGAAATGTCGTTTCAGAAGCTACAAATAGAGTTGTAAATTTTCAAAAAGCATTAGGAATGGATACTTCTGTTATAAGTTTGAAAAAAGCTGTTCTTCCTTTATCTAGAAAATTTGGATACAATCCTTTTCAAAGCAGACTAACAGAAGAGTGGTTAGTTGGAAGGTATGATAACGTTACATTGCAAAACGGTACAAAGATACCTAGCGCATGGAACACTTATCAAAAACTACAAGCTGGAGAAATGATTAATAAAGATTTTTTGTCAGAAATGGTTAGAGAGACAGACAGACTTATAAAGAAAGCAGATAAAAAAGGAGGAATGTTTCAAGTTACTCCTGAAGAAAGATTCTTTTTAAAGAATAGAATCAAGATTATTAAAAATTCAAAAAGAGTTTTTGATGAAGTTTATGATGATGCTCTCTCAGCAAAAATGAAGCTAGCTGGTAGGCAAAAATGGTACCTACCTTCTGTAGTAAAAAAACCAATAAGAGACGCTATTTATTCTAATATGTTAAATATTTCTCAAAAAATGAAAATTATTATGAGGGAAATGGATAATCTAAGTTTAGACTCTGATATAGCTTTAAGAAATTTAGACGAAACTCAAAAACAAGAGCTTACAGAATACCTTGAAGATTACATAAAAAAACTTGCCAGTTCAAAATCTGAAGCAGAAAGGTCTTTTGCAGACATATGGGAAGTAACAAAAAGAGAAATGACAGACCCTAAAAGCGGAACAACTCTTTCTGAAGTACCAGATTATGATGTTTGGGCTAATATAAATGCAACAATATATAATGATGGTTTTGCAACTTATGCTCCTCTGCAAAAAAGCAAAAAATTATTAGGACCTGGTAAGAACGTAGATGTAATGTCTTTAGTCTTGAAAAAGAAAATGGACTTGATAGATAAAAACATGGTAACTGTAGGTACAGACTATTTAAACGGAGCTACAAAAGCTATAGAATTAAATAAAATGTTTATGCCAGAAGGAGCTTTATTTGAGACTCTTGTAAACAAAATAGACGATTCTATAGAACTAGAAGGGCCAGGAGCATTTATAGGAAGAAGAGTTAATCCAGAGTCTGGTATCACTGGACAAAACCTTCCAGCTCTTATCGTAAAAGAAAAAGACGCTGTAAGGCTTTTAAAGGAAACAATTACTGGAGAAGATGCTTTTACTAGATTTAATGGTTATACAGCTGGTGCGATGAAATTAGCAGAAGCAGAGTTTATGTTTAAAATAAATTTTGGTACTGCTGTAATACCTAATATGACTCAGACATTTATATCTACACTGCCTCAGCTTGGGGCTGCCTCTACAATTAGAGGTTTAACTAACTATTACTTCAACCCTACTGTAAGAGATATGGTAAAACGTTCTGGAGCTACAGCTTTAAATTTATATGATGAACTTCTTGGTGGTAGTAGAGCTCTTCAAAGAGGTCAATCTAGAGCGACAGCAGGTTTAACAGAAACTTATGCTAGAAATGCCTGGGGTGAAAAAGATTATTGGCAGGTAGCACAAGATGTGGCTTCTAAACCATTTATGACTGTTAACGTGTGGAATAAGATTGTTGCTGCTTCTGCTGCAGAAGACTATATTATAAAGATGACTAAGATGTTAGATGGTAAGCCTGGATTTGATATTGGTATGCCAACTTTATTGACTGGAGCTCAGAGAAAAGCTTATGCAGCCGCCAAAGCGAAAGAAATATTTAATTTAAATCCAAAAGAACTTACAAAATTTAAAGATTCTATTATAAACAGAACATATAATACTACAGCTCAATTAAAACAAAAGAAAAAAATTATGAAAGCTATGGAAAGATATGCTCAACAATCTCAAATGGGAAGAGATTTTGAGTTGGATGCTTTAGGTTTTACTGACCAATTTACAAAATCATTATTGCTGTTTAAAAGATTCCCTATTAGACAAACTAGATATATGCTAGAAATGCAAAAGTTTGAAATGGAAAACGGAAATCGTTTACAAATGTTGTATACTTTTGGTTATGGTGCAGCTGGAGGTGCTATGGCTCTTTCAGCAAAAGATGCTTTTATACAAGCCGTATCTGGGAATAGAGCTTTTTATGGTCAAAGAGAGGAAAGAAATTATATAGATAAGATAAACAAACAATTTTTTAAAGGTGAAGGAAAACAACTTGATTTAAATGATGGTTTAGAAATATTAGCAGGAGCTGGTACTTTGGGTGTTTTTGGAGACATCATAGCAAACATGGATACATTTTATAGTAACGTAGAATTTGCTGTTAAGCCTTTAATCTTAGATGATATGTTGAAACTCGGAGATGTTCTTTTTGGAAAACCAGGAGATGAAGGTATTATAGAGGGACTTTTTTTCCAGGGCAGTACTCCTATAGACATTAAAATGAGAAAACTATTAAGAGAGAATGGACCTGTGTTTGGTTCTTTACCAAATGCTTTCTTTAAAAGATATCATTATTCTCCTTTAATCGTTCCTTTGACAGATATAGAAATTGCTCAATATCCAGAAGGTTTTGAAGAAAATAAAGTTTTATCTATGAAATCAAACATAATATCTGATGTAAATAAGATGTTAATGTTTAGTTATGATGACAGTGGTAATCCAGAAGTAGGTTATATGCCTAAAAAGCTTGACAATTATGACGAGGTTTTAGCAGAAGCAAGAGAGAAAATTTTACAATGGAATAGTTCTATATACGTCAGAAGATTTCCTATTGCACAAATTGTGCCAAACGACTATGACTATGATAGAGTAATGGAATATTATGCGAGATTTGTAAATCAACACGAAAAACATTATAAAGCTAATCCAAAAAATGAGTTTGGTTTTGTTGATGACGGAACAGTTATTTACGGAAGAGGAGAGATGGTTTTAGGAAAATTGAGAGAAGACTATCCATCAGAAGAAGCTTATCAAAAAGCATTAGAAAAGCAAGAAAGAATTAGAAAAAAGAGAGAAGAAGAAAAAGAAGCAAAAGAAACATTAAAAGGAATATTACAACGATAAGGATATATTATGGCAGATAAATTAACAATACAAGATTACTTAGACTTTTTTGGCGACAAAAGCTCAACAGCAGATGAAGTATTAGAGTCTACATTCGGAGCTTCCCAAAGAGGAAGGTCTATGACGCCAGAAATGATGCAATTAATTATGGGAGCAGTAGAACCAGGCGGTGGTATAAAGACCGCAGGTAAAGCAGTTGCAAGAGGTGGTAAAAATATATTAGATATATTAAGAGAATTACTAGGCAGAGGCAAACCAGAAATGGGAGACGTTCTTGCTGGTCTTAAAAGAAGAAGTCAACCTTCTGAATTTGTAGGAGAAACAAATTTTGGACAACAAGCTCTAAAACTATTAGAAGATTCAAAGCAGGCTACAAAACTACCTGCTCAAGACCTTCCAACTCAAGGACAATTTTTGATTAGAAACAGAAATTTGACTTCTAAAGGTGGTTCAGTTGAACCTATGGAGTCTCTTCCTAATTTAAATCAAGGTCCTATTTCTAGCAGAACTCCAGAGCAAAACGTAGTTAGAAGTATTATGAAAGCTATTGATAGACAAGCTAGAGAATCTGGAGCTAGAAGTTCAGAGAGTTACTTCTACAATCAGATGGGCTATGAAACATTAATAGATTTACTTAGAAAAGCTGGTAAATGAATCAAAACGTAGAGACAAAAAATAAACAAAAGACAATAGCAGACTTTCTTTTTAAGAAAGCTCCAGAGGCTGCCATATCTGGACTATATAAAGGAATGCAAGCTGGTGTTGGTATTTTGTCTGACTACGTAGAAAATCCTGCAAGAAATATTAGCTTTGATGTTGCTACTGCAGGAGCTGGTAAATTTGTTACTCCTATTGCAGGATTATTAAGGTCAAGAATTATGGATGACGCCTTTGATTACTTCAGAGGAGTTCCAATCGCTTCAAGAGAGAAGTCTCTTTCTAAATTAGTTGAAGACGGGATGCTTGTAGGTGGAGGTAAAAAAATATGGGGAGACGCAGCAAAATTTCCTAAATCTACTTACGCTACCTTGTCTCCTAAATATGCAGAAGGTTATGCAAAAAATTTACAATTTGGACAAAGAGTTGAAAATACTAATGTTTTAAATGAAGCAGGAACTGTTTTTAGATTTGAAGTTCCTGCGAGTTATATATCTGAAGTAAATAAAGAAGCTACAGAAGAAATAGCAAGAAGGGTTGGAGAAAAATCTTTTGACCCAAATTATTTTGATAACATTGTTAAGTCAATTATGAGAGATAAAGGAGGTCTAGTACAAGGAAACTTAAACCAATCTAGATATCCTTATATATCAGACATAGAAAAATTAGTAAGACGATTTGCTGGAGACCCTAAAGGTAAAATGACAAGCGGTTTAACAAGAGGTACTTATAGATTTAGAGAAGGTATTCCTATAAAATATCTTAGCGACTTAGAATTTGTACCAGGGGTAAATACAAGTCAAGCTACAATCAAAAGATTGAATGACGATATAAGAATAAAAGAACTTATCGATGCTTTAAAAAACTTTTAGAATGGAACGCCTGGCATTTCTTTTGCGACGCTTGCTTCTGCTTCTTCCACAGTATCATATAACGTACAACAATCTGGTGAGAACCCAACCGTTGCTTTCCCAGTTGACCCATACCTATTTTTAGCCACAACTATATCTAGTCCGTACTTTCCATGCTTTGCATTCTCAAAGTTTACAGTCCAGGGATAATGTGTAAATGCTACAATCTCTGCATCCTGTTCTAGATTACCAGACTCGGCAAGGTCACTAAGTTTAGGAATTCTTTCTGTCCTATACTCTATATTACGATTAAGTTGTGAAACCAAAATAACTGAAAGTTGTTCTGATTTACATAACCATTTATATCGTCTTGATGTATCACCTATTTTTAACCTTAAATCTCTCATATCATTACTAGGGTATTCAATCAAACCTATATGGTCGTCAATAACGACGTCAGGTTTTATACGTCTAATTTCACGAAAAGTTCCCTCTAAATTTCGTATGTTGTCAAACATAAATAGTTTGTCAGTATACTTTTCTTTAATAGTATTTAAACTTTTTTCAATTTCTGATTTACTAGTGACTGCATTATGTCTTAACATATGATATGTAATACCTTCTGATTCCATAGCAATAAACTTTTTCATCATCTCAGTATTAGGCATTTCTCTATTAAACATAATAACCTTTTTGCCAGACAACACAAGATTTCTAGCTATATTGGCAACTGTCGTGGTTTTAGCATTCCCAGGTCGTCCAGCAAAAATGGTTATTTCACCCTTAGTCATACCCGATATTATATTGTCTATCGGTGCAAAACCAGTGGTAGTTAGGTTGCGTTTGTTGAACAAAGAATCTTTTGTCATAGACAATAATGTATCTAAATCAAACTTTTGTCCAGGCTCTAGATTTAGTAAAGAGCTTGTTGTATCGTGAACGTTTACAAGCAAGCTACTAATATCGTTTTTATTGTCGTAAGCCTTCTTAGCAATCTCGTGTGATTGTAAAACTAGCTTTCTTCTTAGCCAGTCAGAATTAACTTGCTTTGCATAAGACTCTACATTAGCAGTACTAGGAATCTCAGACAATCCGCTTAAATAATATGTAATACCTTTTATCTTACTAGATATATTTACAATATCTATTGGAATGTTTTCTGACTTAAGCTCTGTCATCGCCTCCCAAATCTTTTTATTTTTCTCTACATAAAATGCGTCGCTTTCTACAATGTATTCTTTTACAACATCAAAGCATTCATCTTTGAGAATAATAGAACCTAGTACGGCTCTTTCTGCATCGTCGCTAAATATTCCACCTACTGATTCTTGCATTCGTGACACACTCCTTTCACCATAGGTATAGTTTTATATACAGACTGGTCTAAGTATCCAGGCTCAAATTTATTATTGTCTTGCATTTCTATAGCCCAAGCTTTTTTACATATCGGACATCTAGTAGGTACTCGTACCATAGAAACCTTTTCATTGCTAGGCTTAACTCTTTCTGACAAGAATCTTGGATTCATTCTACCTTCAGTAAAAAGTTTATACACCTCTTCGTCAAACCATTCTTCATAGTTCTCTGGGTCTGTTTGTTTTAAATAATATAAATAAGATTCGAACTCAGCTTTTTCTGAGGCGAAATCTTCCTTAGTCTTATAATTAAAGACACTTCTCATAATGCTCTCCCTATTTTGTATTAATTAATTGAGTTGAAAAGCTAATTGGATTAATTCCAATAAGTCTTTATATCGAATAGTAGCATATATTTCTCCTCTATCTTGTTTGATAAGAGTAATATCGCAATCGTCTGGTGGCAATAGATAGCTAGCAATAGACTTTCTGACTTTGCACTGCACTTTCATTTCTCTTGCAGTGTCTTCGTCTAGTAGATAGTTTATGACTAAATCAACTTCTGGAGACATACCTATGCTTCTTCCGTCACTGCCCCAAGCTCTCTTAGCATTGAAGCCGTGTTGTTCTGCAATGTCTACGCATTCTCTCTCGAATCGATTACCTTTTGCTTTTGATTTACTTGCCATATTTTAATATACTCATTTATTCTTTCTTTGGTCAACTCAAATGTTTTAGTTTATCTATATCAAACCTTTCTGCTGTTCTTCTAACGAATTCGTCGAATACTATAAATGAATCTTTCCACTCTCCATTGTAGTATATTTTTGTAACGACAGTGTTAGCTAACATAATTGATTGCTCAGGACTTGTGCTATGTGTGGCAATAACTCCTAATGATATTTTCCTGGTCGCTCTCCAGGTGTCGACAATTCTTTCTATTACTAGTCTTTGACCTGTCGGAAACGGAGCGTCGTCTTTTTTACAGTCTCCTATTAATAGAAATTTATTGCCGACTTCAAAACAAAAGTCGATATCAGTAGGCGAAACAAGCCCATTTTGCAATCCATCAAATATTACTGGTTGTTTAAACCTTTTCTCGTATAAAATTGGTCTTTTCAAAAATTTTCCTTTCGAGGATGCCCCTCTAAGCGATTATAATTACATTTTCGACATAAGTGTCGACTAGTATGCGTAACGTCCATAGAAGGGCAATCTCGTGCTTTATTTTAATTTAACACTCTTTTTTGTGGAAAAACTATGTTTTTTGAGCAGTCGAGCCAAAAAAACGACAAATCTATGTGGTCGTTGACAATACTTATGTTATAACCTTCTTCAATCATCTTTAAGACTACCTTTTTGGTAAAAGAAGGAAATGCTCTATACCTTACAAAACATTCATTCGTTGACGTTACTCCCGTCTTTTCTATCTTTTCTCTTATCTTTGTTTCTTTCAATGTCATCTAATATCTCCCTATATCTTTTTCTTAAGATGTGGACGAGGTATTTCTCTTCTCGCCCACTTATTTTTTCAATATCTTTGAATCCTACTGCACTAAGTCTTTTAGTCACCAAGACCTCGGTTATACCTGGTTGGTATCCCATAAGGTCTTGGAAAGACTTCATAATGGCATTCCATTTACTAATGTCCATTAGTCGCAAGTATCACAATAGTTTGGACCAAGAGCTGCTCTAGATTGATTTAAGACATCTTTGTCTTCTACAACAGGAGCATCTTCTTTATACTGGTCTTTATATTGAGACTCAAAGGCTTGCCTAGCCAAAGCTCTTATCTCTACTTCGTCTTCATGACGACTAGACTCAAGAACTTCTATTATTGACTTGGCTTCTTCTTTTGTAAGTATGAAAGAGTACTTCATTAGAACGGCAATTCGTCTTCTGTTACTGGCTTGTCTACTGTTCTATTTGATTTAAAAACATTGACAGCTGTTGGAGTTACTCTTTCTTCTCCTGACTGGTCAGTCCACTTGTCGTGAACAATTTTGATAGTCACAGGGTTTCCTGAGATATCAGACTCCATAACCATAGGTAATAAATATCTACCTTGGTCATCTTTCTTCATCTCAAATCCACAAGCCTCTGCGAATATCATATACCCTTTGTTGTTTCCTTGATTGTCTTCAAGCTTAGGGTATTTTGTTTTGTCAGGAGCTTTAAATCTAAAGTATCCTTTAGACTTGACTTCCCTACCTTTTAAGTCAGGATATCTTTCGTCATCCAACCTATAGGTAGCTTCAAAGATGTCGCTAATATATTGATTTCTAACAACGATATCTTTCTTAATTGTCAATTTACTGACTGTAGCCTCATACGTTCCCTCTTCGATAGTGGCATATTTTTTACCACTTGTATCGTCAGAAGGGTTGTAATAAGCAACATTGTTATCTATGTCATTTAATACATCTGTAACATTACTCATTTTTTACTCCCAATTAATTTAGACATTACTTTATCGTAATTGTCTTGATTTATCTTACCAGACTTAAGTGCTTTATACACCTGGTCTGCTTCTTTTTTGTCCATCTCTGCAATAACATCCATAAGATTATTTACTTGGACATCTCCAAGACTCTTATCTACATATTGCTTACGATAAACATCGTCTGCTACATTACATAGTCTATTTACTGCTACCTTGAACGCATCTGAGTTAGCAGCTTTTAGGTCATTACCTAAGTCTACATACCCTGAGCCATTTCTAGATACAGCTATTCTATGTGCTGCAACTGAATCGAAACTACGAGGTACACCTTCGTCCATAACTTTAAGACGTCCGTGAACTACAATAGCTTTGTCTCCAAGAGTTTCATATTTAATTACTTCCCAAGACCAGATAGGATAATGTTGGTTTAGTCTCCAACGCATATATCCTTCATCTACATAGTCAAAACCATTTCTACTTTTAACTACGTCACTTGGAGTAGGTTCTTCTGAAACCTTTTGGTGTTTACGTATCAATACGTCATCTTGAATTGCTTGGTCGTGCAACTCTTCCATATCAGATTGATACATAGCCAATTCAGCCATTTTACCCATTTATACTCCCATTGTTGTAAGGACATAGATGTCTAACGTCGCAATACGACTGACATTTTCTACCGTCCCAGGTTTGCTCTTTACTGCATTGTTGAGGTAAGTTTCCAGTATCTAGAGCTTTTACAAGCTCATCTCTAGCAGAAAGAAACTTATTCTCTAGCACTTCATCGTCATACTTAGGTATTTCAATCAGGTAAATATGCTTGTCTAAACCTCTATCTCTAGATACTGCTAGACCTCCGTCTCTTAAAGTAACCTGAATATACATATTATCTACGTCATATCCAGCTTTATTTAAAAGATATCTATACCAATTTACCTGCCAGCCCCAGTCTCCATAGTCTGCTAAACCTTCATCACGATACCATTGTTTAATCATTTTAGGGGAACCTTTTTTTCCCCATTTACCGCTCATTTTGTATTTAGCACCAGACGGGTCTGGAATTAGTTTGTATGTCATCCCTAATAGTTTAGCACATTTATAAGAGCCAGTATTCTTATAGTCCAACAGTGTTTTAGTCTCCTTGTCATACAAGTCGGCTATACCAGTTATGTCAAACTCTTCTAGCTTTTCTTCTAATAAATGTCTGTCGTCTTCGTGTTGTTCTAATTGAGCGTGATGCATTGTTCCTGCTAGAGAAAATGCTCTATCTTGAGGGTCTATGTAATATTCTTTAGTCCTTTTAAGATAAGATTCACAAGCTCCGTTAAGCAACTCAGTTGTAGACGGCTTTCTATTAGGGTCTCTTTCTTTCGACATTTCAATTAAAGTAGGTAATGACATACCCATTTTAACAATATCGACATTGCCCTTTTTCACGTCATCAAACGTTACTTTATCTCCATTTGGGTAAACGAAACCAACTGCGGGCATTACTTGTCTCCTTGTTATTAACATAGTCTGTCATCAAACTATGTAGTTTATCTTTAATTGACACACCTTCTTTTAACGTCTTGGACTTAAACTTTATCCAAAGTTTCTTGTCCACAACGAAAGAAGTTTGATATCTATTTTTTGTATTTATCATACACACAATGTAGTTAAATAGTTTTACTTGAGTCAAATAAAACTTTAAAACTTTATAAGTCAAGTTTCATAAGTGATTTATCTACATCTTGCTTTACATCATCAGGCAAACTATCAAAATAATAATGAAGTATATCAAATCCTTCTTTATATTTTCTAAAATTGCTTTTTGCTCTTGCGTGGTCTTCTTCTAACTTCTGTAAATAAAGAAGTAGTTCGTCTAATTCTTTATCTACTCTTTTAAACTGCTCGTAACCTTTGCTCATAATTTTCTCCAGTGTTGTTGTTAACTATTTCACTTGTCCATCCTGCACCTGCGACGTATTTAGTTTCTATCCTGAAACCTAGCTCGTCTAATTCTGCAGTAAATTCTAGA
>Ga0222716_10002434_pt1 | contig 15095 bp, 13 predicted proteins | sample C33_13DmetaG_FD_165044 | JGI IMG/M metagenome (GOLD analysis project Ga0222716, IMG submission 165044) | Estuarine water microbial communities from San Francisco Bay, California, United States - C33_13D | ecosystem: Environmental > Aquatic > Marine > Unclassified | place: USA: California... | reverse complement strand
ACGGCGCGTTTATTTTCATCCAACTCACCGCGAAGCTCGGCGTTTTCCAAGCGCAGGCGCTCGAGCGTGGCCACTTTATTCGTCAGTAGCGCAACTGTTTCCTCCATTCGCTTCGCGCGTTGCACGTTGAGTTCGAGATCGTCCGCTCGCGTCGACGCTTCGGCTTGAAGGCGCTTCGTCTTCTCGAGCAACGCCAGCCTCGCCTGTTCGCTCTCTCGCACGGCCGCGTCGCGCTCGCGCACGAGATCTTCTAATGTGCGCACGCGTGTTTCCAACGCGTCGATGCTTTCTCGCGTCTGCGCCGCGGTCTCACGCTCGAAATCGGCGACTTGCTCGAGTCGAGTTCTCAGTCGGCGCATTTGACCGCGCCTCGCCTCTGCGTCTTCGCAAAGTTTCTAATGCAATAACGACAAACGCGTCATTCAGTCTCACACGCGCATGGCGACACATTTTTCCATTCGCCTTCACATTCCACGCGTGCAGCGTTCACCGATCGCACCTTTAACTCCAGCGCCCTCTCGGGCTCGCGCGCCGCGAACGCGTCCAATTCGTCCATCGCCGCCGAGCGCAACTTTTCCAATGTATCCGTCCCCATCACCGTTCGCGCGCGCACTTTCGACGCAAAAAAGCCGAACGTTCAAAATCGCTCTCGAAACCACGCGCGCGTCGAGTCGACCCGCGACCGCGTGTGAAGAGCTTAAAATAGCCCGTCCCCAGCGTTCCGCGTTCGCGCGCTAACAACCTCATTCCTGGGTGGCGTGGACGACCGGTCGGCGGTCGTCCAGAGCCGTCGCCACCATGGGCGTGCCATGGTTCAGAATCGTCATGATCATCGCCATGATGTCCTCCGACGACGTCGAGGGCGTTTGCGCGAGCATCGCGCACGTCATCTTGAGTTGGTCCCTGCGCGAGTTTTTCGGCATTTGCCAGCAAATGATCATGATTCCAAAGCTCGTGCGCGCTGGAAAGGTACATCCAGAGTCGTGGCGGCGCGCGCGCGTGCCGTATGTTTCGATCGGTTTTTACGGCGCGGTGTCGGCGGGCGTGCAGTGGGGGTTACACGCCGCGGGAAGGGCGAGATTGGGATACTTTTTGATTATCACCGCCGGCGTGCTTCCGGTGTTCAAATGCGTGATGTACCCGTACCTGTGGCCGATCGTGCCATTTCTTGGGTTCATATTGCATATGGTGTGGCGTTTGGAGGGCGTGCGCGAGCTTTTTGTCGGGTTGGCGCTGTATCAAGGGGTGAGCACGGCGCAAGAGGTGCGCGGGTGGTACTTTGGCCAGAACGCGTTTTGGTCGCTCGCGATTTGGCTCGTAGCGTTCGCGGCGGTGATGCCCGTACTTTTGATATTCGGCGCGGCATATTTTCATTCTAATTGGTTCGAGCGCGTCATTCGGCGACGGAAGAAACCCGAGTACCAAAAGTTGTGGTGGTATTTCGAGCAATACGCGTCGCTGTTGGGATACGAAACCGAGGAGGGCGAGGATCCGTTTCGCGTGCTCGGGGTCAGTCGTACGTCGACGTCGACTCAAATTCGTAAGAGATTCAGAGATTTAAGCATGAAGTATCACCCCGATAAGACTGGGAACGATCAGAAGAAGAAGGAGATGTTTATCAAAGTGCAGCGAGCGATGGAAACCATCACCAAGGGAACGTACGAGGACACGCGCCCGTCGGACGAGCACGTGGTGCGCGAGCGCGCGTTCGCCACCATCGCTCGCTGCGGATCGCTCTGGGGCCTCATCGCCATATGGCTCGTACTTTCCATCACCGCGGCGATCGGGTACTTGATCAGAAGGCGCCTCGCCAAGGACGACCCCGAGGCCGCCGAAGCCGTAAATCAGCCGCGCATGCACACCGGTCCGAGTTTCGTCGGCGCCGACATTTTCGGCATGGGAGATCGTCGTCGCGCGCGTCGTCCGCACGTCGACAACACCAACGCCGGCGGTGCGCGTGTTGTTGGGAACATGCGCGTCGCCACGCCATCCGGCCAGGCCCCACGCATCATCGCCACGGGCCCGAGAGAGACGGACGCTTGGAACACCGGCATCGCTCGCGCGGACGGCGGCCGGCTCACCTCGCGACGCCGCGCGACGGTCGCCTCCCCCGACGCCTCCGACGCGCCGCGATAGCGCGCACGACTTCGTTAGTTATTTAGTGAATCACCTCTAGCTCGTAGCCCTCGCGCGCGCGTTTGGCTCGACTCGCCGTCGCTCGTCCGGGTCTTTCGCCGCGAGCCCGGCGTCCAGCGCTGGAGTCGCCGCATTCCAACCATCGTATCCGCACACGCGCGCGCGTTCGCACGCGCGATGGCCCACGCCCTCGGCGCGGGCGCGTCGATGACGCTCGCGAGCGTCGACGCCCGCGCGCTCGCCCGCGCGCGATGCCTCGGGGCGACGGAACGCGCGACGACGTCGACGCGAACGTCGACGCATCGTGACGTCCCGATGGGAAATGCGCGGCGCGTCGACGCGCGAGCGATGCGAACGGCGCGAAGATGGCGCGGGAGGACGCAAAGATCAACGTGTCGCGCGTCGAGCGCGTCGATGAGCCTGGACGACGACGACGACGGCGATGGGCGGGAGATAAGGCGACGGGACGCCGGCGCGGGGACGACGGAGCGGGCGAGCGCGAACGGCGCGAGATCGCGCGCCATGCCCGAGCTGACGTACGAGAACGCGGTGTTGGAAAGAAATCGTCGCAGCGGGGACTCGTCGACGATCGCGAGTCCGGGATCGAAGATGCAGATGTTGGGGAGCGTCGAGGCGACGAGCGGAGACGCGAAGCCGCTCAAGATCAATCAAGATTTAGCGCTGTACCGCGCGCGAAAGTTGCGAAACGAGGCCGGCTTCATGAAATCGGTGGATGAGAGGAACGCAAAGCGCTTAGAGGCGATAGCGATGTTCGAGAAGGCGATGTCGTACGACGTCACGGATGGGCGCGCGTACTGCGGTATAGGGCAGACGCTGGTGCAGATGCGTCGGTTGGATGATGCGCGCGCGATTTACCAAGCTGGATGCGACGCCAAGGGAGGAGATAACGCTTATTTGTGGGTCGCTCTCGCCGTGCTCGAGGAAAAGGCTGGGAACATTGCGCTGGCGAGAAAGTATTACGACGCGGCGACGGCGGCGGATAAAACGCACGCCGCGGCTTGGCACGGATGGGGATCGATGGAAAAGAACTTGGGGAATTATCAGCGCGCCAGAGAACTTTACATCAAAGGTGTGCGGTTGGTGCCGCCGATGGATGCGTCTGCCCATTTGTACCACTCGCTGGGCGTCATGGCGCTCGAGCGCGGGCGTATCTCCGAGGCGAGGGAACATTTCAGGCAAGGCGTGCGCACGGAGGCGGGAGCGAAATCTGGCGCCATCTGGCGCTCCTGGGCCATATTAGAAGCCGATGCGGGAGACGAAGAACAAGCGCGCAAGCTTTTCCAAAAGGGTTTGATGGTTGCCCCGAAGAGCAAGTTCATTTGGCTCGCGTGGGGGGTGTGGGAAGCCAAGCTCGGGTATTGCGACCGCGCGAAGGAGCTCCTGACCAAGGGATGCAAACTGAATCCCTTGGACACACATTTACTTCAAGCACTCGCGAAGCTCGAGGCAGAGCAAGGGAACCTGGAACAGGCGCGGAAGTACTTTGAGCAAGGGACGATGATGGATCCCCAACACCAGGCGAACTGGAACGCATGGGCAATGGCGGAGTGGCGAGCGGGAGAAATCGATCGCGCGCGCAATCTGTTCCAACGAGGCGTATGGGTCAATCCAAAGAATCGAGACGCCGCGCGCTTGTTCCATGCATGGGGGGTATTGGAATCGCGAGAAGAAAATATCTCCCTCGCGCGACAGCTCTTCAAATGTGCGGTTAACGTCGACGCGAGCAGCGAGCGCACGTGGCTCACGTGGGCCATGATGGAGGAGAGGGAAGGCGACGACGTTCGGGCGATCGAGATCAGAAACATGTGCTCGCAACAAATGGCCGAAGCTTCTGTTGGGGCCACGGACTTGTCGCCGGCGGCGAGCACTTTCCGCCCGCTGTTGGAACGGCTTTCGTCCATTCTTGGCTTGGAAGCGCCTGGAGATTCGGACGACGAAGACGAGCAAGAGTTTGACGAAAGCGAGCTATCGACGGCGGAGCTCATGTTTGGTACGTCCGACACGAGTAAGTATGAAGAGTAGTCCTTTTTGTTTTGTTACATTTCCACCAAACTACTTCAACACCGCCGCAATTTGCGCTTCGACTTCGCTGGCTGGTTTATTGGCGTGAATTTCAGTAACCTTCTTCGCTTTCGCGTAGTAATCGATAACCGGTTGCGTTTGCGTGTGGAACGCTTGCAAACGTGACTTAAGGGTCTCCGCGTTGTCATCCTTACGCTTAATTAAAGGTTCTCCCGTGAAATCATCCTTCCCTTCAACCTTCGGCGGAGCAAACTTCGTGTGGTACGATCGCCCGCTCGCGGGATGGATCCATCGTCCCTCCACCCTCTCCACGAGTACCTCATCCGGAACTTCGAAGTTCAGCACCGCATCGATCGATACTCCTTTCGCAGAGAGCATCTCGTCCAACTTCACCGCTTGCGGCACCGTTCTCGGGAATCCGTCCAAAATGAAACCGTTTCGGCACTCGGGCGCCTTGACGGCTTCCTCGATGATCCTACGTTTGCGAGCAAAACGTCTCTGTCAGTCACCGCGCAGAATCATCAATCGAGCTTCAACGCGCCATCGCACCCGCCAACGCGCCAACGCACCCGACCACGATGTCGTCGCTCACGAGCGCTCCGCTCTCCATGGCTTGCTTAGCCTTGACACCGTTCGGCGTTTTCGCCGCCACAGCCGCGCGTAACATGTCTCCAGTCGCGAGGTGGCACAAGCAGTGATCGGTTTTAATCTTTGGCGATTGCGTTCCCTGTTCGGCGTCGAGACGCGTCGTCAGTCGGGTGTCCCGAAGTGCGCTTTTTGAGGTTTTGGAAAGTTGACGGTCGAAAACGCGCACCTTGCCGCATCCGGGCGGACCGATAAGGATCAAGCGCTTGTCGGGCTTGTTTTGACACTCCAGTCGCCGCTGAATCTCGCGCATGAGCTCGTCGGTGGAGATTTCTTCGAGCGCGGTCATCGTCGGTGGTTACTGGATAGAGCGCGGCGAGGAGTGACGCATTACACGAGCTACGAATCCCACGCATCACTTCTTCTTCTTTTCGTCTAAGGCGCGCAAACGCGCGTCGAAATTACTTTTGACTGTTTCCTCGTAATCTTCCGAGTCGTCGACGGCGTTGACGTTTCGAGGTGACCACGCGTCTTCGTCGACGTCGGCGCCCGCCTTCAAGCGCTCCGCGCGAGCGTCGCCCGACATCCCCCACTTGATCGCGTTCGCGCCGAACAACAGCCCCGAACCGATGATCGCGATCGGTAATAACTTCGCACTCGCCGCCGCGGCGATCGTCCCTCCGAACACCGACAAAAATCCCAACGCCGGCAGCGAAAGCAGCAGCACGAGCGCGCCGACGAGCGACGCCACCGCCGCCGTGCCGACGAACGCGAACAACAGGCCCGGCAGCGCGAGCACGGCGACGCCGACGACGACGGGCAGCACCGCGGCGGAGATCAGCGCGCTGACGCCGCCGGCGATGGCCGTCGCCGCCGACGCCGCCGTGAGCGGATATTCGCCCACCCACTGGATGAGTCCCTTCGCGCGCGCCAACGGCGAGCTCTCGGGAATCTCGTCCGCGGCGAAGTCGGCGAGCTGCTTCCATCGCTTGCGCAGCTCCTTCTCGCGGCTCCACCACAGGAACGCGCGCGGCGAGTCGCGCCCGCGGCGCGCGCGCGGTCGAGCGGGACCGAGCGCGAAAAACGCGTCGCGCGCGGTGTCGCCGCGCGCGGCGACGCGGAAGGAGGCGCGACGCGCCGCCGCAGACGCCGACGTCGATGGTCGCGACGACGACGTCGGGGAGACGCGCGCGTGGGCGACGACGCGCATGGCGACGACGAGATGTGACGCACCCGGCGGACGCGAGACGCGAGACGCGAGACGCGCCGAGCGTATCATAACAACGAGCGCGACGCGGCGCTAGGCCAATCCGACGAGCGATTCGCTGAGCTTCCAAAGCTTTTGTGCTTCGGCGGCGTCGTTTGATTCGACGGAAGAGTTGGTTTGAGCGAATTTGTGTCCCGCGGCGACGAGGGACGGCGGCGCGCCGGGCGACAAATCGTTGTTCCAGTACACGCCGCCGCTGCCCTCGAGCGAAGGGTCGGTGAGCATGAAGACTAAGCAGTTCCCGCCTCCGGACACGGTTTCTGCGACGTGAAAAATCTCGTTCGTGGCGAAGTCGAAGACTTTGACGAAGAGAGGATTTTGGTTGCGAAATAAGCCGGTGCGCGTGATGAGTCCCGGGCCGAACGCGTTCACCGTGATTTTCGAGTTTCTCGCCTGCAGACGTCGCTCGAGCTCGTACATGAAGAGCATGTTCGCCAACTTCGAGTCTTTGTACGCCTTATCGGCGTCGAACGCCTCCCCATCCGCCATCTCGAACGCCGCGCCGTCGCGTTCGAGGCCTCGCAAGTCGCCGATGTGCGCGCCGCTGCCCACCGATCCTCCCGGCGACGCCGGGTCGTGCACCTCGCTCGCCGTCACGACGATCCGCGGATGCGCCTCGCTCGACCTTTCAAGATCCTCCAATAACAAGTTGGCCAGCAAAAAGTGCCCCAAATGGTTCACACCGAACGTCTCCTCGAAACCGTCCCTCGTTCGATGCACCGCGGGATCGCCGCTGTATTCCACGCCGGCGTTCAGCGACAACGCGTCGACGCCGCCCGTTTTCCTCACCTCGCGCACGAAATCGCGCACCGAGTCCAAACTCGACAAATCACACTCGAGGCACTCGATGTTCGCCGCGTCCGCGCTCGTCGCGGACAGTATATTCGCCTTGGCCGCCTCCGCCTTCGCGCGCGTTCGGCACGCCAACACGACGACCCAGTCCCCGCTCGCCGCGAGTTTCGTCGCCGCGTCGAGCCCGATCCCCGAGTTCGACCCCGTGATCACGACCCGTTTCTTTTTCGTCGTCGTCGTCGTCGTCGTCGTCGCGCCGTCGTCGTCCTCCGCCGCCGCCGTCGCGCGTCGTCGTCCCGCGAGACTCATCAAAAGCGTCGTCGCGACTAAAACGCCCTCGCGTCGGCTCACCGCGCGCGCTCGCGTCGCCGCCGCGCGTCGCGTCGACGGCGCGACGCTCGCGCGCGCGCGCGCGCGCGTCGCGGTCGCCGTCGACGCCCGCATCGCGCGTCGTCGCGCGCGGGACAGTCGCGGTAGCGGGACACGTCATCGCTCGACCGCGGCGACGACGTCACTCGGCGACGCGATGCGCACCGCGCGGGCGTCCCTGATCGCGCGACCGCTCCGCGCGAAGGCGTCGATCATGGGCGCGAGCGCGTCGCGCGCGTCGACGCCGACGCGCGCGTTCCTCGACGGCGCGAAGATTCCCGGCGTGTCCGACGGATGCAAGGGCGCCCCGATTCCCGAGGGTTTGAAGGGCCTGCCGATCGTCGCCGACGAGAGCGTGATGTCGCAGAAGGCGCACGGCACGAGCGAGCACGCGGTGATGAAGAATCTGCGCTACGGCAGCGATCGCGAGCTCGCGGATCGAATCTGCAATTTTAACAGGCACTACGCGGAACACGCCGGGTACGCGTGGAGCACGAGCTGGATCTCCGAGGTGAAGGATAAGGGCGAGGTGACGTATTACGATTCGGTGACGGGCGCGCCGCTTTTCATCGCGCCTCGAGGGCGGACGTGGGCGGAGTTCGAGAAGGAGTCCAGGGCGCACGGCTGGCCGAGCTTCAGAGACGCGGAGATGGTCCAAGAAAACGTCCGATGTTTGCGCGACGGCGAGTGCGTCAGCACGACGGGAACGCACTTGGGACATAATTTGCCCGACCGTAACGGCAACCGCTACTGCATCAACTTAGTCTCCGTCGCCGGTAATCCCGAGCCGGAGAGATGATTGTCGATTTCCGCGCTTCGGAGCGCCGGCGGTTGGAACGAGGCGCCGTCTCGCCGCCGCCTCGTTCGTCCCGCGCGCGCGCGACGACCACTTTTAACGCATTCGAGCGCGTGAACCTCTAACGCGCGCGCGGCGTCCATCCTCGCGCTCGATCGCCGCCGCCGCGCCGTCTCGCGCTCGCCCCGCGCGTCTCCCGTCGACGCGCTCACCCCGCGAAATCCAGCATCAACTGCGGCAGCACGCGCTCGAGGTGTTCGCCGTCCACCGCGCGCGCGCCCTCGAGCGCGGCCAGCGCGCACGCGCGATGCGTCGCCTCCTCGACGAACGCCTCGACGAGCGTCGCCATGAGCTCCAGCGCGTCCGGCTTCGCCGTCGCGTCGAACTCGCGCTCGACGCCGCGCTCGCGGCGCTCGCGCGCGTCGTCCTCGACCCACGCGGCGCGCGCGACGGCGTACACGAGCTCGCGCGGCAGGGACGGGGTCGACATGCGCGGCGCGCGCGGGTCGTCGCGCGCGGCGCTCTGTCGCGCGCGCGTCTTCAAATCGCGCTCGAACGATTTGAACGGCAGAGCGCGCCGTCGCGGCGCGCGCGCGTCCCGGCGCGCGGCGATGGCGCCGAGCGTCGCGCGGCGTAAACCGCGACGGTGCGCGCGCGCGTGCGCGCTGGCGGTCGTCTGCGCGCTGGCGCTCGCGCGCGCGATGGGGTCGGTCGAAACGAGGACGGACGCGCGGTTCGGCGCGACGACGCGAGCGCGCGCGGGCGCGCGCGAGACGCCGACGCGGGCGCGCGTGTTGACGTCGTCGTGGATTCCCGAGCGCGCGGAGAACGCGCGGCGGTTGTGCGCGATGTTGGAACGGTCGAGGCACGCGACGGCGTGCGCGGCGACGAACGCGACGAAGCTCGAGCGAGCGGAGCAGGCGCGAGAGATCGAGGCGCGAGGATACGTCGTTCGCTACGAGGAGAACGGGAAGGTTCGGAAGTTTCGGTGGAGACGGAATGGGGAGCGCGCGTGGCGCGCGTACGCGAACGCGCTGGTGCATCCGCGAGCGGCGTACGCGAGCGTCACGGCGGACGTCGAGAAGCATCGGTTGTACCAGGGCGACGCGATTCGGTTTAGCGCCATCGGAAACTTGGCGTCGTTTGGGATTCTGGCGAATTTCGTGTCGGGGCGAAACGGTGAGAGCGAGGAACTGTGGCCGGACGTTCAAACGGCGTTGAGGAGTGGGATGGAGGCGGAGCGCAGAGACCGCGGCGTGCGCGAACGATCCATCGTCATCTTTGAAGACGACGCAAACGTAGACTTTGAGTTGTTCGAGCGCAAGTTTGGCACCCTGCTGAACTCGGTGCCCGATGATTACGACATCATATCGTTGGATGCGAATCCGGAGTATTGTCGCGAGTCTTCATGGCGTGCCCCGTCGTCATGGTTGCACCGCGTGAGAGCTCGTCACCCGACGAACGCCGACGAAGGAGTGAAATTGTTCAGGACGTTCACGACGTTTTCGCGAACGACCGTCATCGTCGTGAGCTGGAAAGGCGCTATGCAAATATTACGTCATTTGCCATCGAGCCTGGTGATCGACATGTACCTAGCGCGCCTTCTGCGCCTGAACGAGCTCAAAATTTACGTCAGTTGCGACGGAATCGTGCGGCAACACGAGTCGGAGATAAAAAGCATCACAAACGGAAGGAAGATGCTCCAGTGGTTCTAGCAAATAGTAGCATAGCGCGTGCAAGCGATTGATTCTTAGCGAGTAAATTTACGTTCGAGTCGTCTTCTATTGTACAAACGTCTAAATCCAGTCCCCTTCTAACAGCTTCAAAGGCAAGTACACCTCGCTCAGGTATTGAAAGCCGTAGCTACTCAACGACTGAATCTCCGCCTTGGTTTTCGTTTCGAGCATGATGTTGATTTCCTTCACCCACTCCGGGTTGCTTTTAATGAACTCCTCGTTGAGCATGTGATGCCCCGTTTCAATATCCTTTGCCGTCATCTCTAGGCGACACTGTTCGGGGATTTTGAACTTGTCCAAATCGCTCGGGCGGACGCCGAGCCATTTGATATCGGGCGTGGTGAGATTTCCGCTATCAAAAGCCATGTTCTTCGAACCTTGCATGTACACTGAGATAATTTTCAACCCGTACGGATCGGCGTCAACAAGCGCTAACACGGGAATTTTCAAATCTCTCTTCACCTTGCTCAAGAACAAGCGCGTCGCGACGTCGGGCTGTCCTTTGGCGGTTATGATTATGCACGGGTACTTGTTGTAAAATCGGTCCTCGGCGAGGCGCATGAACGCCGCATCTTTCTCGACGAGCAGTACGAACTTGGCGTCGCTGCGCATGTCCTTCACTTTATCGATGTTGCTCGGAATCGCCTTACCGCCCACTCCCATCTTCGTGCAGTCGATCTCGTCGCCGTCCTCCTTGTATTGCAACCGTCCGACGACGACGCCCTTTTCCGACGCCACGACGTGCAGCGAGTTGCGCGTGCATCCGAGCATGCACGAAATATCGTCCAACACCGCGTCGGAATCCTTCTGATCCTTGAACAACTTGACGTCGGTGTAAAACAAATCCCGCTTCGTGACGTGAATTCCGCGACTCAGCACCCCGTGCACCAACTGCATCACCCGCGTCAGGATCGTCACCTTTCGCACGCTCGACACCGCCGCAAAATTCGCCCTCGTCGTCTTATTCTTCAGCACGATTCGATCGAGCGCCTCCACGTACACCTGATCCGTCGCCCCTCGACTCGGCAGCACGTATTCGAACCCGTCGCCCGCCACGATGCTCTTCGCCGCCGCGAGCATCACCTGCTCGATCGCCGCCGCGACCTCGCGCGCGTCCCTGTCCTCGACCTCGCGATACGTCCGCGCCAGCCCGAGATCGTCGAGCGTCCGTCGCGCGCCGCGCTGCGCCTTGACCGCGCGCTCGAGCGCGCCCACCTTCGCGAGCACGTCGTCGAGCGAGCCCTCGCGCCCGTCGCGCCCGTCGCGCAGGCGCTTCAGCGCGAAGTCGACGCCCTCGTCCGGCGTCGCGCGCTTTCGCGCGCGCCCGGGCGCCATCGCGTCGACGTGCGACGCGCCGTCGCGTCGACGCGCGCGATGCGGATTCGAATCCGCACACGCGGGTGTTTCGGGCGCGACGCGCGTCGTCGCGGCGTCGTCGCGCGCGGCGTCGGACGCCGTCGCGCGACGACGCCGCGCGCGATGCGTCCGCTCGCGTCCGCGACGTCGCGGGTGATGATGCTGTCGCGACCGACGGCGCGCGCGCGACGCGCGACGACGGTCGCGGGACGGATGCGCGCGACGACGGCGGCGACGACGACGACGACGACGCGCGCGACGACGGCGACGGCGACGGCGACGCGCGGAATCGTCGCGCGCGCGGCGACGACGCGCGCGACGACGCGCGGACGGATGCGCGCGGTCGCGGCGCGCGCGAGCGCGAGGCCGACGTTCGTGACGACGCCGATATACTACGTGAACGATCAGCCGCACATCGGGCACGTGTACACGTCGACGGTGGCGGACGCGTACGCGAGGTATCGACGGGCGCGGGGGGACGACGTGTTCTTTCTCACGGGCACGGACGAACACGGGTTGAAGGTGGAGCAAAGCGCGGAGAAGCGAGGGATCGAACCGCAGGCGTTGGCGGATGAGAATAGTCGAAAGTTTCGCGACGTCATGACGGCGTACGACGTTTCCTTCGACGAGTTCATTCGCACGACGGATGATCATCACGAGAGACAAGTGCGGGCGTTGGTGAAGGTGCTGCAAGAGAAGGATGCGGTGTACTTGGGTCGCTTTGAGGGATGGTACGACGAAGGGCAAGAGGAGTATTACACCGAATCCAAGGCGAAGGAGCTCGATTACAAGAGCCCGATTAGCGGTAAGGATATGGTTCGCTCGAGCGAGGAAAATTATTACTTTCGATTGAGCAAGTTCCAGAAGGAGCTCGAGGCGCTGCACGCTGATAACCCAGATTTTTTGACGCCCAGCGCGAGGCGTAACGAGATGATCGGTCGATTGAATGAAGGTTTGAACGATGTGCCGATTTCTCGCACCAACTTTAAGTGGGGCATCCCGATGCCGGACGACGAAAAGCACGTCATTTACGTGTGGATCGACGCGTTGATGAATTACATCACCGCCATCGGTCTTGGTGATGGTAAAGACTCCGCCTTTTACGCCGATCGGTCCAAGTACTGGCCCGCGAGCATGCACATCATGGCCAAGGAAATTTCGTGGTTTCACTCTGTGATTTGGCCCGCGCTCCTCATGGCGCTCGATTTGCCGCTTCCTCAGCGCGTGCACGCGCACGCTTTCTGGATTCGCGAGGGACGCAAGATGTCGAAATCACTAGGTAACTTCGTTGATTTGGCTTGCATGGATCGATTCAAGGAGCATTACGGTTTGGATGCGATGCGATACTATCTCGCCGTCGAAGGACCGATCGGCGCGCAAGACGCCAACTTTAGCGCCGAACGCGTTCAAGAAATCTATTCGAGCGATCTAGTCAATACCATGGGCAACAGCGTCAGTCGTACGACCGCGATGATTAACAAGTACTTCGATGGCGAAGTGCGAAGCGAAGAGGCGAACGGTGCGCGGGTGACATTCGATAACTGGGACTGGCCGGCGCGCACGAGCGCGCACGTTCAAGACGCGTTGACAGCGTACGACAAGTTAGACCTTCCTCGCGCCGCAGCGGCGGCGAAAAACATCGTCATGGATGTTGATTTATTCATCACGGAAACCGAGCCTTTCCGCATGGCTAAGGACGAGTCAAAGAGCGCCGAACTGGCTGCTTGTTTGTACCAGTGCCTCGAAGCGCTTCGCATCGCGGCGGTGTTATTGGAACCTTTGATGCCGAACAAGATGGCGGAATTCGACGCTGGAGTCGGTCTCGGTGAGGGATCGATCGAACAACGAACGAAATGGGGCGGATTGAAGCCGGGAACTAAGATTGAAAAGCTCGCTCTCTTTCCGCGCGTCGAAGGTTTGGATGAAAACGGTCATCCCGTCAAGACGTAGGCGAGCGAGCGAGCGAGCGAGCAGCACCGTATGTAGCGTATCGTTTACATTGCTAGAATAATGTTAGCGAAATCCCATCTTTTGCTTGTAACTTAACTCCTCTTGGAGCGTTAATCTGTCGTGCGCCCAGTTGCTACTGCTACGTCGGCGGTCGTGGCTAGACTTTTTGAAGATTTTGCCGAGGCTGCACGTGAGGCTGGGGTTCGGGAAGATGTCATCCGGGTCCACATAAGACTGCGCTTTCAACTGAGGAACGAGAGCGTCGCCACGAGCCCATCCCGGGATCATTTTTTTCGGTCGCTCATCGTCTTCGCTGTCGCTACTGCAATAGGGTGAAATCGGATACGATTCCAACGGCGTGCGTTGCTGCTGCGACGAAGACGAAGCAAAGTTGGTCCTGAAGATGGAGCGAGTGGGTGTGCGCATGGCGGCGGAAGATTGATGGGAATGGCCGTGAATTGCCGCTTGCGCGTTCTCGAGCAGTCGGCGACGCTTTTCTGCTTCGTGAGAAGCGGAAGACGTGAAACCAGATTGACCGCTCGTGCGTTTCAACGACACTGGTATTGGCTTCGTCGACACGTCAAACGTCGCCTTCTTTTGCTCCTCAAGCATTTTTGCCCACTTACTCTTCTCCATCGCCGCCTTTCGCTGCGCCTCTTCTTCTTGAAGTCGAAACTGAGCCAAGCGCTCTTGACGCAGGCGTCGTTCTTCTCGCTCGCGCGCTTCCTGATCAGCTTGCTTGGCCTTTCGCGCCTGCATCTCCATCTCGCGTCGCTTGCGCTCTTCTTCCTTTTGTCGAAGCGCACTCTCTAATTGACGCTTGTTCTCTTCGTCCGCGCGTGATCGAGCCTCCATCGCGCGCTTAAGTCGACTCATGACATCGTTTGCCTCAGCCGCCGTCGTCACCGGCGCCAGCGAAGACGGCGGTTTCGGACGTTGCGCAGATTGTTCGCCGAGAGCTGCCTGCTGAGAAGGCGTGTTCAAGCTCATAGATTGGAAAGCCTTCACCTGAGAAGGCGTCGCCGAGATTTTTTGGAACGATGACAACGGCGCGAGATCGACCGCGGCCGATACGTTCTCAGGCTGAATCATAAACGACTCCATCAAACTGCGCTGATCGACTGGATGCTTGGGAGCGACGGTGCGCGGCGCTAGGACGGGTGCCACCACTGTGGGTGCTGATGCGGATTCTTTCGATTCAGACGTCATCGTCGTCGTCCCTGGCGCCGCCGCGGGTTCCTTCGACGCACTCTGCTTTGCCTTGTCCGCCGCGAGCATGCGGGGGGAAATTCTCAACTCGGTCGAAACCACCGCGCCGCCGGCTTTGGGATTCTGTGCGGCGAGCGCGGGGATATCAGCCTTGAGAAAAGCCATACCGTTTGCTCGCGCTTTGGCGCGCTTCCTCTTTTCGCTCGACTGCCCGGCCGAGGATGGATCCTGCTGCTCTTCGATCTTCGCGGCGGCGACAGATTTGCTCTCCGGCGCGTCCTCGCGCGGCGCCGCGTCGTCCTCCATCTCAGCATCTCCGCGCACGTTCTTCACCGTCGAAACCGGCGCACCGCCCCGCGTCGCACTTCGCATACTCTTTCTCGTCACGCGCTCGCTCGACGCCCCCGCGGTTTGCCACGCAATCTTCTTCACGTTCTTCGGCGTCTGCACGTCGGCGTACGCGCGCGCCGCGGATACGCGCGCGCCGCCAGACGCCTCGGTCGAATGTCCACCATCTCGCGCGGTGTCATCGGCCATCACACCGCCTTTTTCAGAATTCTTCGCGCCCGTTTCCTCGCCGCCCACGCCGCTAACCTCAACCGTTCGTCCCTCGCTCGCCCCGCCCGCGCTCGCCTCGGGGGGAACCGTCGCGCCATCCGTCGCCCTCGCCCTCGCCGTCTCTCCCCGCGAATCCCCAGCATTCTCCCCCCCTCTCGCGCGTAATCCCTTACCAGGCGTCACACCTTTCGAGACGTGCGCACCACCACTCTTCCTCGCGCTCCCGCGCGTCGTCGTCGTCGCTTTCGCGCTGCGCTCGTCGTCGCGCGCCGCACGCGCGTCTTCGTCGTCAGTCCTC
>Ga0222716_10002432_pt1 | contig 15098 bp, 11 predicted proteins | sample C33_13DmetaG_FD_165044 | JGI IMG/M metagenome (GOLD analysis project Ga0222716, IMG submission 165044) | Estuarine water microbial communities from San Francisco Bay, California, United States - C33_13D | ecosystem: Environmental > Aquatic > Marine > Unclassified | place: USA: California... | reverse complement strand
GCGCGCGACGAGAGCGAAAAGTACGTCTCCGCGGCGACGCGGGCGCGCTTGCTCGCGCGCGGGATCGAGGCGCTGAACGCGATGCAGCTCGCGGTGTGCGAGGCGGCGACGGGACGGGGCGCGGACGCGACGTGTCGAGCGCCGACGGGGAGCGGGAAGACGCTGGCGTACGTGCTGCCGATCGCGAAGATGTTGGAGAGGGCGGCGCGCGACGGATCGGGGGGAGGCGGCGGCGGCGGCGCGGTGCGGGCGATGGTGGTGACGCCGACGCGGGAGCTGGCGAGTCAGGTGCGCGCGGAGTGCGAGCGGTGCTGCGGGGAGGGGTCGAGCGCGCTGTGCGTGGGCGGGGCGAGCGCGAAGGCGCAGGAGGACGCGATTCGTAAGGGTCGGGCGAAGATTGTGGTCGGGACGCCGGGGAGGATGAAGGAATTCATCGATCGGGGGGTGATCGACGCGCGCGCGGTGGAGATTCAGGTGTTGGACGAAATCGACCGCCTCCTCGACGGAGGGTTCGAGGGCGAGATCGACGCGGTGATGAGACCGCCCGGGACGTGTCAAACGCTGTGCTTTTCGGCGACGATTTCTGCGGCGTTGTCGCGATTTTTAGATCGCATCCTCGTGCCCGGGTACGCGGAGGTGATCGTCGCCGGACGAGGCGGCTCAAACGTGGGCGGGACGGTGGAGCACTTGGCGTACGCCACGAAGTCGGGAGACGATGCCGTCGGATCGGCGGTCGTGGACGCGTTAGAGCACTATGCGGGTAAGCGCGTGGATGGTAGAGTCGGTGGTCAGGCGATCGTGTTCACGGAGACAAAGTCCACCGCGGAACGCGTCAGGGCGATGCTGACGAATATGTTGACGACGGTGCGTGCCTTTGAATTTTTCTTTTCTTTTTCGATCGAGTCGGTCGTCGGTGACGAACAAACTATTAAGGGATTTATGAGATTGGAATCCGTTCCATGTTCGTACCAATAGACTACAATTCTCCGAGACGCCGACCTTCGAGACGCAGACGCAGACGCGCGCGTTTGTTCAATTTTTTCTCGTCCGAGTTCCAGAGGATTGCATGAATAATTCTTATCTACATTCCCTGAGATACCGGTGATTACACCTTTCAAGATGATGGAACTGCTTTGCGTTAGTTTTTCGACGCGCGCGCTCGCTCGCGTTCGATGGCGATGAAGATACACCTTATTTCACATGTTAGACTGTCGAGATCGAGGGGTGAGGATCCTTCGATCGATGTGCACAACAATTCCGCCGAGCCATCGAATGCGGGCGAGGCAACCGATCTGACCCTCGTGCGCTCGCGATGACTGATTACCTTTTTCTTCTCGCGCGTAGGAATTCGACGCTGGCAAACGAACTCGGCGAGTGGCGTCTTTACACGGCGACTTGCCGCAACCGGCGCGCGACGCGACGCTCGCGAACCTTCGCTCTGGCGAAGTCGACGTGCTCGTCGCAACAGACGTCGCCGCGCGTGGTCTCGATTTACCCGGAGTCGAGCTCGTCGTGCACGCAGACATGCCCAAATCTGCAGATACTTACTCGCACCGCGCCGGACGCGCCGGGCGTCCAGGATGCGCCGCGCCCGGCGTTTCGTTGCTCATCTCCCGACCCGAGCTCGCGTCTGAAATCGCGCGCCTCGAGCGTGACGCCAAAGTTTCGATTCGTCGTCTGGTGTTCATCGGCGAACGCGAACGCGTCGTCGTCACCGGTGACTTGGGCGCGAGCGTTTCCACGCGTGAGCCTGAAAGTCGCGAAAGCGCGCCGGCGAGACGGGACGACAGTCTCATCGCCGACCATTTCGCTCACTTCGCGGATGACATTCAAAACATCGCGGCTTCGAAGAAGAAAGGGAAATCGAAATCGCGCGGCAAATGATTCTTTAGTGTAGTCGTATTGTATTGCAAGTAGCGACAGTTGTAGCGATAGTTACGTAAGTTACGTAAGTTACGTAAGTTGTAGCGATAGTTAGTCGTAATCAACCGTTCAAAGCGCGCAACTGCGCAGCATCCGGCGCGTCGTTCAATAATTCGCGAAGATGTCTTCGATTACGTCTGCGCTCGCGTTCGTTAACCTTGGACGTGACATCTTTCAGTCGCGTCCAGATTCGTTGCGCGCGCGCGCAATTTTCAATGTACGCGCCTTCCGGCGCGTGCTCGGCGAGTTCTTCGATGAAACTCATCACGCCTTGAAGATCCGCCATCACCGGATCCTCGGGTTCCAAAAGTTTTAAAATTTTCTCGTACGTCCTCGCGTCTTCGTCGACGGCGTTTCGACCGTTCCCACGATTCTCATTCGCGATCTGCTTATTCACCTCTTTAATCACGCGCTTCATGTCCCCGCCTTGCGGCATCGGCGCGCCGCGATCGAGCGCGTACGTCAAACATCCGATGTATCCCCTCGTCGCGCTCTCGGCGACGACGCGTTCGTCCCACGGACACCCGTTTTCGCGCGCCCACATCAACACGTGTAGATGCCCGTTAACGCACGCGCTCCAGCACGTCGACGCGTCCCACTTCACGCCTCGATCTCGCATCCACCGTAACTGATCCAACTCTCCCCTCCGCGCGCACGCCGCCGTCGTCAGGACGCCGCCGTCGCGTCCCAGCGCGCCCGCGCGCGCGGCGTACCTCGCGCAGTCCCAGTGCTCGCCCTCGATCGCCTCCGTCGCCGTCTTCTCGTCCCACGGCGCGCCGTGCGTCTCGACGAGCATCGTCAGCATCGCGAGGTTTCCGCGTCGCGCGCACGCCGCCGTCGTCCACGCGTCCGGCGCGTGCGCCGCGCCGTCGCGATTTAAAAGTGCTTCGACGCGACGCCAATCCGCGGCGCGCGCGGCGACGTTGAGCGCGCTGTCGTGGTCGCTCGGCGGCGCGGGCGCGTCGGGAGAGGATTCGCGCGCGGCGCGCGCGCGGGCGTCGGCGGCGGACATCGCGCGCGCGAGTGCGGGGGCGAACGCGCGCGCGCGATGCGATGCGCGCGCGCGCCCGTAACAATGCGCGAGAGAGGGCGTCGACGTCGGACGAGAGAAAATTTCGCGTCGTGGTGTCATGACAAACTTACGTAAATACAATGGTGTCTTCTCCTTGGATTTTTTTGTCTCGGTCGCGGACGCGCGCGGACGCGCGCGGACGCGGCGAGGGGGACGAGGGACGCGACGGCGTCGGCGCGCGCGGCGCGCGGGTGCCCAGTTGGGTGCCGCGATTGGAGCGACGGGATGATCGCGCGCGCGCGGATGGATGATGCTACAGCGATGGCTACGCGCGCGAGGACTAAGAGCGATCGAGATGAGGATGGAGACGACGTCTCACGCGTCCGTCGGGGAAATCGGCGCGCGCGCGCGGCGTTTGAGTTTGTAATCGACGTACGCGTTCTTCTTCTCCGAGTATCCGGGGATGTAAAAGACGCGGGTGAGCGTGGGACTTCGAGATGGATCGATAAACTTTTCCACGGCGACGTCGATCCATTCGCCCGGAACGAAATCTTTTGAGGCGCTGTGCGCGTTGCCGCGCTCGAATTCGGCTTCGACGAGGAAACGACACGACGAAGGGTCGACGTATTGGTTTGGGTGCGCCCGGTTGTCGTCGTTCAAGCCCTCGGGGGTGTGCGCGGTGCCACCTTTGGAGAAATCGAACGGCATCGGGAGCGCGCCGTCGAAACCACCCTTGAGAAACCGAAGGCGATACTTGTTCGATGGGAAGTGATAGGAGCTGGGAAATCTGTACCACTCGTCCCCGACGCACACGTCGACGGTGGCGTCGTCGCCGCCCGCGGCGAATTCCTCGGCGAGCCACGCCGGCCAGGCGTTCCCGTTCGCGCGCGATGACGGCATCGGCAGCGCGTGATAAATCTTCGCCGGCGCGCCGTAATATTGCAGCAAAGCCGCGGTGCGCGACAGCGAAAGCACCATGACGGTGAGGACGCAGCCGCAGACGCCGACGACGACGCCGAGTTTAACGACGCGCGATTTCCCGAACGCGTGCGCGTTGAGACCCAACGCACTTTCGGCGAGCGCGCCGATCGTAATCGCCGCACTCAAGCACAAACACGGATAAATCATGTACAAGAACCGTTCCTCCTTGTGCGGAATCCACGTGAAGAAGGCGGTGACGATTGGAAACGGCGAGCACACGGCAATCATGGCGCGCCAATTGTTCCTGTACGCGCGAATCTCCGCGAGCGCCGTCTTCGCGTCGCACTTTTTCGTTTTCAACAGCTTCCGCATGCGCAAAGCCTTAACGGCCACGGCCAAGGCGACGGCGAACGGGGCGAAGATGGCGAGCACGGCGGCGAGTTGAAAATTCAACGCCAGATTCTTCGCGTAAAACGTCGCGCTCTCCGTGCCGTACAGATCGCTCTTCCCGCTCACGACGTTATACTTTAACAAATTGTACACCGAACTGACGATTTCCCCCCCTCCCGTCCGCGATACGTCGTTATACATGTACGTATCGCACGCCACCGAAATCGCCGCCGCAATCGCCGTCGCCGCGACCACGCGCCCGAAAACCGCCCCGAATCCGATCGCGTGCACCGCGCACAGCCCGAACGGCACCGTCGCGATCCCACTGAACGGCCACCCGAACACGACCGCCGCGACGCACGCGACGCACGCCCGCCCGTGCTCGCCTCGCAGCGTCGCCGCGCTCGCCGCCGTCACGCACGTCATCGCGAACGAGCTCGGCAGCATCGCCGTCGACGCGATCGCCATCCCCGAGCTCGTCGCCAGCAGCATCATCAACACCGACCCCACCAGCGCCTTCCGCTTCGCGACCGCGTCGACGAGCGTCGCCTCCGCGAGCGCGCTCGCCAGTCCCAGCGCCGCGCGGCCGCACGCGAACGCCGCGCGGCCCGCGTCCTCGCCGAGCGCCCACCGCGCGAGTCGCACCGGGGCGTAGTGCGCGAACAAATACGCGTACGACCGCAGCGCGTGCGCGCGCGCGTGCTCCCACGTCTGCAGGCCGTGGCCGTGCGTGAGCGCGTGCAGCGGCTCCCAGTAGTTGAACGCCTCGTCGCAATCGAACGTCGTCGCGTTCACGACGGCGCACGCGACGCGCGACGCGGCGATGACGCACAGCGCGGTCGCGAACGCGTCGCGCGCGCGCGGCGCGCGCATCGCGACCGCGCGACGCGTCGACGCGCGCGCGGGGCGTCGCGGTGTGACGCGTGTGCGCAAACAGTGCGACGACGACGATGCGCGCGCGGCCCGTATTTAAGCGCGCGGTGACACAGAGGTCGACGCGCGACGCGACGCGCGACGACACACCGTCGCGCGCGAGCGCGGACGACGCGCCGAGGCGCCATGAACGGCGCGAACGGTTTCGAAGAGTCCGTCATCGCCCTCAAGAGCATGTTCCCCGATCTCAGCGAGGTCGTCGTGCGCGCGACGCTCGAAGCGCGAGACGGACACATGGAGAGCGCGGTGGAGAAGCTGTTGGCGATGAGCCGTCGCGGAAGCGGGAACGGCTCGAGCGCGCACGGGGGGGCGCGAAACGGTGGACAAGAATACGGCGGATCGCGATACGGCGCGCCGGGGGCGGTCGGGATGTCGCCGAGCGCGACGGGGGGGAGGAATGGGTACGTACTGGTGACCTCGCGATATCGCGATTCGAGGATAAAAAGACGCGCGCGCGGCGCGCGCGAGCGTGGGTTCGATCGCGGGGGGAGGGGAACGGTGGTGAAGATTACGCGCGATCGAACGGTGCGGTCGTTGAGGGCGCGGAGGGGGGGCGATGGGATGAAAATGGACGATCTATAAAGTTTGGGCGATCGCGCTGGCGGGCGGCGACGCGGCGGGGCGGGGCGAGACTGGGCGGCGAACGCTCGAGCGATGCGGCGATGATGACTGACGACGGCGATATTGCGACGATACAGACAAGGATTCGGTAACGGTGGTGGAGGGATGGGCAGTAATGACTTTTATTCCAACGTGCCGCCGCCGAGGGAGGAGGAGGACTCGCTGTGGGGCTGGCTCACGGGAGACGACGATTACTTGAATTCTCGCGGACGAACGGGGCAACAGGATGAGACGTGGAATTGGATCGCGAATCAGATGTCGTATTTGGCGCTCGAAGCGTCGAGACAAATCAAAGGGGTGACGGACGCCATCGCGGAGGAGATTTTGGGTCCGCCCGAGGAAGAGTTAGGGGAGGAAGTCGAGGACATCACGGAGGAGGAACGAGAGCGCGCGGACGTCGTTTCCGGTGGCATGGCGATACAAGCGAACCGACGTGTGACGCAACCGAAGAGCGAGCCGAAACCAAACCCGAAAAAGCCGATGCGATCTTCGCAGGAAGAATACGACGACGACGACGACGACGCGCTGGGGGGTATTTTGAACTTGCTCGGATTAGAGGACGACTTGGATGACGAAGAGCAGTACGTTCGTCGCGATTCGAAGAAGGATAAGTGAGTGAGATTTCAGTTGTTTTTAGCCAGCGATTTGTTATTTCGTATTCGAGCACTCTCTTCACACAGACTCCGAACCCAAACAAACTCTTAACTCACGCGTCGAGCGCCAAGTCCCGAACGTCCGCGCACGCACCCTCAATGGCGGATTGAAACGACGAAGTGCTATCCATGCTCGAACGCGGCACGCGCGACGCGATCGATTTCGACGATGACGACTGCACGTCCAGATCCGGATCGATCGCGGATTTTTCAAATCGAATCTTCACCGCCGCCGCCTCGCGCGCTCGCCGCCGCCGTCGCTTCTTCTGCAACTGCCTCAAGCGTTCCTTCGCCTCCTCCGCCTCCTTCGCTTCGACGAGCTTGTGGAGCTCGTCGAAGTATTCTTCATCGGTCTTTTTCCGCGGCGCAGCGTCGACATCGACGGAATCGTTCCACTGCGGCTTCCCCGCGCGCCGAGGCGGTTCGGGCGAGCCGCCGCCGGAAATCGCCGCCGCGCGCGCGGCGCGTCTCTCACGACTCCTCTTCGCGAGCACCGCCGTGCGTCGCGCGTGACGCCGTCGCGCGCGCATCACAGAAACATCCACGGGCGTCTTCTCGACCGCGACCGACGCGATCGCGACTTCCCCATCGCGATCCTTCTCCTCGACGACTTCGTTGACTCGCGTTGACCGCGCCGCGCCCGCCGTCTCCGCGCGTCTCACCTCCACCGCTCGCACCCCCACCGCGGGACGCGGTCGCACCGCGCACGCGATCCCTCGCGTTTTCCCACGCACCCGCGCCGCTCGCCCGCGCTCCCGCAGCGCCCTCTTCACCGCTTCGAGCTCGCGCTCTCGCCTCTCGCACGCCTCGCACGCCGTCTCCGCCTGCGCGCTCGCGCTCCGCGTCTCCACCGTCCCACCCTCCGTCCCGACGCACGCCGCCCGTCCGCGCGCCGTCCGTTCGGCGCTTCGTCGCATCGCCTCCGCCGCGTCCGCGGCCGCCATCGCGCGCGCGGCGTCCATGCGCGCCTCCATCGTCGCGCGTCCCGCGGCGACGCGAACAGTCGCGAGTTCGCTCGCGCCGCCCTCGCGCGCCTCGAACCACGCGCGCGCGCCGTCGCGCGCGCCCATCGCCCGCGCTCGCGCGCGGGGTTAACTCGTTCACCCGTTCGCGCCCTCGGAGGCGCGTCGCGCGCGCGGCGTCGCGCTGTGCGGCGTCGCGCGCGCGTCCGCGATGCGTTGTTGACCGCGGCGACCGACCGCGCGACACACCGCGACGCCGACGCCGCGCGACGCGATGCTGCGGCGCGCGCGCGACGCGCTGCGGCGCGCGGACGCGCTTCGCGCGCTTCGCGGCGCGGCGACGACGGCGGCGCGGCGCGCGCGCGCGAGCGACGCGTTCGAGCACGACGACCTGTTCGCGACGCGGAGGCCGAAAGACGTCGAGTGGCGACTGGTCACGCGCGACGGCGTGACGACGACGGCGGGGCCGGACGGGGAGACGTACGTCAAGGTGGCGCCCGAGGCGCTGACGGCGCTGGCGGCGCGCGCGGTGCGAGACGTGAGCCATCTGCTGCGCGCGGGACACTTGAAACAGTTGCGAGGGATACTGGACGACCGGGAGGCGTCGAAGAACGATCGATTCGTGGCGTTGGAGCTGCTGAAGAACGCGTGCGTGGCGGCTGGAATGGTGTTACCGGGATGCCAAGACACGGGAACGGCGATCGTGATGGGGAAGCGCGGAGGAAGGGTGTTGACGGATGGGGAGGACGAGCGCGCGCTGAGCCGCGGGGTGTACGATACGTACAAAACGACGAATTTGCGCTACTCGCAGGTGGCGCCGTTGACGATGTTCGAGGAGAAGAACACTGGATCGAACCTTCCGGCGCAGATCGATCTGTACGCGACGAAGGGTGATGAGTATCACTTTCAGTTTATGACGAAGGGCGGCGGAAGCGCGAACAAGACGTTTTTATTCCAGCAAACCAAAGCCGTGCTCAACGAGGCGAGTTTGCTGTCGTTTTTGGAAGAAAAGATTAAAGCCATCGGTACGAGCGCGTGTCCGCCCTATCACTTGGCCATCGTCATCGGTGGACTGAGCGCGGAGCAAAATTTGAAGACGGTGAAGATGGCGAGCGCGCGGTATTACGACAACTTGTACACCTCCGGGAACGAACTCGGGCGCGCGTTCAGAGACCTGGAGTGGGAAGAAAAGATCCACAAGTTGACGCAAACCATGGGCATTGGCGCGCAATTCGGCGGGAAATACTTTTGTCACGACGTGCGCGTGATTCGCCTACCGCGTCACGGCGCCTCGTGCCCCATCGGCCTCGGCGTTTCGTGCTCGGCCGATCGACAAGCGCTCGGGAAGATCACAAAAGACGGCGTCTTCATAGAGGCGCTCGAAACGGATCCGAGCAAGTACCTTCCCGACATACGAGAGGACGATCTGTCCAACGAAGTCGTGCACGTCGATTTGAACCGACCGATGTCTGAGATTTTAGCGACGCTGAGCGCGTGCGAGGTGACGACCCGGCTCACTCTCACCGGTCCCCTCGTCGTCGCCCGCGACATTGCGCACGCAAAGTTAAAAGAACGCCTCGACCGCGGCGAGGATTTGCCCCAATACATGAAGGATCACGCGGTGTATTACGCCGGTCCCGCGAAGACGCCCGAAGGCATGGCGAGCGGTTCCTTCGGTCCCACCACCGCCGGTCGCATGGACTCTTACGTCGATCAATTCCAAGCCGCCGGCGGTTCCATGGTCATGCTCGCCAAAGGCAATCGTTCCGCCGCCGTCACTCGCGCCTGTAAAACCCACGGCGGTTTCTACCTCGGCTCCATCGGCGGCCCCGCCGCGATTCTCGCTCAAAACAACATCAAAAAAGTCGACGTCCTCGAGTTCCCCGAGCTCGGCATGGAGGCCGTGTGGAAGATTCAGGTCGAGAATTTCCCCGCCTTCGTCGTCGTCGACGACAAGGGCCACAACTTCTTTTTAAAGTGGACCGGATAGCGTCTTGAAATCTCACGCTCGCCTCTCCGCGCGCCAGCTGCAAAAGCGCAACCCGCACACCTCGACGCGTGCCCGACGATGCCGAGCACCGCCGACGACGACGCGCGCGCGCTCGCGCATCGCGACGTCAACGCCGCGACGGAAACGAACGGAGACGCGATGTGCGACGGGGCGGTGAAACCGAACGACGAAAAGGACGCGCGCGACGACGACGCGCGCGACGACGACGACGACGATGGGATTCAAAAACAAAATCTGGCTGTTGACGACGCGTCGAAGGATGACGACGCGACGACGACGATCGACGCGAAGCGCGAGCGAGAAGAGACCGAGGAAGACGCGAAAGACGCGCGGGGAAAGGCGAAATCGCGACACGGGAAGGAACGCGCGGCGAGAGAGATGGATTTGCAGACGCTGCCAGAGGCGTTGAGAGAGTGGAAGACGAACGCAGAGCTCGAATTGGGGAATTTGTGGACGAGACAGCGCTTGCGATTGTTGGATTGGTTCGAGACGAAGAGCGCGATTAATAAGTGCATCGTGTCGTGTCCGGCGTCGGCGTTGAGAGAGAAGATGCGGGCGTTGAGAGACGACGGGGTTTACGGGAGTTCGATGATTCCGTATTTGCAACTGTTGCGAGACGTCTTCGACGAGACGGATCAGTACAAGGATGATTTGGATGAGGAATTGGATTTTAATGATTTTTTCGACGACGACGACGACGACGACGACGACGACGACGACGAGTCTGAAGATGACGAATCCGAAGATGACGAATCTGAAGATTCAGCCGAGGAGATTCCTGTCGTCTCTCGCGCGCCTCGCGCCGAAGCCGCCGCCGAGCCTCCTCAACGCGCGGGCGCCTCTCGATCGGCCCCGAGCACGGAAGAGATGGACGAAATTAAGATCAAGTTTAGTAAATTCACCCAATTCCTCGGTCAATACTTCTCCGAGAAGCGTCTCGAGGTGGAGAATGTCGTCGAAATAGTCGACCACGCCGCCCGAGCCGGCTTCGACGACCCCCAAGAAGTGAACAAGTTTTTAGAAGTCATGCAAAAGCAGAACAAGATCATGTACGACCAGTCCGAGTCTCAGTGGACGGTTTATATCTTATAATCTTGTAGCCCTAGCGAGTAGCCTTGTCATCACATTCAAAACGACCGAACACGCGCGCTCGTCGCGTTCGAGTTCGACTGAAAAAATTCAAAAATTCGAACTGACAGACGTCACATCCAGTCGTCAGATGTCCGCCGCGACGAAAGCCGCCGAGCGCGACGCCCTGGAGCGGCTCCAGCGCGACGTGCGCAAGCACGCGCGCGACGAGAGCGTCGAGATCGGTGCCGCGCGCGGCTGGCGCGTCACGTTTACCGAGCGCAAGTCGGGCGCGCAAGCGGGGACATTTTACAAAGAGTTTTACGCCCCCGACGGCACGCGGTTCCGAAGCGTCAAAGAAGTCTGCGCGCACGTCCAACGGGTTCGAGGGACGACGCGCAAAGCGCCCAAAGCGAACGCGGGATCGGGAAAGGAGAAAGGAAGCGGGAAGGGCGATGGAAAGGCGAAACGGGGAAGGCCGAGCGCGAGCGCGGAAACCGAGAACGAGGCGGAGGCGCTGGAGAAACTGTACGCGTACGTGAAGACCACGGCCGGACGTGATATACGTGATCACGGTTGGGGCGTGGTGTTCGTGGAGCGGAAGTCGGGGGCGCTGGCTGGGCAGGTGTATAAAGACTACTTGACGCCGTGCGGGAACAAAGTACGGTCGATGAAGGAGGTGATGGTGTACTTGGCGGGGGTGAATTCGCCGCAACCGAAAAAGAAGATTCGTCGTGGCGATGGGAGCGTGGAGGAGGGGATGGAGGAGGAACCGAGCGAGGCGGAGCTTCAGGCGTTGGAAATGAAGATTACGGAGGAGCACGCGGCGGCGATTACCAGAGCCGTGCCGGCGTTACCGGCGCGCGCGCAATCCGTGCAAGTGACTGGCCTAGAATTAGACGATGATATGGATGAGGATCGGTTGTTCGTTGAATTTACCAACATCACCGGACTCGAACCGGTCTATGAAACCTTGGAAGAGCTACGGGAAATGGTGAATAAAGAGCGCGCTCGGGCGGCGGCGAAGAACGAGGCGATGGAGTTCAATTTCAAGCCGCCCACGACACGCGCACCGCGACCTTCTCTCGAAGCGCTGCCGAATGGGCTGAGCCACGCCGTGAAGGAAGACGACGAGACGAAGAAGGCGGATCAGTTGGCGTTAATTCAACGCTTTCAGAAAGAAAGCAAAATCATGAGCAAGCTTGGAGATGCTTCCAAAGCCGATTGGAGAGGTGAAGCGCGGGTACCCAAAGTTTTGGGAGACACATCGGTTCCGGATATTGTGCGTGGTGGTACGCGCGCCGGAGCGACGCCCATGATTGCGGGTACGGCGGCGGAAATCAAACTTTTACCGAGCACGACTGAGACTGATTGCGACGGCGCGGAGGACAGGCCTCCGTTCGATCCCACTGATACGAGCTCGGTGACGACGCTCAAGGCAGCCATGCATACATCAACGGCGCCGGATGAAGTGCGGTGTCGCGAAGATGAGCGCGCGAAAGTGATCGACTTGATTCAAGGGTGCTTACGCGATCACAAACCAGGCAGTCTGTATCTCGCGGGACTGCCAGGGACGGGGAAAACACTCACGCTCAAAGACGTTCAGAGAACAACAGAAAGATGGGGTATCGTAGGCAAGACTCGGCCCCGCGTAGCTTTCATCAACTGCATGTCCGTGCACAACGCCAAAGACATTTTTGGAGTCATTTTAGATCAACTCGGCGAAAGAGTTGCATCGGAAGACCGAGCGCCGACCGTGGGATCCATAGAATACAGCAATATCCCAGAAGTCGTGGCGTTGAGAAGAGTGGTCACTTCGATGAACGGTGGAATGTGCATCATTCTGCTAGATGAGATGGATCAACTCGAAACACGAGATCAAGAGGTATTGTACGAGCTGTTTGCTTTGCCCGCAATCAAGGGATCACGATGCGTTTTAGCGGGAGTCTCCAACGCGATCAATCTCACCGATCGCGTGCTGCCTAGATTGCGCGCTCGTGGATGCGAGCCTGCACTCGTAACGTTCTCTGCGTACGGTGCCCAGCAGCTCAAGGTATTGCTGAAACAGCGCCTCGCGGCCCTTCCATTCAAGGCTTTTGAGGACTCTGCGTTGGAACTGTGTTCGCGGAAAGTAGGCGCGGCGACGGGCGACATGCGAAAGGCGCTCAACGTGTGTGCCACCGCCGTCGACATATGCGTGCAAGAAGCGACGAAGATCTCAGAGGATGGTAGCGAAGCGCCCGCCTCGGCCAAGGGCACTGTGAAGATTTCCCACATGGCGCGCGCGCTTTCAAAAACGTACGCATCGCCAGTCGTGGACTCAATCCGGGCATTGCCACAAATGCAGCAGATGGTCCTGTGTTCGGCGATAAAACTTTTGAGCAGTACGCACGCCATGGAGACGACGTTAGGGGCTTTGCATGATCGATACGTCATCACTTGCAAGACAGCCGGTGTCAAAGAGCTGTCCCAAGGTGAGTTCCACAACATGTGCAGCGCGCTCTCGGATCATTGTTTGGTTAAGATTGGGAATGCGAGTAACGATCGATTGCGCAAGCTACGATTGCTCGCCACGCGAGATGATGTGGAGTTTTCACTCCAAGGTGTGAACTTCTTCCGCAACTTATTAGGGATCAACGAGTAGACTCGTTGATTGTACATGCAATTTGAGACGATGCGATTCGACGTCGCCAAACGACGCGCACCACACAAAACGACACGCCAAATGAAGGCTTCTCTCCTCCGACCATTGACCGCCCGACTTCGCGCTGTGCATCGCGTTAAGCCGCGTCTCAACACCGCTCGTTCGCTCGTCATTCGAGCCGACGCGACAGGTCAATCAGGATCAGGCGCCTTCGTGCGAGGCCAAGCTCAGTTCTCAAAATTTTACCCAAGCGAAGCACGCGATTTCACGTACTCGAGACACGTGATGCTCGCCGTCGACGGCACGCATGCCTCCGAAGACGCCGCACGATGGGTCATTCAAAATGTCGTTCGCTCTGGAGACCTCCTGCACTTGATCCACGTCGCCGTTCCGGAGTCGTTCGGTAGGCTACGTCGTCGCGCGACGTTGTTCACGGAGAGAGACTGACCAAAACGATTTCGTTCAATGTTCAAGGAGTTTACTACCTGGGTGCTCCCGGTACGGAGATCGCGGGAAGCGAGCTGGATTGGGAACGTAAAGACGAATTCTGGGCGAGTTGCATTCGCAGAACCGAACGCATGCTCGACGGCACCGTGACCCACATCATCGGCGAAGACGCCGACGCGGGGGAAGAGATGACGCCGTTTCGTCCACCCATCGAACTCGATTGCATCTTGGATCAAACCTGGGAGCCCGTGGGCGAAGTTTTACTCAACAAAGCGAAAGAGTGCAAAGCCGAAATTCTCGTCGTCATCAAGCATCACAAGAGCTGGGTGCAAAAAATCTTCTCGGGATCCGTGAGCGAGTACGTGATCGACAAATCTGAGGTCCCCGTCCTCGTGTTTCCAGCCGCGATGCCCACGTCTTCAGAAGACTTGATCTTAGGCGATGAAGACGATCAAAGTTCCAAAGGCACGCGATGACGACGACGCGACGCGAAGGGATGAAGATGAAATGAAGATGAAATGTTTGAGCGCGATTTGATTACACGCCGCGCTTAGTGAGCGAGGATTTCGCGCACGTACTTGTACGAGTTGCTCCACACAGCCCTGCAAAGGTCGATGGGCAAGCACTCTTGTTTATTCTTGATGTTCTTGTCCGCACCATTTTGTAGCAAAAGATTGACGATTTCCACGTGTCCACGCATCGCCGCCCAATGCAGCGCGGTGTTGTCGCCCATGTCCAGAGCGTCCACGTCCGCGCCTTGCTCGAGCATAAACTTCACCGTGTGATAGTGCCCGTTGTGCGCCGCGCGTTGCAAACCAGTATCTTTCATCAATCCGCTCTGCTGAATGTCGGCGCCTTCGTTGAGCAACAGTTCGACAACCTTCGTGTGCCCGTTGCCCGCCGCGAGCACGAGCGGGGGATCCCCGCAGTGGTCGCACTCGTTAATCGGCGCGCCCTCGTGGATGTGCTCCTTCACCCAGTCGTAATAGCCATCGACGCAGTCGCGCCAAATGTTGGATTTTTCCGGGATGAATCGTCCGGTCTGCGATGCGTTCGCGCTCGTTCGTCAGTCGTCGATTCGGGAATCGCGCACGAGGGACCTCGGACGCGCGAGCTCGATCCAGCGTCGTCGCCTTTGCGCGCCTTCGCCCGCGTCGCGAGTTTCAATTTTACGCACCACGAGGTCGAACGGCATCGCGTTCGGTTTCTCGGTTTCTTTCGCCGCGTCGCGCGCGCGCGTGTGCGGCGCGCGCGCGTTCGCCCGCCTCGAAATGCGCGAGCCACTTTCAGGCGTTTTTTTCGCGTGCGTTTTTTTCACTCGAGCAAATCTTCTCTCAGAAAAGAGCATTTTATTGTAAACGAGGCAAACTAACGAGAAATGCGAAAGTACTAGTCGAGAGCGCGATCACTTCGAGGGATCGATCAACTTCTTGGGTGGTCGAGCCGCCTTTTCGTCGACGCCGCTCGTGCCGAAGCGTCTACGCAAGACAGCCAAGACGTCGGACATCGGCAC
>Ga0222716_10002430_pt1 | contig 15105 bp, 35 predicted proteins | sample C33_13DmetaG_FD_165044 | JGI IMG/M metagenome (GOLD analysis project Ga0222716, IMG submission 165044) | Estuarine water microbial communities from San Francisco Bay, California, United States - C33_13D | ecosystem: Environmental > Aquatic > Marine > Unclassified | place: USA: California... | reverse complement strand
TCTCATATAATTGTTCTGTTTTAAGATTTGCAATTTGTTTTTTGTCGCCAATGTAATAATTCCAATAAGCTTGTATACTACATTTGTCTTTGTATTCATCAGGCATACACTGAGGAGGTTGCTCAAACGATCCTTCAGGTATATCATGAGGATATAAACTAAGTTTAGCTTCACATTTAGTTATTGACAAATGCTTTTTGTTATACCTAGCAGTATATTCTCTGCCTAATGCTTTCATATGGTTATATAGCCATCTGTAATGGTTTTTGTTTTGCCTACACCATATAGTTGATGGGTGATTGTAATGAGCTTTTTTGTATGGTATGTAGTCCGCGTTGATCTCATGCTTCTCAGCATAATGATGGTGAGCAGTACATAACATTTGAGCTGACTCAAGTATCATCTTTACCACATGTTTATTATATTGTAACTCCGCCGCTTTGTATGGGCATTTAGCCAAATAAAATATATTCATCGTTTCATGTCTTTTTCTATCATCTTAACTAGCTTTGTAAGAGCTTTAGCTATAGCTGATATATCTTTATACATCTGTTGTTCGTTCTTATTCATTGTCTAGTATTTTACCAAAGACTATAAGTTCTACATCTGATTTAGTGTAGCAGTCTTTGTCTGTGTAGTTTAGAGCGCGGCTGTGTATAGCAAAATGCTCTGGTGGATCAGCTGTAAACTGGTTATAATAGGCTAATGTCACGCCTAGCATAAAGAATACCCAGGCAACAGCAAGCATAAATAGTCTGTGTATGTTATTCATAATCTATTATTTCTTTTAGTTTAGCGATTACTTCATATGGAGAGTAGAAACCATTTTCAAACTCCCATATTAATTCTTTTATTTGTGATTTTTTATTCATAGTATTTTGCATTTTCTTCCCAACAATCATTACAGCAAGAGTCATGATCGCCAATTGTTAATAACTTGCCACACATATCACATTTATTCATAGTTACGTATGCATTTAAATAGCGGGTGTCTGTATGAACCTGCTTTAGTACGTTCGAAGTAGGTAAAGGTAGCACGTTGGCCAATATACTTATGTATATTTGAGAGCATATCCGCTAAATCCTTGTAGGTATAGCCTTTACCGGGTGGACAACCGAACTCATTACCTTCGTCATCTTGCATTATGAACTTGCCAAGCGTGCCTGTCCTTTTGCCTTTACCATCTAGATAGCCTACGATAGTAGCTTCGGCATCGCTGAAGTCTTTAAACTTTCGTAAACTGTGTGAACGTTTTTGTTGATATTTAGTGTTTAGTCTTACAATAGAACCTTCGTAGCCAAGGGCTAGATTTTCTACGTGATATTTTTTAGCTTCGTCCATGTCGAATACTTCTTCAGTATCTACAGTAACAGTGTGTTCAAACTCACCGTCAATAGCTTGCATGATAAACTCATCACGTAAACTGAAATTGTAGTCAAACTCAGGACTGTACATATCATAGCAATGAAATTGCGTCAATAGACGTGCCTCGTGCTGATCTACAAGGGTTGGTTTTTGTTTTCTGACTAATGATATAATCTTTTCGAAATCGTCTCTTAGATCGTGATTATACAGTTCGCCGTCAAGTACAACATCAGGATATTTTTTGAAGAACGGTAGTAGTTCATCAAGTATGTGTTGTATATTTTTCCACTCTTTACCTGTACGAGAGTATGCTTTAACTTCGATCTCATTTAGATCAGGAGTTAGTATGTGTCTTTTAGTATTTGCTTGTATAACACAACGCACGCCGTCAAGCTTTGGTTGTATATATACTCTTTGTAACTGCCAGTTGATTGGCTTGTTGCTAACAGGATATGCTAGCATTGGTTTAATTCTTATCATCTATTATTTAATTTGTCGTCTATTATATTTATTTTCTCTTGTAGCAGTAATGCCTTGTCTTGCTCGCCTTTTTCTTCGTACATCACCATGAGTGTCATTAGTTTAGACATCTCACCGAGCATACGTTCTTGTTCATTTTCTTTGAAAGCTATTATGCCTGATAAGTTATTAACAAAGTCATCTGATCTTCGCACATGCCATTCAGGTTGTGAACATCTTTCTAACAATTTGTCTAACAATTTATCTGCTAATGCATCTAGAAATTCGTCGTTATATGTATTATCCTTCTTCATCCGTATTTAGTTTGTATTTATCAATTAAAGCTGTAGGTAAACCTACAAATATACACTTAAAGCACTGTACTTCTTCACAGTCTAAGTGCCAAGTCATTGGGCTATAGTCGCTGCGTTCAAATATACTAATGTATGCTAACTTGTTTTCTGCTTGCCACACGTAGTATATATACTCAAGATCAGTATGTCTTGATGTTAAGTCTTCTATTTCCCAACCGTCAATATTACGATTGTGAATTAATGACTCAGCTATTTCTACACCTCTGTGTGATGGGTAACCATCCCAGTGTGCATAGAATTTAGCATTTACTTTCTCAGGTAGTTCGTTAAATGATACACCTTCTTCACGTGTAGCAAATCTTATACTTGCTCTAGTTGCCATACTTTTCTTGTAATACAGAGTAGTTACTCATTATTGTCATTATATCTTGTCTGCTTAAACCCGAGTAGTCTGATACTACTTGCACGTTAAACATGTTAGTTATTCCTGATTCTTGTACTTCTACGTACGCATCAAATTGTTCTTGTGTTATTGTCATATTATTATTATTTAGTCTAGTAAAACCATATAGGCACTAGGATTATTACTTCTAAACCAGTCAAGACCTTTTTGAAAGTCTACAACTTTTTGTTTAGTAACAGTCTTTGGTGCCATTTCAAACACCATTTGGCTACCGACAATAAAGTCGTACATAGATAATTCAGTAGCATTGAGTTCATACTCTTCACCGCTAAATGGATTTTTAACTGTATCGCCTTCGTCGTATTGCATGCCTTCAAACCATGCTGGTAATTTAGTATTCTGTTTCTTCATAGTAGTATTGTTGTATTGTATTAATTAAGTGTCTGCCTGTTGCAGTTTGAAAACTATAGCTGTGAGTGTGTAATCCTGGTAGCGGATCGTTAAAGCATAATAGCTTTAGCATATCAAGACCACTACCGTGTTCAAACTCAATAGCAGCTTGGTTACAAGCATGACATAGTTTATCAGGGTCGTGTCTTAAGTCTTGGTTGCTACGATCTTTCATATAGCTTATTAGTTTTTCAGTTGTCAGTTTTTTCATATTTATATTATCCGTCTATTATCGTATTTAGTTTGTAAAATGAGACAGGCAAGTGGGTAAGATACCTTTGCTATAGCCGCGGTTACTTTGCTGCTTCATAGCCGTAATATTACCTTTCGAGCAATCTGTGACTATACTTCGCCCCACGCCCTGCCTCATATATTTGATTTTACGTGTTTACTCACGACCACTTCGGATTCATTTATTGTGCGGATGGTGGGAGTCGAACCCACAATTTTAACCACCATTGGCATCAGATTACTAAGCGTGGCTCAATACAACCGAGTAGTACGTTCCTATCTTTAAGTTGCTTGATCTTTGTTCTTCCATACTGTTGTCGATTTTTCGCCTGCAAGGACCTATTGTTGTTTTCCGGACCAGTGTTTACGTCTGAGTATTCGTTTCCTTTCGGACCCGCCAACTGTTCAGTGTTGTCACTGAGCGGTACGTTCCCACATTCATGCCATAAGCCTAGTTTTCACTTGCACACCCGCGTTTGTGTATAGCATTAACATAACATTGTACCATAACCCCTGCGTTGAGTCATCTTGGCTATCTTTGCAGCGTCGCTGCTTGACATTATCTGAATAGAATTGCCAGTTTTATGATTTATCAGTGGAGCACAGCCGTATGATTCTACTGTTGAACAGCTTGTACACACACTGAAACCAAGATTAACTCTGCCAGGTGGTATTATATTATTGCATTTACATTTCATATTTCGTTTGTTTTTGTATATATATTATCCAAAAGCAATCGTATTTATTTTGTAATTATATTATTTTCTTCATGGCACATCCAATAGCAATTAGCTAAGTTGTGACCTTTCGCTACTAAGTAGCCTTTACAAGAATCGTCATCTGGACTCCATCCATCTGCACCTATTTCGTACATATATACTTGTCCTGATTCGTAATCGAGCACAGACAAGTAGTTCATTCCTTTAGTTTTCATATTTTACCGTGTATATTTTACAACCTTTAGTTGTGTTAATTAATTTCTTAGTTGATTTTACCTCAGTTACCTGGCTTTTGTCCATGTACTTAGGATTTTTACTGTTGAGCTTTTTCTTCTTCATAGTAGTTATTTATTAATTCTGTTAGTTCACACATGAGCATCTCATCGATCTGCTCTTTTGTATAGTGTTCTTTGTATAAGTTATATACTAAAGCCCACGGGTCAAGTCTTTCTCTCATATTCTATCTATTCCTTCAATTATTAGTACTATTCCTATTGCTAAGGTAACTGCTCCTTTTATACCTAGTAAATCTAATACTAGTATTGTAGCGCCTGTTGTTACCATTATAATTCCTTTATATTTCTTTATCATATTAATTTATATTTATGGCCATCTATTATTACTGTTACGTCATTTATATTATTTCTGTACTCATTCGCTCTTTGCTCGTGAAACTCTACGTTTTGTTTAGCAAGTGCAAACTTATCCATATACTCGGTCACTCTTCGTTTGCTAAATTGCTCACTTTCTTTCACCATGTCATACTTCCATTTTGGTACAAATTTACCTTCTTGTACATAGTTCGCACGCTTTATAAACTCATTCTTGATTACATACTTCAGCATATACTCAAGTCTATCGATTTCATTTGGTATTAGTTCGCAAGTACGTGTTTTAAATCTTAAGAACTTACCTGTTTTAACGTTCTTATTTCTTTTATCACACCACTCTTGCTCTGCATAATACTCATCTGATGGTATTCTTCTGTTACACTGCCAATTACTATGACAGTCAACACCTTGATTTCTTACGTAACCTGTAGAGAATGAAGCGTACTCAAGGTACTTACCTCTTGCATCTGATAGTATTGGTAGTCGCCATACTATAGTACCATTCTTGTGTTGTCTATTTGTGGTAACATCTTGTATACCAAGTAGTTGCATATTTGCCCACACTTTTTCGTATCTGCTATCGCCTTGATACTTCCATTTATTATTTTCTTTCATATTTATTATTTAATCTAATCCGTCTCTTCGACTCGTTGTTATTCCTGCTTGTCTATCAAGCTTTATCATTTCTGCTATTGCTTTGTTGTGAGTATCTCGCTCTTGCTTGCGCTGATCTGACTCGTGACACCACTGCATAGCGTAGTCTAATGCTCGTTCGACACTTGGTTCGTACACTACAGTTCGAGCACCGTGGTGATCAGTTAGTGATACTTTGTAAAAGTTATCGTGTGAGTATTGTATATTTATATTGTATTTATTGTGCGACATAAGTTAATCCTTTATAGTTAAACCATTCTGTTATTGCTTCTTTACTACGCATAGATACTATTGGTTCTTTATCATGGAAACCGAAGTTGTTAGGTAGTTCGCAAATATTGTACGCTTTGTACGTTCTGCCATTTAGTATAATGGACTTTCTTGAGTTACTGTGAGTTAATTTCATATTTATTATTTGTATATATTATCTGTTACTATTCGTATTTAATTTGTAATTAGTCAATTTCATCACAGTTACAACACTCTACATCTTGTAGTAGTTGATACTTAGGTGAAACACCATGCGACATTACCGACCCACTTGTAGTTCCACACGAACTTAGTGTCATTATTATCGCTATTAATACAAACACTATCCAGCCTATTGCTGATATATCTAAAAGTATTCTTGCTATTTTTTCCATATTACCACTTATTTATCATTTTAATTTTCTTTTTACCATCACAACCTTTGTAGTGTCTACTACTAGCACAACTTGATACTAGTAATACTATTGCTATTATTACTATACTACGCATAGTTTACTGATTTAAATATCCACTCGTAACAAGTCATTCTGTTTTTGTGTGAGAATATTATTTGATTTGAGTGTTGACGTTGAACTATCCATAGTCCACTTACTTTTCTTATTATCATATTATTATTATTTATCTGTATATATTATCCTTTAGTGTTCGTATTTTGTTTGTAATACTCGTACAACTTTATACTTGCACTCAATATCTTTGCGAAGTATAACACTCCGATTGCTACTAACACTTCCATTAGTTTATAATTATACTAAATTCAGGAGTGTCTTTCATTAGTTTACGAGCGAACTCTAACGCTTCATCAAACGTTTTCCAACTACTACTGTATGTTGAGTAACCTGCTTTGTCATCTCTCACTTTCTTACATTCATAGTGATTTGTACCTAATTTACTTACTTTGATTACTCTTACTTCTTTCTTTGGAGTAGGATGTGGTAGATTAAACCACAAGTGTTTTAATTCTTCTCTAGTCATATTATTTATTATTTTTAACGAAATTACTTAGTATAACTTCTAGTTTATTGTAGTCACTATAGTCTAAATCACCTTTATTTAAGTTGTAATCTTGACAGATTTCACTCCAGTTTATATATTCTATTAGTGGTTTATAGTTTTCTTGTCTAAAACGCTTAGCGTTAGTTATATGTTGTTCTACTTTATTTCTATCCATTTTGAGTAGTGTTATTATTTAAGTGACCATAACTCGGGCAAGTGTAGTGATTACCGCCACATGAACTCATTAGTACAACTATTGTTATTATTGTTAGCGTAATTTCCGCTGCATTGTTTTTTACTTTTGTCATATTTATATTTTTAGTAGTAGTGTGAGAATCGAACTCACTTTAGCCATTTCTACTTATTACTATTCATATTTGATTATACGAGGGAATAGTGAACTAACTCGACTTTATATTACTACTCGCAGATTTCTCTAGCAATTAGTGGAACATTGTTAGAAGCAGTGTAACTTTTGTACTTTTGAAAACAATTCATATTTTCTAGTTTATCTTTCATTACTTCAAACACTTTGTCGTGATTATAAGTAGCAGTTTTGCCATTTTTGAAGTTAACTGTTATTACTGCATTTTTACCGATTAGAGATTTTCTTATTACAAATCTTTTACTATTTAATTTCATATTATATTTATTTATTTATTTCTATTTATATTATCCACACATTGTCGTTTTTAGTTTGTAAAAGTAATATTATTATTTGTATATTAATTTTAGTGTTTATATATTGCGCGACTTGTCTGAGTGTGTAGTTTATTTATTATTATTAATTTCTTTTTACAATATTATTATCCATTTACGTTAGTATTTAGTTTGTGTGATATAAATAAGTAAGTGTGTGACATAATGACATGACAATGTGACATGACAGTAAGACATGACATAATGACATAGTAGTGTGAATGAGTATATATTTATGTATATATGTATAAATGAAAATGTAAAAGTTTTTATATAAAAATAATCGAAAATGGGGCCGGTGGGGGCTAAAACAATGATTTTGTTTTGCTGAGCGAAAACGAGGGAAGGGGGGCAACACTACACCCCTATATTTGTAATAACTTTTTTATGTGACATTAGCCTATTATAGTATACTAGTAAGGGGCTTATGTCCACTTTTAAATTTTGTTATTATTATGTAATTATAATTTACATGGCACAGAAACTTTCCCCAACAGCAAAACGTATGAAAGCTATCCGAGATAAAAGGGCAGCGATGACAGATGATCGTAGGCTTAAAAAAGCTGAGAATCAACGTAAGCGCAGAGCTGCAATAAAAGCTGGTAAAAATATCAAGGGTAAGGACTACGACCATAAGGAGAGGAAGTTTAAATCTGTTAAGAAAAACAGAGGTAACGATGGAAGCGGGACAAAAAGAGAAGGTAAGAAGAATTACTTCACAACTAAAACAATGAAAAAAACATAATATTATGCCAGGAAAACATTACAAAGGGGTATTAAATAAAAATTTTGATTTTAAATCAGAAAAGCCTAAAAATAAAAAAAATTACAACAAACTAACCACGTCTCAAGCGGAAAAAATTTCTGAGCAAGTAACAATGAGTGCTATAAAAGGGGGCATGCCAAGAGGTATCGGTAACTATAAAGGTTCTGGTAACTTTGCTATGAAAAACAAAATGCTATCTGATTCTGCTAAAAATGGAATACCAATGCAAAAGAACTATAATGGTATGCCTAACAAACCTCTTGTGGCTCAAGCTAAATCACAAATAGTTGATAGCAAAGTTTCTGGAAAAAAGCAAATAGCAAACTTAGAAAAACACAGACCTAAAAATTCTGAAACAAACAAAGATTACCAAAGAGCTCTAAATTTAGCAAAACAAAGAGCAGAATCTGAGTCAAACGAATCATAAAAAAATAGGGAAAGACCCTATACCTAAGTATTAACCAAAATAAAACCAATGACATACTTATATTACAAGAGTACGGCAACGTACAACCAAAAACCGAGTGAAAAAGAAATACAGCAGTGGAAACACTTAGCTAATAAAGCTAACTGGAGGATAACTCAACTGCCAAATGGATTTTTTCAAACAGAGTGCAAACATGAAACAGAGAGTACATGGCACGATGTAACTAGGCGAGAGACTATTGAAGGCGCTGAAGCAGCAATTGATGGAAGCATCGATCACTTTGCTAAAAAGATTGAAGCATCAGCAGGGCCTAAGGTAATCAAAACATTCGAATAGTATACTAATAAAATTAAATTTAATTAAATGGAATATAATCATCCCAGCGAGTTAATCAAAGAGCTAAACTTTGGTAACGACGCTAAAAGTAAAATAATTGCGGGTGTAGACAAATTAGCAAAAGCTGTAAAGTCTACTCTAGGAGCATCTGGAAAGTGTGTAATATACGAAGATGCTAGAGGCAACCCGGTCATTACAAAAGACGGAGTAACAGTAGCAGAATCTGTTGTCTTATATGACCCGGTTGAAAACCTCGGAGCTACTCTAATTAAAGAAGCCGCTAAAAACACAGTGAAAGAAGCAGGCGACGGTACTACAACAGCTACCGTCCTTGCTGAAGCACTGATTAAAGAAGTGCAAAAAGAACAATATGCAGAGCTTTCTACTAGATTTATAAAGCAAGGTATAAGTTCAGCGCTTGATAAAATAAATAAATACCTAACAGATACTGCTATAGACGTTGAAGGTAGTATGCTTGAAGATGTTAGCAGTATAAGTTGTAACAATGACGCTGATCTAGGTGCTATTATAGCAGAAGCTTACACTAAGGTGGGTAAAGATGGTGTGGTTTTTATGGAAAGCTCAGAAACAGATGAAACTTACGTTGATATAGTTGATGGTGTGCAGTTTGATTGTGGTATAACATCACCACATTTTGTTACAGACACTGAAAAACATGAGGCTATACTTGAAGAACCACTAGTTTTGATAGTAGGTAGTCAAATACCTAACATACGCAAGATACAACCTATACTAGAGCACGTTATAAAGAACAAAAAAGAGTTGTTAATAGTAGCACAAGTTGACCAACAGCTAAAATCAGCCCTTATGATGAACAAAGTAAAGGGCAATATTAAGGTAAATATTGTAGACTTACCAGGCTTTGGTCCTACTAAGCAAGAAACTATAGAAGATCTGGCATTTTTAACTGGAGCAACGGTAATAAACGAAGAATTAGGTGATGATATGGATTTAATTACTATTGATTGCCTTGGAAAAGCTAAAAAAGCTGTTACAAATGATAAAAACACTGTAATAACTACTATAGATCTTGGTGAAGACTTAACTGAACGTATAAAAAACGTTAAAAAAGCTATAAAAGAAGAAAATAGACCATTTTTAAAAAGAAAAATCCAAGATAGACTAGCTATGCTGTCTGGTAAAGTGGGTATGGTCAAAGTAGGTGCAGCATCTAAAGTAGAACTCAAGGAAAAGAGAGATAGAGTAGAAGATGCTATTTATGCTACTAAAGCAGCTTTGAAAGAAGGGATAGTGCCAGGTGGTGGTATAGCTCTATTGAACGCAGCTCAAGAAATAAAAGCTAATGGTTGGGGCGAAGAGATACTACTTAATGCTATTAAAGCACCTTATCAGACTATATTAGATAATGCTGGTATAATTGAAGCTGTAGAACCTACTGATGGTAAAGGAATAGATGTAACAAATGGAAAAACGTGCGAAATGATAAAGCATGGAATTATAGATCCAGTACTTGTTACTAAGTCAGCACTTAAAAATGCGGTAAGTGTTGTAACTACTATTATATCCGCTGATTGTATAATTTCAAACATGAGAGGAAATGAAAGCAGTTAATAATTATATAATAGTGCAAAAAATAAAACAAGGGCCAAAGAAAGTTGGTGGGCTTATACTTACGGAAGATATAGATGAAGACAATAGGTATATAAAGGCTAACGTAATATCTGTTGGTAACCTTGTAGAAGGGATAAACGATAAAGATGTTGTTTATTACGACAAACATGCTGGACACGGAGTTCAGTACAAAGAAACTCTATACCACGTTATTCGCTCAGGCGATGTGGTATTGATAGATTAGACACAAACCTTAAACCTTAAACCTTAAACTTAAAATCGTAAATTAACCTAATTATTAATTAAAAACAAAACAAAAATGGCTTATTTATTTTTTGCGGAAGGCGAAGGTCTTGACGCAGCAGGAGATGCAGCATTATACAACAGTAAAGATTATACAGGTATGACTCCAGCATCTACTACAACAGCTTTAATATCATTTTTATCAAAAGATCGTACACTTGTTAATGACACAGTATTAGTTACTTATGCTACTACTGCTAACGGTGGTGGTTTTAAAAAGTTTGCAGCAGCATTTGCTAAGTTGATGTCTCAAATAGAGAACACTCAATCAAAAGAAATGATTGTTGTTGCTGATGAAGACAATGGTATCTATTTTGACTCTATTATCTCTGGAACTGTTACTATTACAGCTGTAGCGTAATTTGAGATTAACCGCGCAAGATTTGCGTGAAATGAATATCCTTAAGTATTACAGGCTCACAAGAAAGTGGGCTTGTAAGACTTACGGGATTTTAGACGCAGACTTAGAATTATTATTTTATTTAGATTGTGAAGGAAGATTCACACGAAAAGATTTCATGGACGGAGTATATACATTTTCTTGGGATAAAGCCAGGTGGGACAGGCTTAGGCAAGATGGTTGGATAGATACTTGGAGACATAGAAATCGTACTACTATAAAGTATAGTGTGTACAAAACATCTTATAGATGTAAACAATTAATAAATAGAATATACCGAATACTACTAGGCGAGGAGGACATGCCTACATCTGAACGTAGCATATTCTATAATAACAAATCATATACAGATAAAGTTTATAATAAAGCTATAGATGATATGATTAAAGATAAAGATAGATAATGCCAGGATCACCAATACAAAATAGCATGTTTGAAAAATCTACGGGTTACGTACAAGACGGCAACCCTTTTCGTGTTACTAGTTGTGGGAGAAGAAGAAATGATAATGAGCCTTTAGAAAAAAGATTAAGAAAAACAACTAAAGGTAAAGGTAGAAATTTTAGAACAAAAGAAGAAGGAGCTGGTATGACACCTGCTGGGGTAAAAAAATACAGAGCTCAAAACCCTGGTAGTAAATTAAAGACTGCAGTTACTGGTAAAGTTAAAAGAGGTAGTAAAGCTGCTAAACGTAGAAAATCATTTTGCGCTAGATCAAAAGGCTGGACCGGAGAACGTGGTAGAGCTGCTAGACGTAGGTGGAAATGTTAATCACAAAAATATAAAAATATGCCAAATTTTGCACCAAACACAAATTTTAAAATGAACTCACCTCTTGCTAAGCGTAAGAAAAACCCTTGTTGGAAAGGATATGAAATGATAGGCATGAAGAAAAAAGGTGGTAAAAGAGTACCTAACTGCGTGCCTAAAAAGAAAAAATAATGGGATTTAAACTAGGTACAGCTAGAACTAACCGAGCGTCTGGAGGTGTTGTTAAAAACAAACTTCAGTTTAACAAACAAGCTGGTAATTCACATATAACAATACCTGGTGAAACAATAATAAGAGTAGATGATTTAGGTGATGTATTAGGTTTAGCTTCTAACGATGGTAACATATATATAAATAATAAAATAACACCTGGTTCTATGCTAGAGCATGAAACACTTGCTGAAGAAATAAAACATATGGCTGATATGAAAACAGGTAAGTTAGGCTATGATGATGATTATATATACTTTAGAGGTGAAAAGTTTGAAAGATATGGTAACAAAATAAATTACAACGGTAAGATGTACGAACACGGAGATCCAAGATTACCTTGGGAATCAGATGCAAAAGAATTAGAAAATGGAAATATTTAAAGATAACAACAACTGGAACGAAAAATCTATTATAGGAGCTGTAGCTTTTGTGATAATGTGTATGGTAATGGTATTAGATTTACTAACTGGTTGGCTTGGTAGAGATTTAGCTATAAATGAATTTGTATACGACTCTTTTGTACTAGTTGTACTAGGTTGTTTTGGTATTGCTGGTATTGAAAAATTTGCTAAGAAGTAATGTTAGGTAAGTTATTTTCAGGAGGTGCCGCAGATTTAGTAAAAGGTGTTGGAAGTGTGATAGATAGCTTACACACATCAGGTGAAGAAAAATTAGCTGCAGAAGCTAAAATAAAAGAATTAATAGCCAACTATGAAGTTGAGATGGAAAAGAACGTTACATCTCGCTGGACGGCAGATATGAACAGTGATTCATGGCTAAGCAAAAACGTTCGACCACTAGTGTTAATATTTTTAGTAGTATGTACAATGCTACTTATATTTATAGATGCTGGTAAACTTAACTTTAACGTAAAAGACTCATATGTAGATCTTTTACAATTAGTATTAATAACTGTGATCGGCGCTTATTTTGGCGGACGATCATTTGAAAAATCAAAAAAATAAAAATATGGCAGCAAATATAGATCATGGAGTACTTTTAGGTGCATTAGGTAGTGTACACACTGATGGTACTGGCGCTGTAACACCACCATCAGGTATGGTAATAGCAGCAATACAATTTATAAGTAAAAATACACCAACAGCTTTAGTGGCTGAAAATGCAGATAAGTTTTTTGGCACAGGCGCAAACGTAGCTAATAGTTTAAGCGCTGGTTCAGAAACTGTAGATGAAGGTTCTGGTGGTGTCTCAGTAAGTAACTGTGAATTTCCAGCAGGTATGACAATTTACGGTAGATGGACAACTGCAACTTTTTCAGCTGATTCTACTGGAGGTGTAATCTGTTACTTTGGTTACTAATGCCTAGACAAGGTTTAGGACACTCTAGTGTAGATATATACAATATGGTTACTCCAGGGACAGATGATCCTGTTTGGAGAAACAAAACTAGTGGACAGTTGATGATGGGTTATCAACAAACAAGAAGTAATTTTGTATTGTTTTCACAAGACGCAACAGATACTGAAGCCTGGTCTAAAACAAATACAGCTATTGACAGTACGTTGTACGAAGCTCCTGATAATTCAACTACAGCTAATGCAATAAAAAGTAACAGTACAGGTGAAAAAGCTTATAACATAACTCAAACCAGTCTTTCAGTAACTGCCGGTAAAACCTACACTCTAAGTGTGCATCTTAAAAAAGAAAATTTAGGTTTTGGGCAAGTTAAATTTGCAGATGGGTCAGTTGATTATACGTCACATTTTAATTTGACTACAGGGGCTGTTACAAACGCCGCTAATTTAATTTCAACTTCTGTAGACGAAATGGATGACAATTGGTTTAGATGCTCTATAACGTTTCAAGCGCAAAACACTTCTAACGGTAATGCTATATGTATTGCGCAATCAGCAGCTGGAGATTCTACACCAAACGTAGCTGTGTCAGGCATAGTATTACTATATGTATGGGGTTGGCAGTTAGAAGAAAATTCAGAGATGTCTGCTTATATAGTAACTACAAACTCTGCAAGAACAACAACAGAAACTTTAAATGATACAAGTGAGACTTGGGACTTTGACAGCGCTGACCTTATGCCTGAAGCAGATCCTGATGACGATGGTGTTTGGGAAATACCAGACAACATAGTTCTAAACGGTGACTACGAAGAATTAGGTAGTGAGTTAGTTACAAATGGTACGTTTGACGCAGATAGTAATTGGACTTTACAATCAAGTTGGAGTATTTCAGGTGGTAAAGCAAGTTACGATGCAGTAGTAAGCGGCCATTATTTAAAACAGACACTGTCAAGTATTTCAGCGGGTAAAACAGTAAAAATTCAATTTGATATATCTGATGTTGCAGCTGGTAAAACTGCTTTTTTAAAATTAGAGGTTAGTGGTACTCCAGAAACTGTATTTACATACACACACTTTTCTGCAGGTACATATACTTTTTACCATAAACTAACAAGTGGATTAGACAGATTAAATTTTGTTCCTGCAACTTCAAGTACAGGAGGTGCTTTTTCAATAGACAACATATCAGTAAAACAAGTTGATCCAAACACTAGGTGGACATTAGGAACTGGTTGGAGTATTGAAGATGGTAAAGCAATACACGAAGGTGGTTCTAGCAATACTTATCTTAATCAACAAAATGTTACGACAATAGGTGGTGTTTATGAAGCAGTTTTTACTCTTTCAGGTAGTTTAAATGCTACTAATTATATACAAGTATATGGCGCAAGTTCATATACTATCTCTCCTAATAAATATACTTCAGCAGGAACTTATACACTTTATTTCACTGCTGATGCAACTAATTTTAGATTTAGAGCGGTATCTCCTGATAATGATGTTTCAATAGACAACGTAACAGTAACAGAATACGCAATACAACCGCTAGATGTTTAACAATATAAAAATATAATAAATGGCAACACCAAACATAGTACCTAGAGCCGATAGCGAAGGTGGACTGGGAACAGCATCAAAATACTGGGCATCAGCATATATAGATTTAATATATGTAGGAGCTGGTAAAATGGGTAGAGACGCAGACAATCTTATAGATTTTAGCGTTGATGACGCTATATTTTTTAGAGTAAATGGTAGTAAACGAGTAATGTTAAATGGCTCTAGATTAGCACCTGACACTACTG
>Ga0222716_10002426_pt1 | contig 15140 bp, 9 predicted proteins | sample C33_13DmetaG_FD_165044 | JGI IMG/M metagenome (GOLD analysis project Ga0222716, IMG submission 165044) | Estuarine water microbial communities from San Francisco Bay, California, United States - C33_13D | ecosystem: Environmental > Aquatic > Marine > Unclassified | place: USA: California... | reverse complement strand
GACTATTAACTGGTCAGGTTTTGGAAAGTTAATTACAGAACAAGCAAGTAACCCAGCTGCTAGTATTACTGAAGGGGCTTCAAGTACAAGTAACTTTATTCGTAATCGTCTTACTACTCTTGCTGTAACAAACGATGGAGATGGCGCTCTTGAGACAGCTTACAATCTTACTCTAACCGGTGGTAGCCTTAATTTTGAAAACAATCTCACCTACATTACGCCAGAAACGTTAGGGGTAATTAATCAGCCTTTTGCAGCTGTAACAGGTACTCTTAATATTGGAGGATCCTTTACTTGCTACTTAGGAAATCATTCTGGAGGAAGTGCAGACTTGTTTGAAGACTTAATTGAGTCTACCTCTTTAATTACAAATGACTTCAACTTAGTATTTACTATTGGCGGAGCAACTGCTCCTAATATACAAGTTACCTTACCAACGTGCCATTTAGAGGTTCCTACGCATTCTATTGAAGACATTATTTCTTTAGAAACTACTTTCCACGCTTTGCCTAGTAGTATTGATGAAACGGACGAAGCAACGATTGTATATAATCCAGCGTAGTAAGGTATTAAAAAAAAGTTCTTGACATGGAAGGTCTTTTAGACTATACTATGGAATAGAAAATCGAAATAAGGGGTGATTTTCACCCCTTATTTTATCAACTAACTTTACTTTAAAGGATAAAAAATGAGCGAGACCCCAATTTCACTAGCGAGTCTTATGACTCCTAGCAAAACAGTAACAATTGACTTTCCTGGTTATAAGGGAATGACAGTAGATTTGTGTTATTTAGCCCGAGAAGAGCTAGTAAAACTACGTAAAAAATGTGTTACTACAAAGTTTAATAAAAAAACCCGTCAACCCGAAGAGGAGTTGGACGAGGAGAGATTTTTAGTAGAGTATTGTAAGGCAGTAATCAAAGGATGGTCAGGCCTAAAATATCGTTACCTAGAAGAGCTTCTATTGGTAGATGTCTCGGCCCTTGACGCAGATGATGAATTAATACATACTCAAGAGAATTCAGAATTACTTATGAGAAACTCAGGAGATTTCGATACTTGGGTTACCGAAACAGTAAGTGATCTTGAAAATTTTACTGGGAACAAGTAGCCGAAATAAGAAGGTTACTTGAGAGATATGTAAAACAAGCAGACGAAATAGATGTAGATAAGTATTTATCCATCTGCGAACAGCTAGGTGAAGAGCCAGACCCCGATAAGATGCCACTCGAGACTTCAGAATTTCCTTATGAAGTCCAAGTGGCATTTTTCGTATTCAGCTTCTTAGAAGATAATTACGAAGGCATGTCGGGTACCTACATGGGAAAAGTATGGTCTAATTTAGAATACTTAATAAAGATACACTCAGTAGAAGAGCCTTCCACAGTTTTATACTTTATGAAAATGTGGGAAGGGATAGTTGTTAATTATACAGCTGAAAAATCTGAGAGAAAGAGGAAGGCAGACGAGAGAAGATCTGCGGGCGGTGGCAAACAGTTCACCCATAGTGTAAAAGGCTAATGGCAAAAAATAAGGTTGAAATCGATGTAGTAGTAGACGATAACGGCACTATGGGCAAAGTAGGTCTTGGTGCCAAAAAAACCGGAGAAGGGCTAGGAAAAGCAGGCACTGAAGCAGATAATTTTAACAAAAAAGCAAAAGGTGTAGGTCAGGCGGGTTTAAGTGCCGGTAAGGGCTTTTCAAAAATGGCACAAGGTGCTGGAAGTTTTGTAGGCGCTTACGCAACATTAGCTGCAAACCTTTTTGCTATAACTGCTGCATTTGGTTTTTTAAAGAGAGCTGCGGATCTTTCAAATATGGAAAAAGGTCAATTGCAGTTTGCTCAAAGTACTGGTAAAGCCATGGGCTCTGTTACCAGAAGACTGCGAGAGGCTAGCGGAGGAATGTTAGGTTTTCAAAAAGCCGCAGAAGCTGCTGCTATAGGTACTGCAAAAGGTTTTTCGTCAGCACAACTAGAAGAGTTAGCAACGGGTGCACAAAAAGCTTCTACAGCATTAGGCAGAAGCTATGAAGATACTTTCGATAGGCTAGTAAGAGGTGCCTCGAAGGCAGAACCTGAACTATTGGACGAACTGGGTATTACATTACGCTTGGAAGATGCCGCAAAAAGATATGGTGCGGCAATTGGCAAAAACGCAGACAAACTAACGGTTGCAGAAAAAAGCCAAGCAGTTCTTTTAGAAACTACAAGACAGTTAAATGAAAACTTCGGAGATGTAGAAGCTGCTGTAAATCCTTTTGTGGTTCTTCAAAATACAATGACAGATATTGCTAGAGAAGTTACTGAAGCAGTTCTTCCTGCATTTACGGCACTAGCAACTTTTTTAAGCGAAAATGCAGGAGCCGCTGCTGCTGCTCTGGCTACTATTGGTGCCTTAATACTTAATAGTATGACTGGGATAATCGGAAAACTAGGAGCTGTTTTAGGAATAGGAGGTAAATCCTTTGTATCTTTTGGGACTAAAGCATCCAGAGGTTTTAGAATTGCAAAAGTTGCCGCACTAAAAAATTCAAAAGCAATTATCAAAGCACTAGAAGAGCAAGAAGCAAAAATAAAAGATACAAAAACTGTTGCAGGAGATCAAGCTTCTAGTATAATGAAAACAGGAGCTCCTAGTAAGATTTTGACAAAAGTAGCTGCAGGAGAAGATCTCGGAATAGGAGATCAGAAAAAATTAGATAAAGCCTTAGAAAGAGCAAAAAGTAACTTAGATGAGTTTGGAAAAGTTAAAACTGGTATATTTAAAGGTTCTGACAAAGCAGTTCTTGATAGCTTTGAAAGTACAATGGGCAAAGTTGGTAAAGAATCTCTAACTACAGGGCAAAAGTTTAAAAAAGGTTTTGCAAAAGTAAGTATAAAAGCAGTAAAAGGAATACAAAAAACTATAAAAGGCACTACTCGAGGCTTAAAGTTTATGGGTAAAGCTGCAAAAGTTACCGGCAAAGCCATTAAGTTTATGAGTAAAGCTACAGGTATTCTTGCTTTAATTGGAGGTATTGTTGCCGCCTTTGATAAAATAATGAGAAAACCAATGGACTTTGTAGTTAGTATTGCAAAAATGTTGAAAACAGTACTTTCAGGTTTAGAAACTTTTTTAAATTTAGTAGTTTCAGGTATTAATAAATTAGCTAGCAAGCTACCAGACTGGGCAAAGAAAATGTTAGGCATCGACGATGGTAGCAATCTTATGACTGAGTTTACCTTTGGAACTAGCTTTGATGTAACTGCAATGGAAAACGCAATGTTATCTATGTTGGGTACAGATAGGGAGTCCGCCATAGCAAAACAAGCCCAAACAGAGCAGTTAGAGCTTCAAGTATCTTTGTTAGAAGATATGAAGTCTGCCTATGCAGAAATGGGAACTGAAGCAAAAAATATATTCAAGGGCGTAGTAAACGAGAAAGATGCAGGAAAAAAGACGTCAATGGTAGCAAATGCGGTAGGCACTCTAGGAATAAGTTCAGAATTATCAAAAATAGGCAATCTTAAAGACCCTCAAGACCAAGCCGATGCAAGAGCAGCATTAATAGCATCATTAGAAAAACAAGGGCCTGGAGAAACCGGGTTAGGAGATGTTTTACCAGGACTACTGGAAGCTCTAAAAAAAGGAAGCGAAGAAGACATTGCAAAATATGAAACCGCAGCTAGTATTGTCACCACAAATATAGCAGGCATAAAATCTACTACAGACTCTTTGGCTACGTTAATTACCCCCGATAATCTTTTAGGAGCCGAGAATACTATTCGAGGATTGATAGAGTCCGCATCGACAGCAGACCAAGCAGCTACAGTTTTAGGGCAGGTTGGAGATCAGGTTCAAACGGTAGAAGATATTTTTGCAAAAGCAGGAGGCTCAGGAGCATACTTAAAATCCCTAGAAACAAATAGGCAGGAGTTAGATAGGCTCGCAAAAGAAAAAGTGACTTTAGATGAAGGCATGATAAATGCTACTAGGCTTCCTGCAGCTATGGAGGCACAGAGAAAGCTAGAGCTGAGTGCGGCAATTGCATTAAATGCAGAATTAACTAAAAAAGCCGAAAAACAAACTATTCTTAATCAATTAGCTCTCGAGTCAGTAACTCCCGAACAAAGAGTAGAGTTAGAAGCAAAACTAGAATTACTCAAAGAAGAAATACGTCTTATGGAGCTAAAAACGGGTGTAGCTAAAAAGAATTCTCAGGAAATAGATCAAATAGGACAAACTTTAGGAAATAGTTTAGAGTCTAATATGACCTCTGCTTTTACAGCACTTGTTGAAGGTACAAAAAGTGCTAAAGCAGCTTTTGCCGACATGGCAAAAAGCATAATTGCTGACATAGCAAGAATGATCGTTAAGATGATGGTTATGAAAATGATAAAATCTATGTTTGGAGGGGCCGACGGAGGTTTCCTAGGTTTAGGTAAGTTTATGGACTTAGGTGATCGTTATGGTGGAGTTCGTAATCCGGACGGAAGAAAGCAACAAGGGTATGCAACAGGTGGAGTAGCTAAAGGTTCTACATCGGGGTATCCTGCAGTTCTTCATGGAACAGAAGCAGTAGTGCCTTTACCTAATGGAAAATCTATTCCAGTAGATATGAAAGATAGCGGAGCTACTAATAACAATATTGTTGTTAATGTTTCTGCAGATGGAGCTTCTCAAAAGAAAGAAGGTAGCACGGGTCCGGATATGGATAAGCTAGGAGGAGCAATTGCACAAGCTGTCCAAGCAGAGCTACAAAACCAAAAACGTTCGGGTGGAATCCTGAACCCCTACGGAGTAGCATAATGACAATAGGAATTAAACAAAATAACGGTAATTTAATTGCAACTCCTGATAAGTCTATGACTAAAACTGTAGCTCCGCGAGTTTTACAAATATCTTTTGGAGATGGTTACGAACAACGAATAGCAGACGGTATTAACAGCATTAATGAGACTTATTCTTTAAGTTTCAAAACCCGTACAAAAGAAGATATAGACGACATAGTAGTCTTTTTAGATGCACAAAAAAACGTAGCTAAGTTTTTGTACACTATGCCAGATAGCAATAATACTACTCGAACAGGTGAAAAAGATGTTAAAGTAGTGGCAACTAATTACAGTATAACTTACGACTATGAGGATTTTTATAGTCTCACACTATCATTAAAAAGAGTATTTGAAGCATGACCAATTTAATAGCAACTGATGCACAATCTCAAGAAATTACTTCAGGTTTAGTAGACTTATTTGAACTAGGTCTTCCTGATGGTTCAACCTTGTATTTTCATGCAGGTCTTAACGATTCTTTAGATGAGATACAATTTAGGGATAAAAAAGCTCCCTACGCAGTCAGAGAATATACCCCTATGCCTATGATGATAGATGGTCTAGATCTAAACGCGGACGGGGCATCTGCAAGACCTGCCTTAACTGTTGCAAATATAGGTACATTGTTTTACTCTCAACTAGGTAACTTTAAAAACGATGATTTAATAGGTCAAAGACTTATTCGTAGACAAACCTTTCAAAAGTACTTATATGGAGAAAGTGGAGATGCTAGTCCCCCTATAGAATTAAGAACTCAAGAATATATCATAGATAGGATAGGTCAAGAGACTAGCGTAAGCGTTACTTTTGAAATGGCAGCACCTTTTGACTTAGAAGGAATAAAGTTGCCCCGCAGAATCGTGGTAGGTAAATACTGTAGTTGGAAATATCAAGGACATGATACCGGAAAAGGAGGAGGCTGTACTTGGAGAGAGGACGGAGGTTACTCGTTCAGAAATAGTAGTGATAGTACTTTTTCTCACAATGCTTATTTTAATTTTGAAGATAGTCCCTTAGTTATTAATACAACTTCTTTCGGTACTTATTCGTCTTCGACCGCTTATACTACAGATAGCTACGTTAGTTACTCTGGTAAAAAATGGTTATGTATACTTAACAACACAGGACAAGCCCCTTCCAGCACTTCTTCTTACTGGAAAGAAGCGTTCACTTGGGTAGACTATTCTTCGAGTACTCCTTATAGCGAAGGCGCTCTTGTACGTAGTTCAAACACTATTTGGAAATCTACTCATGCTTCCAATCAGAATAACACTCCCGCCCATGGAACAGGGCATTGGCTCAGAGAAGAAGTGTGTGGGAAAACTCTACAATCTTGCAAAGCACGATACGGCGTAGTGCCTATAGTTAACACTTCTGCAAATCAACCTCCAAGCGGCAGAACAAGTAAAGCAGCCCGTTTACCTTTTGGATCTTTTCCAGGAACTTTAAAGTATTAATTATGAACATAGAAGCAATAGAAAAGCATTTTCAAGAGTGGTACCCTAAAGAAGCCTGTGGAGTACTCGTAGCGATAAAAGGCAAAAAAGAATGGATACCTTGTGACAACGTAGCTGAGGCCGAAGACACTTTTGTTATTGACTCAAAACAATATATAGCTGCTAGTAGAAAGGGAGACATTGTAGGTATTGTACATAGTCATCCAGATTCTTCTTCAGAAGCTAGCGAGACTGATATTAAATATTGTAATGCCATGGGAATTCCGTATTATATATTTAGTTATCCTGATATGGACTTAAATGTTGTAAAGCCTGAAAGAAGCGAAAAATTTTTGTATGGAAGGGACTACGAGTTTGGGGTCAATGATTGTTTTGAGGCAATGAGAGATTATTTAGCTACAGAAGGAATAGATATACCTTCTAGAGCCGCTTTTGAAGATGATTGGTGGCATAAAAATTTAGATTATTTTACTGATGAAATTATAGAAAATTACGGATATTCTCCTGTTAAAAGTAATATGAAGCCTAATGATGTTATTATTTTTAAAATTAATGCGTCTGTTGGGAACCATTGCGGAGTTTACTTAGGCGAGGATGTATTTTTTCATCACGCAGAGAACAGAATATCCTGTAGAGAAAATTTATATCCTTTTTGGAAACAGCACATAAGTGGAGTGTATCGTCATGAGGCGTAACGTATATTTAGAAGGTGACCTAGGACAGAGATTCGGACGAAAGTTTGTAGTTAATGCAGACGACTATTCGGAAATATTTAAGTGTATTTCAGCTAATAGACCTGATTTTTTGCCTTATATTAGAAAATGTCACGAAGATGGTATAGGATTTATTTTAGATACCGAAGAAGGTAATATTGGTACAGAAGATTTAATTCTGCCTGCTACAAAAGGAGATATAACTTTAAGTATTGCACCTGCAGGAGCTAAGAGTGGTATTGCAAAAATATTAGCAGCTATAGCAATTGTTGTTGTGATAATTTATTTTCCTCAGGCATTTGCAGCAGTAGCAGAAGGGGGCGCATTTGCAACCGGCGCGAGCAGCTTTGCTGCAGGTCTTAATGCCTATGGTCAAATGGCAGCTCTTTTTGCAGCTCAACTGGCTCTGGCAGGCATACAACAAATTATGGCTCCAGATCCTGCAGTAGACCAAGATTCTCCAACGAATTACTTATTTTCAGGGGGCGCGAGTAATGCTAAAGAAGGGGACCCTATACCCCTTCTTTATGGAGAGCTTCGAGTGCCTGGAAGACCTATATCTGTAGAAGTAATACAAGGAAAAGGCTCTGCTAATGGATACTTAACAGATAATACATATATAGATGCTAATGGTAATATTATACACCATACTGCAGACACTGCAGAAATATCGAAAAGTTTAAATTAAAGGAGAATAAGTAAAAATGTTTGAAAATCTAGGAAATTTAGCGGCAATTAATTTTACGGGGCAACATACTTCCGGAGATAGGCAAATAATCTCTGTAACAGATCTTATCTCCGAAGGGCCTATTTATGGATTAGTTGATGCGCAGGCCTCTGTCTATTTAAATGACGATAGAGTTGCTCCTCTTTCACAAGCAGGAAACTCATACAATTCGACGTCTGCTAGAGTAAGGCTAAGCTCGGGATCAAGCTCCGCAATTATTGTAGGGGGAGGCTCAGCGCCCGTAGTAAATGCAACAAACGGAGATAAATATTTAATTGTAAGAGGGGTTCATACAGTATATATAAATGCAACTAATGGTTCCACGAGTGAGTCTAATGGAAATGTTACTGCAACACTTACAACAAATGGTAATTCTAACTTTTTTGCAGATAATATGATTTCTTCGGGTTCTTCCGACTTAGGCACGCTTATTCCTGCAAGACTAACTGCCACAGTGGGAGCAACTTCAGGCACTCTAATAGAGGGAACTATTATAAGTAGAGCAAGTCAGTCCGTTGCTACTTTTATGCCAGGTGCAGGGTCTCCTCAAGGTTTAATAGTACCTGCCGGACAGTACTTTTTGCAAATAGACAGAGTCGTTAAAATATCTAGCATTTCAGGGGCTGTTTTGACTTTAGAGTCAAACTGGGGCTTTCCTACAACGGGCACTTATCAAGAATATGTTTTTGATGTATCAGGAGCAATTGTATCAAATGCCGATGTTATGTCCCAAACAGAAGTTAAAAAATATAAAAGTGTAACCAGTCAATTCAGAGTCGGTACGTTAGATCAACCTCCTTTTACAGGGTACGGAGGTGTTGGTTCTACTTCTATTTCAAATAGCCCTAGTGCAGGAGGTACTTTAGAAAGGAGTAATAATTACGGAGGCACACAAGCTCCCAAAGTTTTACTTGGAAGTTCTGCAGCAGGGTTCAATCTTACTGCAGCACAGCTACAAGAAGTAGATGAAGCTACTTTAACTATTTCATACCCAAACGGTCTATATGCAGTTAGTGGAAAAGGTAATGATAAAGTAACGTATGCTCAGTATAAAATTGAGATAGGTATAAAAAAACCTGGTGAAAGTTCTTTTGGAACATATATTACCCTTCATAACCCTTTTCAGCATTCAGGTTTGGAAAAAAATGCAATTAGTTTTATAACTCGTATTGACTTAGCTCAATATAGACCTTTTTCCGATTTTAGGGTAAGAGTATCAAGAATTAGCAACCATACAGGTCCTGGCTATAAATCTCCAGGAGAGACATACCATGATTGGCAGAATGCTTCATCCTCTAGTTTGTCCACGGTTACGTGTGTAATTAAAGACATACTTACACACCCCTTTACTTCACTAGCTAGAACTACTTTTGATACGAAACAGTTTCAGAGTGTTCCCACAAGATCCTACCATGCCAAAGGTTTAAAAGTACTGGTACCTTCTAACTATGTCACCAGAGACCAATCTTTGAATGGTGTAGCTAATTATAAGCGCAATCCTGATACTAAAGCAATAGAAAATACCTATCAAGACTGGGATGGATCTTTTGCTTCAGATAAAGTTTATACTAATAATCCTGCGTGGGTTTTTTATGATATTCTAACAAATGATCGATATGGTCTTGGAGACTTCCTACAACAAACAGATATCGATAAGTATAGTTTATATAGGGTAGCTAGATACTGTGATGAACTAGTGCCTGATGGAAAGGGTGGAGAAGAGCCCCGATTTACTGCCAATCTATATCTTACAAAAGCAGCAGACGCTTTCAAAGTTATAAAAGATATAGCAACTGTATTTAGATCTATGATATACTTTTTTGACGGGCAAGTAACCCCTGTACAAGATGCCCCTAGTGGTCCCGTATATAACTTTACAAAAGCTAACGTTAAAGATGGACAGTTTTCTTATGAAAGTACAGGAAGTAAAACAAGGATAAATCAAGTAATTGTTACTTGGATAAATCCAGAAGCAAACTATAAAGCCGAACCTTTAATAGTAGAGGATAGATTAAATATCGCAGAAACAGGAAGAATTATTTCTCAAAGTGCAGTAGCTATGGGTGCTACTTCCGAAGGTCAAGCTATGAGATATGGCCGATGGAAGCTATGGACAGCGGCAAATCAAAGAGAAGTAGCTACTTTTTCAAGTGCTTTAAATTCGACTTTTTTAATTCCCGGTGATATTGTTAATATACAAGATCCAGACAGGTACTCCACTAGACTAGGTGGAAGAGTTTCAAACACAGGTTCAAGAACGGTTTCTACAGTGCCTCTAGACAGTGCCACGACTCTAGTTAGTGGGAGCACCTATGAACTATCTGTTTTATTCATAAAGCCTGCGGCTTTTGCTACGTCCGATTTTTCTATCGGATCTACAAACTATAAAGTTGGAGATATAGTAACTCAGGCGTACATAGATGGGGACGGGGATGGAGGATCAACGGGAAACGGTACATATACTCTTCAAGATATAGATACTGAACAAAAAGCACAAAATGCTAAAGCATCAGCATCTTCATCAGAAGCCTTAGTTCTCACTTGGGCAGATACTACTAAAGTAGAGACCAAGCCTGTAAGCACTGGTGCGGGCTCAGTAACTTCCATAACTGTTTCAGAAAACTTCTCTGCCGTTCCAGATGCTGATACTATATGGGTGTTGAGAGAGGAAGTTAATAATGTAAAAGTTGCAGGATCTTCTAAAGAATATAAAATCCTTGCTATTCAAGAGTCTAGTAAGGGTGAGATCTCTTTTTCCGCGGTAGAACACTATGATGAAAAGTTTCACGCAGTAGATGTAGACTTTAGTACTTATATTGCAGATACTATTTATCCTACAATTACTTCGGATAGTGTAGTGCCCCCTCCTCTAGATGTCTTCTCTACTACTCTACCTAAAAAGGGACAAGTAGGGGAAGAGTTATTAGTATCTTGGGTAGCTCCTACTAATGTGGGAGACCTTCCGGGAGATTACGAACATTTAGCAGGTTTTGAAATTACGCACGAGTTTCCGAGTTTAGAAAATCCTATTCGTATTTCAGACCCTGCGCAAAGAACGTGGAAAATAGATGGAGTAGAAGATGGAACTTATAGTGTTTCTGTAAGGACTATCAATGTGCTTAACAACCTATCCGAGCCATTTAAAATTAAAGTAACAATAACAGATAGGTTTGATGAAAGTATTCCGAGAATTGCTCTAGGTCTACCTATAGGAGGCACTTGTAGTGCTACTACTTTTTTAAGTAGTTCTGGTCTTTTCTCTCTAAGTAAAAATGTATACGGATTTAGACCCCCTCAATCTACAGGAGCCTTTCTTTCTAGTAGTAGTACAAATACAAATACTTACCAGTTGGACATCAGCAACTTGCCTACAATTACATGGACTGGTCAAGCTGAGTCAGGAGAGTTTATAGAAGAGCACCATTATATAGTTATGCAAGCTAATGCAAGTGCCAATATTATGAAACTTATCAAGTATAAAAAAGATAGTTCACATAATATTCCTTACTGGTTTGATGCAGGCGATGGAAGCGAAACAACAGGCTTAGCTACTTTAACAGGAGATGTTTTAGCTTCCTCAAGTGCAAAAATTGAAGGATTTGGCACCTCTTTTACTACGGAATTAGCTGTGGGGTCTCTTTTAGTAGTAGGCTCGGAAGCTGCTTTAGTATCTAGCATAGAAAGCGATACTATACTATACATAGATAGGCCTATTAGTATTACTTCTACTAGTACTGCTTCTACTAATAATTATCACTTTGACTATACTAATCATACTGTAATTGCAAGAGTTTATAAAGAAACAAATGCTGGTTATAATACGGTATCTTTTATATCTTTAGATACCACACTTGCTCAAACAATGGAAAGATTCTTATATGCTCTTGTTCCAAATGAAGGAAGTGCTCCCGCATATACGTCTTCTGCAGGTACTTTTGAGGATCCTGCAGACGGAGTAGGTACAGGTTGGAGTCTAAGCCTTCCCTCACTCGCAAATAATAAAGACGTTATTTATGTGATAAAAAGAATACTTACAGAAGACGGCCAACCTCCTCAAGAAGACAACTGGTCGGCTGCTTCTGTATACGCAAAAAGAATAGACGGTGATCCAGTAAAAGTAGCAAATCTAACTGCTAATCAATATGTAATTCCGTATTCGGAGGCGAATTCAGAAAATACTACTCTTACTTTTACTGCGAAAGCAATTAATTTTGCCTCAGGAGTAAATAGAACTTATAAATTTTATGTAGGAACTACATTAAAACAAACTACAACAAATACAGATGATACAGAAGAATTTGAACTCTTACAGGCAGATGAACCTGCAGCAAATGCTCAAAAAACAGTAAAAGTAGAGATTATTCAAGGAAGTACTACGGCAGAAGATTCTACTTCGATATACGGTGTTAGAGACGGTGTAGATGCTTTTACAACTGTTTTAAGTAACGAAGCTCATTCTATTCCTGCCGATGAAACCGGTTTAGCATTAAGTTACGCTAATTCAGGAACTGATATAAGAGTCTTTCATGGAAGTACTCCTCTTACCTACGATGCTAGCTCTTCTCCCGCAGCAAATACATTTAGTGTAGCTGCTTCAGCTTCCAGTATAACTGTAGCTACGGGATCTACTAATGTTACTACAGAAGATTTTAATGGAGTTACAAATAGTACAAGACGCTTTGGAGTCGCCAGTGCTATGGCAAATGCAGATACTTCTGCGTCTATTACTTTTACAATAACAGCAAGGGATGCTGCAGGAGTAGCGACTACACTTACTAGAGTACAAACGTTTACCAAAGGCAATGCAGGTGCTTCAGCAAAAGTAGTAAATCTAACAGCGGATAAATATGTCATTCCTTACAATGTGGATGATGACGAAAATACTACTATTACTTTTACGGCTACAGCTAAAAACATATCCGGTACTAAAATTTATAAGTTTTATGTAGATAATATTATAATTGGAACAAGTACTCCCGGTACTCAATCTAGTACTAGTAATTCTGTTACTTGTGAGCTTCCTGATGGTTCAGAACCTGCGAATGGAGAACAAAAAACAATAAGAATAGATGTAGAACAGCCGTCTGGAACTCTTATTGCTTCAGACTCTACTTCGATATACGGAGTCAAAGACGGTGAGGATGCTTTTACAACTGTTTTAACGAATGAATCGCACACTATTCCTGCAACATCTGCGGGTGCGGCAAAAACTTATGCTAACTCAGGTACAGATATAAGAGTCTTTAGAGGAAGTACTCCGCTTACATATGCTGCAAGTGGGGCAAATACATTTAGTGTAGCTGCATCCGCTAGTGGCCTAGTGAGTGGTGATACTAAAATTGGAGGCGCGTCGACAATACAATTCGCAGTAGCTAATGATACTCGAAGATATGCCAATCTACAAGCGGGTGCTATGGCAAACGCAACTACAAGTGCCTCTATTACTTTTACGATAACAGCAAGAAATCAAGAAGGTACAGGCACTACAATTACTAGAGTACAGAGCTTTACAAAAGGAAATGACGGTATATCTTCCGCTGTAGATATTATATTCCGAAGAGATGCAGATGCGCCAGATCCTAATCCTCCGGCCCCTTCTTCCGGAGTGCCTACTACTGATGGTTGGAGTACAAATCCTCCGGCCACACCAGCTGGAGCTACTTTATGGGCGAGTAATGGTAACAAGTCCGGAGGAGCCACTAACTATACTTGGAGCCAGGCCTATAAAGTAGAGGCAAATGTAGTCGCAGAGTTACAAATATTTTCCGACGTGCAAGCATCTGGAGGAGCCTCTCCTGCGGTACCTTCCGCCACAAAAACGAATTCTGTTCAGTCTACTTATAATTTTACTGATTCTACTCTCACTATAGGTGATGCCGATTGGAATAAATCCCCTCCAACCCTTGCTAACAATGGCGATACTGTATACGTATGTACTGCTTTAGCAACAGCCCAGTCTCCTACGGAGACGGCCGCAGGGATTACTTGGGGCACTCCTGTAGTATACTCTAAAAAAACTGATGGCGATCCTGGCACTGATGGAGTGTCTCTAAACCTAACTGCAAGTCCCGTTCTCTTTACGAAGGAAGGTACTACTTACGATCCTGGAAGTACTTCTACTCTTTCTCTAAGCGCGTTTGGAGGCACTATTACCAGTGTGGCTTGGACAACTTCTGTTGGAACTCTAGCTGCAACAACAGGAAATTCCGCTAATACTTTAACCTTTGCAGACGACCAAACTATATCTGACATAAACACTAGCGCTACCGTCAGTGCCGCAGTAACTGGAACAACTTCTGATGGAACTACTGGTGTAAGTTTTGGCACTGTTACCGCAAAGATATCTACTTCAATACAAGGGGCAGATGGTGCAACACCAACAGCAATCCCAGGTCCAAGCGGTTTTCTATACTATATCACAACAACCTCAAGTGTTGAGGCTAGCAATATAACCGCAACCTCTCCCGTAACAGGACAAATAGCTATTGTAGAAAACAACTCTGGGCTTCAAGCGGGTTATAGGTATAATGGATCTGCGTGGGTGGCAAAAGATTTAATCAACACCGGCATAATTGTAGCAGATGCTATTAAGTCAGAACAACTACAAATATCCAGTATTACTCAGGAGCCTGGAGCAGGCTCTACTGTTGATGGTATATTTTTAGACGGAACTAATAACAGTATTAAAATATTTGCAGGTGGAGCACTTCGAGTAAAAATAGGGAACTTAAGCTAATAAATTGTATATGACGAAAACGAAAAGCATCAAAAAAATAATTCTTGACATAATACCTCAAGTTAGCTATAATTCTGTAATGGAGGAAATGAAATGAGTGCAGCCCGCTACAACCTAGTTATCGACCAAGGATCCGACTTTGCGGTATCTTTGGTAATATCCGAAGACGGGGTCGTTAAAGATCTCGCAGGGTTTTCTGCGCGTGCTCAGATGCGCTCATCAAAAACTAGTTCCTCGGTAGCCGCTACTTTTACATGCAGCGTTCTATCTCCTAGCAGCGACGGTAAACTACTTATGTCATTACCTCATGCATCTTCCACTTCTTTAACCGCAGGCAGATATTTTTATGATTTAGAGATATTTACTGGTGGTGATTCAGCGGTCACAAGACTTCTGCATGGAGAGGTAGAGATAACTCAAGAGGTAACAAGATAATGGCAGTAAGTATAGTAATAACCCCCATAGTAAGTGGCGTTGCTATCACAGAAAATAAAACAACTGTAGCTAGTACCACACTTGCTTTAGGGTCGGCATATGCACAAAGTATGGCATACGAACCTACGGGTACACTAACCGCAACAAACGTCCAAGCAGCTCTCGATCAGTTAGCTGCCCAAGATTTTAGATCAGATTCTGCCCCAACGGGCGCAAACTTAGAGGAAGGAGATACTTGGTATGACACTGATGATAATCA
>Ga0222716_10002410_pt1 | contig 15174 bp, 25 predicted proteins | sample C33_13DmetaG_FD_165044 | JGI IMG/M metagenome (GOLD analysis project Ga0222716, IMG submission 165044) | Estuarine water microbial communities from San Francisco Bay, California, United States - C33_13D | ecosystem: Environmental > Aquatic > Marine > Unclassified | place: USA: California... | reverse complement strand
GTAACTCAAAACTCTTTAAAGCATTTGTAAAAGAGCATAGTCGTGTAGTTGATAACGAGTTCAAAAAAGAGATTTACGAAATGTCAAAAGACATTGTTGATCTTGAAGATAAGTTTATTGAACTTGCGTATGAGATGGGATCAGTAGAAGGTTTAGATAAAGCTGAAGTCAAGCAATATATTCGTTATATTACAGACAGAAGGTTACTACAGCTTGGTATGAAACCTAACTTTAAAGTAAAAGAGAATCCACTTCCTTGGTTGGAATGGGTATTGAATGGCGCAGACCATACAAATTTCTTTGAGAATCGAGTAACAGAATACGAAGTTGCTGGTTTGAAAGGAGAATGGGACGACGCTTACACCGCATAATTGAGTAAGAAAAATGATTGATTTAGTACCATTTGTAAATGTTTTAGATAATCTCAAGGACGAGGGAAACTATCGTGTCTTTAACGATATAGTTAGAGAGCGCGGTAAGTTCCCTCGTGCTACATGGTATTCTAAATACGCACCAAAAACAATAATCAGCTGGTGTTCTAATGACTACCTTGGCATGGGTCAGAATTCATATGTGATTGATGCCATGAAAACCGCATTAGAAAAGACAGGTTCAGGTAGTGGAGGTACACGTAATATTGGTGGTACTTCTCATTACCATGTTACTCTTGAAAAAGTAATATCAAAATTACATGATAAACCATCTGGATTACTATTCACTTCAGCATACGTAGCTAACGAATGGAGCATGATCGCTCTTGCACGTATCATTCCAAACATTTGTTTTATTTCAGATAATAAGAACCATGCTTCTTTGATTATGGGTATCAAACACAGTCGTGCTCATAAACATGTATTTGAACATAACAATATGGAATCACTTGAAGAATGTTTACAGGTTACAGTTGAAGCTGGTTATGTACCATGTATTGTATTTGAAAGTGTTTATAGTATGGATGGTGACGTTGCACCTATTGAAGAAGTTTGTGATTTAGCAGATGAGTATGGTGCAATGACTTATATTGATGAAGTTCATGCAGTTGGTTTATATGGAGATACTGGTGCAGGTTACTGTGAAAAATTAGGATTATCAGACAGGGTGGATATTATAAATGGAACGTTGGGAAAAGCTTTTGGTGGTCACGGTGGTTATATTGCTGGGAACGATATTGTTCTCGATGCTATACGTTCAGTCGCTAGTGGATTCATTTTTACAACGTCATTAAGTCCTGTAATGTGTGCAGGTAGTATTGCATCTATACGATACTTACAAGACAGCCAAGAGGAACGTGAGAAGCACCAACGAAATAGTCAAATTATTAAAGATATGATACTTGAAGCTGGTTTAGAAATACATCCAGAAGCTTGTACTCATATCATTCCCGTAATGGTTGGAGATTCTAAACGCTGTAAAGCAATGTCCGATTATCTGTTAAACGAACACGGTATCTATATTCAGCCAATTAACTATCCTACTGTTGATAAAGGTACAGAACGTCTAAGAATTACACCCACCCCCATTCATACAACTACAATGATGTATGAGTTAGTCGAAGCTTTGCTCGACACGTTTGAGAAAATACAATGAAAGATATTATAGCAAAATCAATGACTAAATTTTTTAGGTTCTTTGCTGATACATTTTTTGTCGAAAGATATGGGCATAGAGCAGTAGTACTTGAGACGATCGCTGGAGTACCTGGTATGGTAGCTGGTATGTGGATCCATCTCAAAAGCTTACGCCAAATGAAAACAGGTTATGGGCCTATGATCCGAGAGTTATTAGAAGAGGCAGAAAACGAACGTATGCATCTCATGTTCTTTATTGAGATAGCTAAACCAAACTGGTTTGAAAGGTTATTGATATTATTCGCTCAAGGAATATTTTGGAACTTTTATTTCTTTATGTATGTTTTCTTTCCTAAGACTGCTCATCGTATGGTACATTACTTTGAAGAAGAAGCTGTACGATCGTATGGCCGTTATATTGATTTAGTTAACGAAGGTAAAATACCAAATACTCCTGCACCTCAAATTGCAATTGATTATTATGGATTAGATTATGATGCTACCTTATTAACTATGCTTATGAAAGTGAGAGAAGATGAAGAGAACCACAGTAAAGTCAACTACAACTATTCGCTATAATTAATAAATAATATTATGAAATGGCTAACCTTATTCACATCGCTCACTTTGGCAACAACAGCTGCCTACTTTAGTATTGTCGGTTTAATGACAATCTTTAGTGGTGCTGCTTTGAGTATCGCCTTTATGGCAACTGTACTTGAATTTGGTAAAATCGTTTCAGCTGCTTGGCTACACTACGAATGGGATCGTATTAATAATTTAGTACGTGCTTATTTTACTGGTGCAGTTATTATTCTCATGCTTATAACGAGTATGGGAATATTTGGTTATCTCAGTAAAGCGCATATTGATGCTTCAATTACTGGTGATAGTTTTAGCCTTGAAGCAAGTATTTTAGATAAGAGATTAGATGGTAAGCAATTACAATTAGATAATCTCACAGGACGATTAGAGAGTTTAGATTATGTCTTACAGACAAGTCAACCGAAAGATCGTAACTATGTTAATAAAGTACAGACAACAGAACGTAACGAAATTAATGCTAGTATTGATTTATTAGTAGACGATATCGTAGAATTGAACGAAAAGAAGATGCCAATATTAAGACAGCAATTAGACCAAGAAGCAGAACTTGGGCCTGTCAAATATATAGCGGACATGATATATGGTGACGACGCAGAATCTTATTATGATAATGCAGTTCGTTGGATTATATTAACAATCATATTTGTATTTGATCCTCTTGCTATTATGCTCTTAATTGTGAGTACAGCAGCATTTAAACGTGAACGAGAGAAACCCGCTAAACCTCTTATTGATGAGAAACAAGTAATGAATATGGAAATTGAAGAACAACGTAGTGAAAGCACAGGCGGACTATTCTCTGCGATAACGAGACGAAAAATATGAGTATCAAAATGATAGGTGACAATGTGTTAGTAGCAGCTGCACCAAAAGAAACAAAAACAGAGGGTGGTATTATATTATCATCTGAAGTTAAAGCAACAGCATCAGAACCTGGTGTGGTAATTGCTAAAGGGCCAGAAGTAACTTGGCTCGAACAAAGCGATACGGTATATCTCCAATGGGATAAATCAATGCCAGTCAGAATTAATGGACAAGACGCTGTCATAGTCCATTCCGATTATATCAGGGCAGTAATATCATGAACATGAAAAATATAGTAAGTTTAGCATTATGCATATTTGTACTATCAGGGTGTTCATCTATTGGTAAGTTTATACCAAGTGACTTTGATAATGTTGAGTACGGTAAACTCGTAGAACTCAATGTAATATCAGCAATGGGTGAAGACGGACTGTGGTGCATGAAACCAATTCTTAGTCAAATGGATTATAGAACTCATTGGTTGTATACATATTCTAAATACCGTTTAAATGATAACATTACGACCATATATCAAAAACTAAATTCGCTAACTGATGAGCTGGTTGCTAGGGAAAATCCTAGTGATGCATATTGTAGGCTTAAAAGACAAAACATACATAAAGTGACGACTCAGTCACTTGAAGTATTCGGAGGAAGAAAATAATGTCAGAAACACTGATTGAAGATGTTAAGCAACTCGAAGAATTAACATTATGGCATGCTCAAACAGAAATTGCTGTACGTGAGCTCAAGGAATTATTTGATAGTGGTAATCTTTCGTTGGGCGAGTATGAAGAACTCGTAGAAGATTTACTTGAAATGAAAGGTGTTGAAGCTGACCTTGCCCGCGAACAAAACAAGATATATGCTCAAAAAGCGATTGATGCGCTTAAGATGATATCTGGTTTGATTTAATATGCCTTATACGGATATCGATGATGTTCGTATCTTTGATGTAACAAAAGATGATAGTGAGTATGTGTGGCACAGGGATAACGAAGATCGCATAATCGAAGTGCTTGAAGGTGATGGATGGAGACTCCAACCAGAAGGCTCTCTACCTTTTTTATTAGCGCCAGGAGTAGGGTTTACAATAAGAGAAGGCGAGTACCACAGATTAATTAAAGGAGTAAACGATCTTAAGATTCGGATTACTCCAATAAATAAATAGTTTAAAGTATACTAGGAGACAGACATGTCCTTTAAAGAAATAATCGAGTCTAAGTTAGATGAAGCAATCGCTGCTAGACTGGAAGAAAAGAAAATGGATCCTGTAGGAAAGGCTGACGCTGACATTGATAACGATGGCGATGTCGATTCTTCCGATGAGTATCTACATAAACGTCGCAAAGCTATTAAGAAAGCGATGAAGAAAGAAGAAGCTGAATAATATACACGGGGCAAAAAATGAAAAACTTCACCACATTCATTTCTGAGTCACCGGAAGATCTCTCTGAGGCACCCGGTAAGTATAATAAAAGAGGCGATAAAGAGCTCTATCAGTGGGGTGATATTAACCAAGCACTGATGTCTGCTGGAACTCGACCTGCACAGATTTTGAATATTCTCACCAAGCTCTCAAAGAAAGAGGTTGGCATTCACGAAGAAGTTGAAGAAGCTAAATAATATATACTAGGAGTAAATTATGTTTTTATTAGATTGGATTTTAGGTCTTTTTAAGACTGACAAGCCAGGTGAAGTGGTAGAAGTGGTAGAACCTACGCCGGCACCTAAGCCAAAAGCAAAAAAGCCAAAAGCTAAACCGGCACCAAAGAAAGAAGCAAAGGTAACTAAAGCTTCTTTGAAAAAATTAACCAAGACTCAACTCGAAGAAGAAGGTCGGAAAGTTGGTCTTGAGCTCGACAAGCGCAAAAAGAAAGATGAGCTTGTTGACTTGCTATTTGCACAGTTGAAATAATTTCTGTTATTAAAAATAATAATAAAAACCAAGGAGAATAGAAATGGCACTATGGGGAAAGACTGACACGTTGGCCGACGCGCCTAAGTGGTTGGAAACCGCTGCTGCTAATACAAACAAGTCTCACGATATGGATAATGCCGTATTCGTCGACTTGACCGAAGCAGCTGTTGCTGGTAACCGTGCTAAGGGTCTTACAGGTCCAGGCTGGTGGTTATATCACACAGCAAACGGTCGTCACTTTGCAGAGTGTTTGGTACCTATGAAGGTAACTGCAGTTGCTGCTGGTGACTTAGGTGTAACTGGTGATACAGCCGATGAAGATAATATCGTAGCTGACTAAGGATTAGTTAACTTAACTACATTATGAAATTGACGGAATCAACTTTTGTACTATATGCGATGAAGCACTATGATAATCCACAGTGCACTGAGATGACAGAATTTGAAGAAGATATGAAACGCTTTCAATATCTTCGAAAACTTTTCAGTCGATATCGATTAGATGACGATTTAAAAGAAAGGCTTATTCTTAATCATCTCATAGTTCTTTACAATGTATTTGGCTCTCAAGCTACTAATATGTTGTTTATGAGATTGCATGAGTATCACCAATACTTAAAGCCATTTGTGGAATATCTTAACTTTATGCCACAAGTTGTAGCGTTTGATGATATCATGATTAATGCAAATAGTATTGATTCCGATTCAGCTATCGTCACTAGACTAAAGGAAATTTAAATGGTAGTAGACCTATTTTTAGTTTACTCATTCATCAGAAGGCTTGTCACGCCTTTTGATCAGTGGGAGGCGTATAAGCTGGATATCATAGATAAGGACGGCAACATTCTTATCAAGCGTAAGGACTTCGTTAAGAAAGCCCAGCGTGATGCATTTGGTATATTCGATAAGTTAATACTTAACATTAAGAAACTACTTGCTAAACTTCCGGGTGGTGCTACTCGCCTAGGAACATATGCAGCCGCATTGTGGTTAGTCAAAGAAGAAGCTCGTATGGAAGAAGCGGGCATGCTTAACGAAAGTTCAGATCTTGATGATTCTGAACTTGAATTACGTTTACAAGCATTCGAGGAAGAGTACTCGATTCTATTTGAAAAGGCAATAGAAGAAGAACCAACTATGAGTGTGGGTAGTGGTGCTATTGCAGGATTGGGTGTTGGCGATCAAGGTGAGCCTGGGCGAAGTGTAAAGCATCAGCCTAAGCTTGCAATGACTCGTCGCAAAAAGAAACAATTTAAAGATCTGATCAAGGATACGAAATGAACCCTGAAAGTAAAGAAAGAGTTTTTGAACAACTTAAAATAGATGAAGGTGTAGTATATGAAATCTACGAAGATCATCTTGGATATGCAACCTTCGGAGTCGGGCACTTGGTCCTTGAAGAAGATCGTGAGCACGGACAATCAGTTGGAACTCCTGTCGACGAAGAACGAGTACGAGAATGCTTTGATCGAGACCTCAATATCGCCATTAGCGAGTGTGTTGTTTTATACGGCGACTCCTGGGAAGATTTTCCTGACGAAGTACAAGAAGTCTTGGTTAACATGCTCTTCAATCTTGGACGTCCACGCTTAAGCAAGTTTAAAAACTTTAACACAAAATTGATAGAGGGCGATTGGGCCGGTGCTGCACCAGAAGGTCGTGACTCTATTTGGTTCCGCCAGGTTGGTAATCGCGCTGAGCGTCTAATGGCGAGACTGGAAGCTATATAAATAACAAACTAGTTATAAATTCCACCAAGGAGAATAGAAATGTCTATTGAAAAAATCATCGCTGAGGCGATCGACAACAATCCTCTGAAGCTCAAGGAAGCTTTTGACGAGGAGATGAGTGCACGTATCCGTACCGCTCTTGAAGAGAAGTATCGTGATATGATGGAAGCTAAAGTACAAGAAGACGACGACGAAGATGACGAAGACGAGTCTGAAGACGACGATTCTGATGATGGCGATGACGACGAAGAAGTTGCCAAAGAAATGAAAGCTATGCACGGTAAAGGTGCTTCTAAAGCTGAAGTACTGAAAGCAGTTAAAGAGAAGTACGGTTGTACTGGCGCTAAGGCAGAAGGTCTATACGCATCTAACTGTGGCGGTTAATATTCACAATGAAACCGCTGTACCCGTGGGTGAAATCATTCGGTCGTAAACTTTGGACGGGGCTTGTATTAGTACTTGCATCCCCGTTTAAAGGTTTACATTGGTTATGGAAGTGGTGGACCACCAAGCCCACGTTTAAGATTACTGTGTCTTATGATTCTAAGTTTGGTAATTCAGATGATATAGTATACGAAGGTGTACCTAAGATTCTGAAGCAAACTTGGAAAGAGCTTAATTTTATAACAGCCGACAAAAAGAGTGTTAATGTAAGAGCTAATGCCGGCTTAAATTATCGCGTTGAGGAAGAATAATGTACCAGATCTTTTTTGTAATTATACTAGCGCTAGGTGGAGCTGCAGGTTGGTTCTATCAACAAAATCAAATACTCGAAGCTAATAACGCTGTATTGAAAGGAAATGTGGTACAACTTGAAGGAGCGGTTGAAGAACAAAAAGCTGCAATGGCTGCTGTTAGAGAATCCTTTGAGCTACAGGCAAAAGCGCTAACCAACCTCCAGTCTAAAAACCGAGAGATTAATGCTGAGAAAGATCGTTATATGTCGATCTTTGCCCGTCATAATCTTGACAAGCTTGCGTTAGCTAAGCCTGGGTTGATTACGAATCGCACTAACAGCGCAACTAAAAAGATTTTTGAGGAGATAGAGAATGATAGCAAGAACATTGCTGCTATTGGTGACGATCAGCCTAATTAGTGGTTGTTCAGTACTAGGTCGATGGGGTGTAGGTGCCCAGCCTGAAAAGCCTATTGAGATTATTGCTAAACCAGTAGAGATTGAAATCATTCAACCTACAATGCCATCTCCTTTAAAGCTAGACTCCCCACAATGGTATGTCGTGTCAGAAGCACGAGTGGCAAACCTTTGTAAAAAAGTACCAAGACTCAATGAGGCAGGTGAGCCTGAACTCACAGAAGACGGTACTCCTAAAACCCGCCGGCCTAAGATTTGTTCTCAAGAAGAGAAAGAAAATCCCAACCAGCCTGAAGACTACACTTACTTAGATAAGTTTATCGATGATATTAAGATTGCAACAGGTGGAGATGTCCTCTTCATTGCATCTACAATTAAAGATTATGAACTTATGTCTGGTAACGTTCAAGAGCTTCGTAGGTACATACGTGAACTCGGAGAGGTGATCGTATACTACCGCGAAGTTACTACTAAGAAAAAGCCAGAAGAAATAGTTGACCAGAACGAGTCAAAGGCTGAATCAAAGTAGCCCCTTCAAATAAATAGTTGACAATAGCATGATTCGGTGATATAATAATAATTCCACTGGAGAATTGTATTCATGTCAGATCAAGATGATCTAAAGACAGATGTCGCTCTTATAAAGAAAGACATCAAAACAATCGAGCGTTTTTTCGATAAAGTCGATACGGTTATGACAGAAATGTCAGATATGGCCAAGGGCGTTGCCGTTCAGCAACAAATCATCGAACACTTTGACGCTCAACTGACAGACATTAAAGAAAATATCGAAGAGCATAAGCAAGAAGACATTGCTCGTACCAAAGTACTTCACAAACGCCTCGAAGAATATCGCAGTGCTTCTAAAGATGATCATAAGAGATTATCCGATCAATCCGCTCTGAACCGATCCGAACGTAATAAAGAAATTATGGATGCTCTGAGTAAGCTCAACGGTAATCTCGACCTACGTATGAATGAACTCAAGGCTGCCACTGAAGATCAGGAGAGCCGCTTGAGGGGGATTGAAAATGGGAAGTGGTGGATACTAGGTATGGCTGCTACGGTTGCTTTCGTGCTCACTATGGCTTCTGAATTTGATTTAATGTCATTTATTGGTTGACATTTGCACCTAGACCTGTTATAATCCTCTTACCAACTTAAACAATAGTGTTCTTTATATTATGTTAGAATTTGTAGACCTGCAATATGCTCAGCAACTGGCCGGCCGGCTAGATAACTTTAAGATACGTAACACCAATCCATATAAGATTAACTTCCGTTGCCCTATCTGTGGTGACAGTAAAAAGTCTCGCTCTAAAGCTCGTGGTTGGTTACTTGAACGTGACAGTCAGTTCCAATACTACTGTCATAACTGTGGTGCATCTATGTCTTTCTCTTACTTCCTTAAGAGTCAAGATCCTATGATGTACAATGACTGGGTTGCTGATAAGTTCCTTAAAAAGCCAGATGCTAATACGAAACCTATCCTCGAGACAACTAAGTTTGAAGCTCCGAGGTTCGAAAAAAATCCTTTAAAAAGTATCAAAAAAGTTTCACAATTGGCATGGAATCATCCCGTAAAAGCCTATATAGAAAAGAGGAAGATTCCAGCGAATCACCACTATCGTCTTTACTACACGCCAAAGTTCAAAGGATGGATCAACAGTATCGTCCCAAATAAATTCGAAAAGGTAGATAAAGACGAACCTCGATTAGTAATTCCCTTCTTAGACGAACACAAGAAGGTTTTTGGTGTATCAGCTCGTGGGTTTGATCCTAAGGGTATACGATACATCACTATCATGTTCGATGATCGCCCTAAGATCTTCGGATTGGATACTGTTGATTTCAATCGTCAATATTACGTAGTAGAAGGTGCCATTGATAGTTTCTTCGTGAAAAACTCAGTGGCCATGAACGGTGCGGAAGGTAGTACCAAAGCACTGAGGCGTGCAGCCGACAATGCAGTCTTTGTATTCGACGCTGAGCCGCGTAATCTGGAAATACATAAAAGGATGGCGAAGGTAATTGATCAAGGCTATAAGATCGTTATATGGCCCTCTAATGTGCCCGGTAAAGATATCAACGAGATGTACCTGAATGGTTTAACAGATGTTCAGGGTGTTATACGAGATAATGTTTACAAAGGACTGGAAGCAAAATTGAAATTTATGGAATGGAGAAAAACATAATGAAAGTGCGTTTAGTAAGTTACTCACAACCAGCAGAAGAGATATTAGATGAAGGTCTTACCGATGCGGAAGACCTAATAGCATTCTGCGCACGAGTAAGTAATCCCACAAACCAATTTAACTCAGAGACGAGCGAGAAGCTGTTGCGTTACTTAGCAAAGCATGCTCATTGGTCACCGTTTGAAATGGTAAGTGCATGTTTAGAAGTTGAAACAACAAGAGATATAGCAAGACAGTTCTTAAGACATCGTAGTTTTAGTTTTCAAGAGTTCAGTCAACGATATGCAGATCCAACAGAAGATTTGGACTTTGTTATAAGAGAAGCTCGTCTGCAAGATCTTAAGAATAGACAGAACTCAGTAGAAACTGACAGTGATTATCTACATGAAAGGTGGGAAGAAGAACAACTGAAAGTTATCATGCAGGTAAAGCAAGCTTACCGTTGGGCTATCGAAAATGGTATTGCAAAAGAACAGGCTCGAGCGGTCCTACCTGAAGGTAACACAGTTTCGCGGTTATATGCCAATGGAACAATACGTTCTTGGATACACTTCATTCAATTACGAAGTGGACATGGTACGCAGAAAGAACATATGGAGCTCGCAAGAGAGGTTGCAAAAGTTATTGCAGAAGTATTCCCGTTGGCGGAATCTTATGTGAGCAAAAATTAATTTTAAGGAGAATAATAATGCAGCACTTAGGTATCGAAATCGAAACTAAAAGAGATAAGCTGTTATCAGAACAATCATTTAAATTATTGAAAGACTATTATTGTCGGGATGATGAAAAGTCTCCTCAACATGCATTTGCTAGAGCAGCAGTTGCTTATTGTAGTGGTAATAAAGGACTTGCACAGCGTATCTACGATTACGTATCTAAAGGTTGGTTTATGTATGCCTCTCCTGTTCTCTCGAATGCTCCTATTAAAGGAGAACAAGTAAAGGCGTTACCCATTAGCTGCTTTCTTACTTACGTTCCAGATACATTGGATGGCCTAATCGACCACTCAGCAGAATTGCGTTGGTTGTCTGTAAAAGGTGGTGGTGTCGGTGGTCATTGGTCAGACATTCGTGCTGTATCAAACAAAGCACCAGGCCCTATGCCATTCCTACATACTGTCGATGCTGACATGGTTGCTTATCGACAAGGACGTACGCGGAAGGGTTCGTACGCGGCATATATGGATGTTGATCATCCAGATATTACTGAGTTTGTTAACATGCGTATTCCTACTGGTGACGTGAATCGTAAGAATCTGAACCTCCACCATGCTGTTAACATTACAGATAACTTCATGCGTGCAGTTGAGCAGAATGCTGATTGGGAATTACGTGATCCTGCTGGTAACGATGTACGTGAAACTGTTCAGGCTCGTCGGCTATGGGAACATATTCTCGAGACTCGTTATCGTACTGGTGAGCCTTACCTCAACTTTATCGATACAGCTAATGCTGCTTTGCCTGACGCTCAAAAGCAAAAAGGTATGAAGATTCGGGGATCGAATCTATGTAATGAAATTCACCTTGTGACCAGCGAGGATCGTACTGCGGTTTGTTGTTTATCATCGGTAAATCTTGAAGCTTATGACGAGTGGAAAGATACTCCTATGGTTAAAGACTTAACAGTATTCCTTGATAACGTACTTCAATTCTTTATTGATAATGCAGGTGATGAGATTGCTCGAGCTCGATACTCAGCTCAACAAGAACGTTCATTAGGTCTTGGCGCTATGGGCATGCATTCTTATTTCCAAAAGAATCGTATTCCTTTTGATAGCCCACAAGCTGTTGCACATAATAACGCAATCTTCTCTTACATTAAAGCAAAGGCTGTTGAAGCTACTCTTGAAATGGGTAAGCGACGCGGTGAAGCTCCTGATATGGAAGGAACTGGTCGTCGTAATGCTCACATGCTTGCTATTGCACCTAACGCTAACTCATCTATGATTGTAAACACATCTCCAAGTATTGAACCTTGGAAAGCAAATGCATTTACTTCTCGTACACGAGTGGGTTCTCACCTAAATAAAAATCCATATCTCGAAGAAGAGCTCGAGAAGATTGGTAAAAATACAGAAGAGGTCTGGAGCATGATCATTACAAATGGTGGATCTGTTCAGCATCTCGACTTCCTTGACGATCAGACCAAAGCAGTGTTTAAAACTGCTATTGAACTTGATCAGTTATCACTTATTCGTCTAGCAGGTGATCGTCAAAAATATCTATGCCAAGGGCAGTCACTTAATGTGTTCTTCCCAGCCGGTGCGACTAAGAAAGATCTACACCAGGTTCATTATCAGGCATGGAAACAAGGTTGTAAAGGACTATATTATTTACGTACAGAAACGTCTAACAAGGCTGAAAATGTATCACAAAAAGTTGAGCGTGAAAAACTAGACGACATTATTAACCCAAACACAATAAATTTCAGTAACGCTAGCGAGCCACAACAAGACGAATGTGTGGCCTGCCAAGGTTAATTCTATAAAGGATAAAACAAAAGATGGAAGTATTAATTTACACTAAGAGCAATTGCCCATTTTGCGAAAAAGCCAAAGCTTGGTTTACACAACATGGTTTCGGTTTTACTCAAGTTCTCCTTGATAATGAGGAGCAACGACTTGCATTTTATCAAAAGATGTCAAACGGTAAAGCAGTCAGGTCAGTACCTCAGATCTTTATTGATGATAAGCATATCGGAACCTATAATGATCTTATGGCAATTTCAGATAAACTTGTTAAGAAGCAAGGTGGGTTATTAGAGTTCTCAGAAACCTATAAGCCGTTTCATTATCCTTGGGCTGTTGAGATTACTACTCGACATGAAAAAGCTCATTGGATCGAAGACGAACTTGACCTGTCAGAAGATGTTGCTGATTGGAAAGGTGGTAAGATTACTGCCACTGAAAAAGAATACATTATCAACATATTGAGATTGTTTACCCAGAGTGATGTTGCTGTTGGCCAAAACTATTATGATCAGTTTATTCCTAAGTTTAAGAATAACGAAATACGTAACATGCTAGGATCTTTTGCTGCAAGGGAAGGCATCCATCAACGAGCCTATGCTCTACTCAATGAAACACTCGGCCTTCCAGATAGCGAGTATCATGCATTCCTCGAGTATTCAGAAATGGCCGACAAAATCGAGTACATGCGTAAAGCAGATACAAACACTCTCAGAGGGCTTGGATTGTCCCTAGCTAAATCAGTGTTCAACGAGGGCGTAGCACTATTTGCTTCGTTCGTAATGCTTCTGAACTTCCAGCGTTTTGGTAAGATGAAGGGTATGGGCAAGGTTGTTGAGTGGTCTATACGAGATGAAAGTATGCATGTCGAAGGTAACTCAAAACTCTTCAAAGCTTTTTGTAAGGAGCATGCTCGAGTTGTTGATAACGATTTTAAGAAAGAAATCTATGAGATGTCTAGTGACATCGTTGATCTCGAAGATAAGTTTATTGATTTGGCTTATGAGCTCGGTACAATCGAAGGACTTGAAGTTTCAGAAGTAAAAGAATACATTCGCTATATTACCGATAGGAGATTGCTACAACTTGGAATGAAACCAAACTTTAAAGTCAAAGAGAATCCTCTACCTTGGCTTGAGTGGGTTTTGAATGGAGCTGATCACACTAACTTCTTTGAAAATCGTGTGACAGAATATGAAGTAGCAGGTCTATCAGGTAACTGGGATGACGCATACGCTGCCTGAGAATCCAGGCCTATTACCCTATGGAAGTAATGTCAGTGCGCCGGCTATCACCCTGCCGGACACTGACTTATTCCGCTCCGAACGAGGGACTAATGCAGCTCGATATTTCGAGGAAAAGTTAGCACAACTCAATAGGGAATATGAAGAACTGAAAAGGGTGGCTGAGTTAACGCAACTCGTATACAATGCTAAGTATAATTTTGTTCCTCGCGTTGGGCATATATATTACTTGTATAGAGATAATAATGAACACATGCTCAGCATAATTGATAATTGGAATCGATTTGAGTGTATCGGCGCTTTTAGGTTTACCGCTGATAATATTTGGGAACAAGTTGATGATTAATAAACAAAAATTTCAAGACGTAGTAGATCAACTCAAAGCTGAAGGCAAGTATCGAGTCTTCAATGATATTGTAAGAGAGCGAGGTGCCTTTCCTAAAGCAACGTGGTATGGTAAATACTCGCCACGGTCTATAGTCAATTGGTGTTCGAACGATTATCTTTGCATGGGACAGAATCACCATGTAATCACGGCTATGCAAACAGCTCTTGACAAAACTGGTGCTGGTAGTGGTGGTACTCGTAACATTGGTGGAACATCACATTATCATGTAACGTTGGAAAAAGAATTAGCACTATTGCATGCTACCGAGTCTGCTTTACTTTTCACCTCAGCCTATGTTGCAAACGAATGGGCTCTCATCGCTTTATCAAAAATCATTCCTAATATTTGCTTTGTAAGTGATACCATGAATCATGCTAGTATTATCATGGGCATTAAACACTCTGGTGCAGATAAAATATTATTTGAACATAACAATATGGATGAGCTCAAATCAGCTTTACGAAAAACACGAGCTGAAGGCAAGATTCCGTGTGTTGTGTTTGAGAGTGTTTACAGTATGGATGGTGATGTAGCACCCATAAAAGAAATATGTGATCTTGCCGGTGAGTACGGCGCTATGACTTACATTGATGAGGTTCATGCAGTAGGACTTTATGGAGACACTGGCGGAGGATACTGCGAAAAGATAGGAGAAAAGAGGGTAGATATTATTAATGGAACCTTGGGAAAAGCGTTTGGTGGCCACGGAGGTTATATTGCTGGTGATAGTATTGTTATTGATGCTATTCGATCAATCGCATCCGGCTTCATCTTCACCACAAGCACGTCACCTGTTGTATGTGCCGGAAACATCGCGTCAATACGATATCTTCGTAGCCACGACGAACTCAGACAAAAACACCAAGAGCGAGCAGCATCACTTACAGCAATGATAAAGGAAGCAGGGCTCGATATACACGAATCCGCTTGCACTCACATATTACCGATAATGGTAAGGGATGCTAAGCGATGTAAAGAAATATCAGATAGGTTACTAAATGTACATGGAATTTATATTCAACCAATTAATTATCCAACAGTCGCTGTGGGTACAGAGCGGCTTAGAATTACACCGACACCACTTCACACCAATGGTATGATGGAAGAGTTGGTCGAAGCTCTTAAGGAAGCTTTCAACTATGTTAAATAGAGATAATA
>Ga0222716_10002407_pt1 | contig 15185 bp, 17 predicted proteins | sample C33_13DmetaG_FD_165044 | JGI IMG/M metagenome (GOLD analysis project Ga0222716, IMG submission 165044) | Estuarine water microbial communities from San Francisco Bay, California, United States - C33_13D | ecosystem: Environmental > Aquatic > Marine > Unclassified | place: USA: California... | reverse complement strand
TGGGGAGAGATGTTCGATGGTATCGTAGACTACACCTCAGCTGCGGTATGGGATCCTGTAACTATCTTGTCGTTTGGCATAGGTAAAGTTTTAACTGCAGGGGGTACAAAGGCTTCAGGTGCTGCACTTCAAAAAATGCTGACTGCAGCTTATACAAATGCTATTGAAAAAGGTGCTACAAAGAAAGCTGCAACTATTGCTATAAGTAATGCTATGGCAAAGGCTATGCCAATGGCTACGGTAGACGGTGCATTTGCACTTGGACAAGACTTTGGCAGACAGATGCAACTGATTGAAGTAGGTGCACAGGACGAGTACAGCAAGGCTGAAGGTGCTCTTACTGCTGCAGGATCTATGCTCTTTCCCGTAGTTGCAGGTGGATCAGCACTATTTAAAGAAGCTAGAAAGTCTCCCTTTGCAAAGAACACTATTCTTTCGTACCAGAACATCGACAAGATGATCAAGAACCATGGTCCGGATGAAGCTTGGAAAAAGCTTGGTCAAGCACTGGACAAGAACGGTTTGTTTCAATCTCTTGATGAACAGTTTGGTACGTTATCTGCTAGAGGTAAGATTAACTTCTTACCTTGGGAACAAGCTAAAGATGAAGCTGATAGGTTAATTGCTTCTAGGGGTGAAAAGAGAAGAGACCTTGCAGCCACTAATGCATTCTCTAAATTCTTTTGGTTTGGTGATCCAGAAAATGGAGTTAAAGGTTATTTTGAAGCTCTGAATGATGCTGGATTTGTAATGCATCCAGAGATCATAAAGAAGTACAAGACAACTGGTGCCTTTGCAAGGACTATACGTTTTATTAATCCGTCTAAACTTGATAAGATGGTTAAAACCTGGGAAGAAGAAACTGGTTACGTACTTGATGGTGTACGTACAGAAAAAGGTAAAGTCTCCCCTGCTATGATGGAAGCTGTAATGAAAAACAGCACTAGCTTGGCGGGTGAAAACTTGTGGATTGCATCTGAGCTGTCTAGATTGCAAAAGGCAGGTGTTAATAATAAAGGTATGCTTGAGTTATACAAGAGGATACAACCTTCGGAAGGTCCACAACACAATCAAGCTGCACTGTCTTTGTATAAACGACTGATTACCTCTCACCTATCTACTACTGGTGCCAACCTTCAGGGCTTTAAAACACTTGTATCTCTTAACACTGCTGCAGACTTTGTTGCTGGTGCTATAGACTTATCTCGTGGTGCTATTGCAAAGGGTCTTGGCAATGAAGAAGCTGCAGTAAATTTTTACAACAGAGCCTACGGAGAGTGGGGTGGATCATTCCGCAGAGTTGCTGACGGATTATCCCCAGATATTCCTATTGAATATGCTGATGCTGTTCTTGCAATGAACCCTAAAATTGCAGAGAAGTTATTTAGAGATATTGCAGGTGATGGTGGTGTCAATGACTCTTTAGCCATGTTTAATATCGACAAAAGTAATAAGGTATGGGCAGCAGCTGATGCTTACACCAAGGGTGTACAAACCTTAACACTAGCCAGACTTCAAGATAACCTTACTAAACGTTTTGCTTTCGGTACAAATCTTAACCAGGGTATTATGAAGAAGTATGGGATAACTCCAGAGGAGTTCTTTTCTAATCCCGATGTAGAATTTACTATGGCTAAACCAGAGTTCCGTGAGATCATGGAGCAAGCTGCTTATCGTACTATGAGAGAGACAGCCTCTGTAAACTGGTCTACCTTACCTGCTACAAACTTTATGAGAAAGTCTGCAAGGTTTATCGAAACAGTTACCAACCGTACTGCAGGAGGTTATATTGTACCGTTTGGTAGCTTTTTGAACACTACTGTAGCAACTGCTGGAGATCTTAGTGGGGTAAACTACTTAAGATATGTTACAGCTAAAACTATCGGTAAACAGATTGATCCTGTAACTGATGATGGTGTAGAACTATTTTCTAAAATGGTTGTAGGTTGGGGTGCAGTTAGCTACGGTGTTGGCGGTCAAGTAGGATTTGAAACTGAAACTGGTGATAGTGCTGTCGAAAGAATAGAAAGTGGCCTGAGTTGGAAGCAAGATAGGCAGGGTGATGGCACTGTAAGAAACCGTGAGTTTGAATGGCCTATATCTCTGATAAGAGCTAGTAGCCAGGCCATTGCTCATGGTATGATTGAGACTGGTGAGATGGACATGTCCAAGGCAGCTCAACGTATGTTGACTGACTCTGAGTTCCGTAAAAGATTTATGTCAGGTATTCCTGACGATCTTTGGGTTGATCTCACAGTCCAGGTAGGTCCAGGGCAAGCACTGAGAGATCTTGATGATCTCGGAGCTTCTATGGGAAGATCTTGGCAAATGGCTAAGGATGGCGAATATGGCCCTCTTGCCTACAGCATGCTTGTTGCATCGGGTTCAAAAGTAGTATCTGGATTTACTCGCCATCTTGATCCAGTGAACACTGCTTATGGATTGCTTGAGGGTAAAGAGATGAACCCCGACCTTCGTCAAGGTAATAGATTCTTTAATGATGCAGGTCGTTATCTTAATCAACTTACCGGACAAGCAGAGGGTATGGAGAGAAGAGCTACACCTACAAGAGGCTTTGCTTCTGGTAAGGATGTAGATGTTGGTAAGCAACTGATGGTTAGATCTTCCAAGAATCCTAACCTAGTTGAGGCTATGTTTAACTCAGCTGGTGCTAATATCTTTACCCAGGTTCGTTGGACTGGTCCTGCGAAAGTAAAGAACTATATGGACGGGATGTTAGCCCCTGCACTACAGACCCAGTCTGAATTGGCTATGGCTAAGTATCCTAATTACTTCAAGATGAGACAAGATCAAAAGGAACTTGTACTGAATGAGGTTAGAGAGGGTGCCAAGGCTATGGTAGTCAATCAGATGGAGAATGGTGGCCAAGTACCTCAAACAATGGATGTTGTAAGGAAACTTAGCAGTAAGAAAAAAGTAGTGGAAAAAGTATTAGACCTTCTACCATTTGAATTTGGAAGCACTGATACCTATGATCAAAAGATGGAGAAGATACTAGAGATGGAGGATGGTTATCAACAACTTATGAAGATTAAAAATCTTGTTGATACCTACGACGACTGGAACAAAGTAGTTCAATAAGTTAAGGGGGGCCAAGTGCCCCCCTATTTTTTTGATTGATGTTGGATAAGTGCTTCAAGATACCAACGAGCTTTCTTTAAATCTTCTATACCGTTCTTGTAACGCCATCGGTGCAGATACTTAGCAATGTTACCCCGAAAGTAACCTGTAAGTTCATCGTCACTGAGAAAATCTTTGATATAGTCAATGCACTCAATAGACCCCTGACCATAGTGTTGGGGGTTATTTACATTGTCATTCATAGTTCTACCAGTTCTGCTTTTGTGTAAGGGATGTGAAAGAAAGTTTCACCACGCCAAATGTTTCTACCTTTAGCTTCTTTGATTGTCTCATCGGTCATCAAAGTATCTTTAATACGCCAAGCCTTAGTCAAGTCTTTGTTAAAGACATAGAAGTTAAGAACTCCATTTTCGTCTTTATATTTTTCAACTAGCCTACGTTTACGTGCAGGAATACGAATCTCATGCCAGTGTGTAGGCCAATCACCGTCCCAAGCTACCTTAACTTCAGCTTCATTGAAGTACATAAAGTCATTCTTCTTAGAGACAACATCAACATTGTAGTCTTCTTTGTCATTCATAATCAAATGACCTTTGCCTTGGAGGTAGTCTACCAGCTTTTCCTTAGCCTTTTGATCGTATGCCTCATACAAAGATTTACTAAAGGGTCTGTTAGTTCTTTTCATGTACCCTGCTCCTTTCTCCATTTTAACTCGTACAACAACTTACTCTGTTCGTACTCAGACATAATACGCCAATCACGTATCTCGTCAAGAGTTCTTTTACACCCCACGCAAAGATTGTCTTTACCTATTTGACAAGTCTTTACGCAGGGTGATGGGACTTGACCCAACTTCCGTCTACGAGAGTTACTCACACTGGCGTAAGCCTGTAGTTGGATCGAAGTAACAAGCCCCGCCTTCATCTACAAAGTCTTGTGTCTCTTCTACTGGAGCTTCCTCTACGACATCCTCTGATGCAGAAGCATTAAGAATGCCGTATCGTTTACCTGCTGCACGGAATGTTGTACAGCCAGAGGCACCTCCGTCATAGGCATCCATGTAGACTTTCTTAAAATCTTCCCACGTTATATCAGCACCAACATTACAAGTCTTAGAACAAGCTGAGTCTACAAAACGAGAAGCAACATTTAATACTTTAACGTGATCAAACACAGATAACTCGTCAGCAGTTTTACCTTTAACACCGAACACACGGTAGCCATAATCCTCTACTCGTTCTGTTCTTGGACCGTCGAAGGTTTGAATAGTACGGTCGTAGTAATGGGAGAAGACTGGTTCAATTCCTGAAGAGACATTGTCGGCTGACAGGCTGATCGTTCCTGTTGGAGCAACTGATAGAAGATGACTGTTACGTATACCATGACTCCCAATAAGATTGCGGATATCAGCAGGAAGAGTTTTAGCAAAATCAGATTCAAGATACCGATCATTGTAGAGGGGGAAGGTACCTTTTTCAAGAGCCAATTCCACAGATGTACGATACGCAACATTTCTAATTACCCCCATGATTTCTTCAAGGGTCTGTAGAAACCTATCACTACCGTAGTCAAATCCCAATGCTTCGATAGCATTTGCTACACCAGTGACACCGAGGCCCATCCGTCTTTTACTTTTAGCTTCCTCTTCTTGCTCCTTCAGGGGGTATGTTGCACGATCAACTACATTGTCCATAGCACGAACAACGTGTGGAATATCATTACGCAGTTGATTTATATTAAAGACATACTTTCCATCATGCTCAAGGACATACTTAGCTAAGTTAAATGAACCAAGTAGACATGCACCGTTAGGTGGTAGTGGTTGCTCACCACATGGGTTGGTTGCAGCAATTTTTTCCACGTACCAGAGATTATTCTTCCTATTAATACGGTCGATGAACAAGATACCTGGCTCTGCCCAATCCCATGTAGAACGTAGAATATCATCCCAAAGAGCACGAGCACTTACAGTTTTGTGGACACGTCCTTTGAACTTCAAGTTGAAATCCTTATCGTCCTTTACAGCTTGCATGAACTCGTTAGTAACACCTACAGAAATATTAAACTGTGTCAGTGTGTCACTGTTATTCTTTGCTCTAATAAACTCCTCAATGTCTGGGTGGTCTACACGTAGTACACCCATTTGTGCTCCACGTCTGTGACCTGCTGATGCGATGGTACGGCAGACAGCATCGAAGATGCCCATGAAAGAAAGAGGACCAGAGGACTTAGAGTCCAGAGACTTAATCAATGTACCCCGTGGACGTAGGGTAGAGAAGTCATAACCAATGCCACCCCCCAGTCTCATAGTCTCTGCTGCACGTCTTGCAGCTTCCATGATACCATCCATGCTGTCGTCAATTGTAGCAGACACAAAACAGTTGTAAGGTGTTACACGTCTTGGTGCACCCATAGCTGACTGTACCCGACCTGCAGGTAAGAATCGTTGGTTATATAAAATAGCACGGAAGTTCTGGAAGTGTGCTTCGTTGTCTTTTAATGCCTCAGCTACACGAGTCATAGCCTCTTTAAAAGTCTCACCTTTACTTCGATATTTCATCGCATGAATCTCTTCTGAAATTGGAAGAGTTGGTCCATACTCCATTTCTATATTTGGAATGCTCATCTATTATCCCCCGATCCTGATAATTTTCCACGTTGTTTTCTGCTGTATAGCTTTTCTAAGTTCTCATTTGCAATCATGCTGAGATCTACATTTAGATCACGGCATAGGGCGGCAATATACCATAGACAATCCCCGATCTCATCTGCAATAGCTTTACGGTCAAATGTCCCGTCCCTCATGATCTTCTTAACTTTATTAGCTACCTCACCTGCCTCTGCAGCTAGGCCAAGTGCGGGGTAGATCACTGCATGTTCCTGCTTATAAATAGCAGTGGATGCAGCCATAGACTGATACTCATTCATCAAATAATCTGTATCATTAAAACGTTTAAATGCATCTATATCATCTTGACTTATCATGTTTAACCTCACATTCTTCCACAATTATGTCATCAATATCGTACAAACTTGCCTGTACTAACTCTAACACCACGTCAGTGTTATCCCCAAATGTCTCCAGAAAGTTTGCCTCTGGATCCACTTTTATTATTATATTTAGCTCGAATCTCATGAGCAAGAACCCCTAGTTATACTCAGGACGACTAGGCATGTCAATAATAATTGGGTCTATGCTCTTCGTAAAATGCTTCTTCCATTCGTAAGCATCGTCGAAGTCCTCAAACCAAAAATTATCCTCATGAATCTCCCCGTCGATTTCTGTTTTGCATACCATAAAATACTTAGAACCCTCTGGAGCATACTCAAGATCCTCATCATCGACCTCTTCAATACCCATTGGACCTTCGGTAACTGACCATATTTTTACTTCCATTTCTTTAACAACTCCATGTAGTGATCAAGGCTGACCATTGTAATCCATTCTTTTCTGTCTGCCCGAAAGAACACAACTGGTTCACCTTTACCATGCTTCCTGGCTTGCTCAATGTAATCGTAGGCCATCTTCATTCCAGACTTCCTACGTTTTACTTCGATAGTAATTGGAATCTTTTTCCTAGCTGCGGGAGACAGCTGGATGTCTTCTCCAGTGTCCCCCATAGTAGTAGACTTAACGTCATCAGGTTCTAGGTCAGGAAAGTTTTCTAGTATCATATCCCTGATTTCGTTCTGCCCAGTTCTACCCTTAGCCTTAGCTGCTCGTGTCATCGAACACCTCATCAACCTTGGGTTCTTTTTCTACGTGCACCAAATACTCAATGCCGTAGGAGTATTTGAACATACGTAGATTAGGCCAACAGATCTTTTTGTATTCACAGAATTGACAGGACTTGTCCAACTTAGTGTTGGGGCTGGCCTTGCTTGCAGGTACGGGTTGAATACGATCTGTAGGTAGGTCACCTGCAACCAGATCTTTAGCTGCAAGCATCTCTTGTTCTTTGGTCTTCAGGTCTTCAGTAAAGTCATGTACGTCTAGGCAGATCTCACCACTAACCTTATCAACAGCAAGGAAAGCCCCGTGTGTTTTGTTTGTAACTAGTGGGTCATCCTTACCTGCATAGACATAAGAACTAAGTTGGCTAATGTAACCAAATGCATCGTTATCACGGAGTGATCCGTCTTTAAACTTCTTAAAAGCAAAAGGGCTACAGGACTTAACATCAACAGTCATACCATCAATCACCGCATCACGATGACCACGAATACCATGAACGTTAAGTCTGTCTTGAGACCCTTCCATGCTGTGACCAGAGGCTGTAACCATTGCCAGTATAAGCTCTTCAATCATGTCTCCGTAAAAGAAACGAAGAAGTAGATTAGCTGATAGTGGCTCCCCGATACCTGGTTTATTTACCTTGTACCACAGCTTACGTTTGCACGGTGTGCCTATGGACGAAAGAGATAGATACCCACGAGGCTCTTGTGGCTTGCTAAATCTTTTGTTGGCTGACGTGGCGATATTGTTTCCTAAAATAGAACCTATCGTACCGTTCCAACCACCCAGTCCATAGATCACGGACTCGATGTCTTCTACTAGTGTATCAATCTTTTTCATATTATATCCTTAAGTTGTAGCCCCCCGAAGGGGGCCACTAGTTGTTTTTGGAGGAGGTTAAAACAACACTTCGCCTTCTTGTTTAGCTGCAGTGGGTGGCGAAGTAGTTTCCCCTGCAGTATCTCGGACGTAGTCTACCTTATCAACTACGGTAACTTTATCAAGCCTTGTACCCACAATGTTAGGTCGGCTCGTATCATAAACGGATAACTCTACCTCTACTGTAGATCCATTACCAATAGGGCCATCGGAATCAAGGTCGTAAGAGCTGCCATCAGCCCAAGTAACAATAGGCGCACCACTATCCCAATCCCTCCCTGTATCATACTTACGTACAAACTTAACCTTAGTACCACGTCCTTGAGGATCGGGTGATCCTTTCTTCATAGAACGGGAAGCCTTAAGTGCGGCTAGACTATCTTCATCCATGATGACATCAATTGTACAGGCACCATCATGATCCTTATACACCCCATCGAAACCTTCCATGTCACGATTTTGTGTGAACACTTTTGCCCATTCAGCAATACCAGATAATTTTACTTTACGTGTAGCCATTTGGCCCTCCATTGTTTTCAGTGTACTTCACTATACTTTTGACCATATTGTACGTCAATACCTAAGTCAACATTTAATTTAAGTTCTTGGTTAAGTTTTTCAATAGCCCAGATTAAAGTATCTGTGTGCTCATTTTGCTCTCCTTCTTTTACAAGGTTGATTGATTCGTCGTGAAACTGACCTATGATGTTTGGTCTGCGTGATCTGTAGTAGGCAACCCACTTATCAAAGCAGTAGGCTCCAGTAGATTGATTAAGGGTAGAGAACACGTCTTTCTCGTAACGAAGTGAATGCCAGAAACCACTGACAGGATTTTGTACCCACATCTCACCATTGATCTGCCTGATCTTCTGAGCCTCAGCAAATGCTTTGACTGACCAGTTACGTTCCCAATACGCATCTAGGATAGACTGTGCATGAGGAATAGCCATACCAGTAGTACGAGATAACTTAGCTGCACCAACTCCATAAGTAGCAGAATAGTTAACTACCTTGTAGTTTTTACGCAGTGCTTTCAGCTCTGGACGTTGACCTTGGTTGTAAGCATCAATGTCAGACTGTTTGATAGCACCCGCATGTTTAGCCAAGTCGAGGTGTGGATCAAAACCTTTCTGAGACATCTCGTGCACATAGTCAGGATCGTAAGGGTGCATGTAGTGCCTCTTGGTAGTGTCTTCAAGGGATGTCATGTCGGCGCCGCAGAGGACGTAACCCTCTGGAGCAATCAAGCAACCACGTACTTCTTTGCCCCACGGCCTGTCTACCCCAGGAAGGTTGACCAATGGTTTCTTATGCTTAAAACGTAAGGTGTTGGTAAGACCATCTATCTCAGCTCTGACATAGCCATTCTGTTGGCATTCAAGAAATGCTTCAAAGATCTTTAGTCTGTGCTGCAGAACAGTCAGACCCTCAAGAACTTTTACAGCAGGATTCTTCTCTGCAATCAATCGTACTGAGTCAGTTAGCTCACCATCCCTACGGACTTGTGGAATTTTTCTCTCTTTACCAGTCTCCTTATTCCTATCGTATTTAAATGTGCATGGCTCCCAACCCATTGAGTAGAGCCAATCCTTGACTTGATCTGTGGAGTTTGGGTTGGGTTCATTCCAACCTTTAGTTATTTCCACCTCACCATTGTAGTGCGGTGGTAGGCCTTGTATTTTAAGCAGTTCAAACCAACGTTGACCGTGAGCCGATGGTGTACCATCCTTGCGAAAACAATTCTTTGGCTTGGTTTTCTTGGTAGTGACTCTGCGTTTAGGCATAACCACAATTAGCTCTGCCTCTTTCTCAGACTTCTGCCTAGTGATGTCATCCACACATTTTTGTGCAAGATCAGTGTCTAACTTCCACCCAATCTTCTCGGCGGTGGCTGCACAGTTCATCTTGAACTGAAGGTAACGAAAGAACCGATCCAGATTTGACTTGTCTTTGTAGATGAACATAAATCTTTTTAGAAGATTTTGCCACAAGCACCAATTGATTTTTACATCCTCTGTACATCTGTGTATATACTCCTCTAAGCTTAAGTTTTTCCAATCATCAATCTTAGGTTTAGGTATGCCGAAATCCTCACCAAAAGAATCAAGGCCATGTTTTGACCGATCACAGTTTAACACCCAAGACATTGGCAGTGTGTCAAAGAGACGTGCTGTCACCTTGATGCCCAAGATCTTTTCTACAAGTGGTACATCATACCTGATAATGTTGTGACCAATCAACCCAGGCTGGCTGAGTAATAGGTTACGCATATCAGAGTAGTCAGACAAACTACGATAAGTTTTACCATCATGGGTGTAGGATAGGCAGTGTATCTTTGTAGCCTGATCAAGTAGTCCGTCAGCTTCTACATCAAATACAATCATGCTGCTATCTCACTCCTATGGTACGGTGCATCCTCAGTGAGGATCGTTGTCTCTGGATCATAGTAGACTGAGCCAGCTTTGCCCAACTTAGCAAACGGACGGTTCTTGTCAATGATAAATTCAGTAGTGTTCTGGATTATCTCATCCTCAGACTCGGTATCACGTTCAATCTTGACACAGATGATAGCCTCTTCCTCAAGGGATGCAGCATACTTTGTACGTCCATCATCATTGACCTGTGAGATAAACACCACACCGATGTTTAACTCCTTAGCAAGCTGGGCCATACGTGAACCAAGTGTCGTCAGTGTGCTTGTAGCACCATCAACACCAGAGCTAGACAAGTAAGCCAGACGTTGAACGTGATCCACAAAAACAAAGTCAGCCCCAAAGGATGTTACAGCCATGCGAGTGTAGTCTAACAATGTAAGTGGGTTGTCGTGAGACTGCATCTCAAAGATGATTGTTCTGTTGTTATCAGAGTCAGCAATCTTATTTGCTGCAGCTTCAACTTGGTCAAGACTGAATCCATTACGTTCCGCATCCTCTTTGGTACGGACGTTAGCACCTAGCTCATAAGTGGCCATAGCACGAAGTGTGGTGGATTTCATTTCCTCCATGTGCAAGAGGGCAACCTTCACGCCTTCATTCTGCAATAGGCCAGTCTCAAAGTAACGAATCACCTCAGTCTTACCTGTACCACGGGGGGCTTTGATAAACGTCAGCCCACCCTTGACCATGCCACGGATCTTTTCATCGAGACCTGAGTGACCAGTGGGTACATACTCGTAAGGATTCTCTGTACGCAAAGCACTAGAAAAATCTTCACTAGAACAGAAGAAGTTCTCTGGGCTGTACCGCATGGGCTTCTTTGCTGCCCACATTAAGTCCTTACCATCACCAGCCTGTAGGAAGTCATTGGCATCTTTGTGCTTAGACATAGGTACGTAGAAAAACTTATCAGGGAATGCCTGATACAACTTATCTGCTGCCCTACGTCCTGCAGGATCGAGTTCGCCTGCGTAGATAATCTCTTTGAATGACGACAGATAGAGATGGTTGTGGGCTATAAACTTTTCGCCAATGCTTGCACTGGGCAAAGACTTAACAGGAAAAGTCTTACCAAGTATCTGGTACAGAGAGGCCGCATCAAACTCACCTTCAGTGAGATAGATTCGTTGGCTTGTTCCTGCATTGAACTCAGGGCCAAACAGGTGGTTCATACCCAAGCCCCGATCCTTTGTCCAGGTCTTAGACTTGTCATCGACTAACCTGTACTTGACTGTGTGTGGGTACTTATAGGCATAACGGACAGGTCGCCCGTCCTCGCCTTGCTGTATGGCAATGCCATATAGTTCGGACACGTCAGCATCTAAGCCTCGTATGCCCTCATGTGTCTGAGACACAATAGGTATATCCATAGGGTTTCTCCTCTCCTTCAATGGATACTCTGACTTAACCCAGTCAAAGACATCTGGCATGTCTTTCATGGGGTAAGCCCTAGAACAAGAATGGCAGTGGCCGAAGCCATCATCATTCCAGTTAAATGCATCACTCGATCCGCAGTCTTGATACGGACAAGCTAAGTGTGGGTTGTCATTATTTGCCACGTCTAACCTCCAGTCCAAATAACCCTTCTGGGCTATCCATTGCAGCATACAGATCTAAGAGCTGTTGTAAAGACATAGTTACAACAGAATTTTTGTTACGGGTTTCATCGTATTGTAGTATAAAAACTTCACCATCATCCCCTATTACAACTTCAACATCTTCGTACCTATCCTTCTCATCAAGTGTTCTGACAAGGGCGTAATCATATTCTAGTTCTACAGTAAACATTTACTCCCTCTGTCCCTTCAACACTTGTTCATACTTGAAGAACAACTGCTCAAACTTCCACTGGTACAGCTGTTGCATACCCATCAAGGTGTTCATCATTTCATCGTGAGTAGGCTCACGTTCACCGTCACCTATCTGCCTGAACACTACCTGTAGGTCATCGCATACATGCCAGCAGTCCATTATCATTGGCTCTAAGTCATACAGTTTAGTCATCATACATCCTCAATGCTTCCCAAGAGTTGGGGTAAATGTCCATCATATAGTCTTCAATTTCTTGAGCCACTAGCCGTGTCTCATACTGAGTGTCATCCTTGAGACGTAGGCCACACATCTTAGCAAAGGCAAACAGGGAACCTGACCAGTACCACTCAGTCATCATAGACTGTGGCAACACCATACGGGCTTGCTCTGGACATACACCTTCTGACAGTAAGTGCTTATAGTTATCCATTGCTATCTTAATCAGGGTCTTACTGTAGGTAGGGCGTAAACTTTCAATGACACCCTCACTACCTTGCTTCTTATCATCACTACGCCCTCGCCACTCTGTCGGGTGGAAAAACTCAGGCTCATTATCCACATACCTACGGCTGATCTCATTCCAAGGCATGTACTCATGCTTGACTAACTGACGTGCTACAAAGATAGGTGCCTTGACGTGGAAGGTAGCAAAGGCGTGGTTGAATGGAGACTTGTGCTTGTGCTTGGCTAGATACCTGATCAGCCTTACATCAGTGTCATGCAGTACGGGAACCATAATGGGTTCATCGCCTATGCCCACCTCACCAAGGGACTTGCTCTTCTTACCAAAGCTAACTCTTGCAGAGTTGACCACGGATAGGTCTGACCCCATGTGGTCTATGTATGTCACTTCAATCATCTACTTTTACTCCAATGCATTCCACTGTTTCATCCTTACCATTGACCATGACTACTGCATCTCTGAGTGCTGTATTACAGAAGGTCTCGTTCTCGTAAGTACCCAGGTGGTAGTACCTAACCCCCTGCTCTGGTATAACAACGAACCATATTAAAAGGTATATCATATTCTTTGTCTCCTATCTAATGCAGACTTTGCGGTTTTTAAACTAAACTTGTTGTACGGATTTAGACTCTGTACATGCTTATGACCGGATACAGATTGAATTGCAAGGTGGTCTACACCACTTTCGATCATCTGCACAATGGCAGTCTTTCTGAGGTCACCAACTCTGAGTTCGTCAGGAAGCCCAGCAATCGCCTTAACCTCCGTAAGCAAGGAAGTCATCTGAGAGATCGTTAGAGGCCTGTAGGCATTGTCCTGTGGCCTGTGCTGCGGTACTACGTATGGTTGGAAGTCCCAGTCTTCTTTCTGCTGCTTGAGCATAGTAATTAGATTGTCAGGAATTGGCAGTTCTACTGTAGCCCCCCGTTTGGTTTGAGTAATGGTCACTACCCCCTCGTCTAGGTCTAGCTGTTCCCAAGTAAGGTTTCGGATATCTATGGGGCGTTGTGCCCATTCATAACACATCAAGACTATAAGCCCGATGTTTCTCCAATCGAACTTGGTGAATGATGTGTCGAGGAATGATAGTACCTGATCGTGTGTCCAGATAACTGAACGTGGCTCACTTGTACGTTTGCGTACTCGTGACATAGGGTTGACCGTAAGTTTCTCCATCGTAATTAGGTAGTTCATCAAGACAGAGAATATCCGTGCACAGTGATTGGCGTTGGCAGTGGATACTCCCAACTCCCAAGTGTCATAAATCTCAGTGCAAAGTGGTACGTTAATGTTTTTGATCGGAATATTGCCCAAGGTTCTGCCACCTATAGACATACGACAGAAAGACAGTAGGGCAGACTCGTAACCTTTTTGTGAAGATGCTGCCAGTGATGCAAACTGCCTTGTATTTAGGTATTCGTCTACTGCCCTCTTAAATCTCATATCTTCCCTAACCAGTGTGTGCAATCATCGTGAGGATCATCCATGTTACTCTCCATAAGTTGGCCCACCCTGCAGGACTCGAACCTGCAACCTACTGCTTAGAAGGCAGTTGCTCTATCCAGTTGAGCTAAGGGTGGCGAACCTATAGTTATACTTAAAGTATTTATTATTACTATTAATAATAATTAATAGATAACTTTAAGTTACTTTAAGTATACTTAAAATACAGATGTTTTTCAGTGTGTCAAGGGGTCACCCCAAATATTTTTTACCTAACCTAGTAGCATAGTCGTCATAGTAACTGTAATACTGCGACATATCGTCTATCTGACACTCTTCCATCAACGAGTATGCATTGAAGCCATACTGATCAAGCAACTCAGCAACAGCACTGGGATAGTCTCGTACTAGGGCAGTCAAGTCATGGACATTCTCCTTATCAGTAGTGGTATGTCCACTACCGTATGAGTAGAGTCCATAGCTATCCTCAAAAACCGCAGGGTCACGAGCAAACACCAACTTAGACCAGTCAGCTGATACCAAGGCAATGGACAATGACTCTGCAAATTCAAGGTCTTGCGTCTCGTTGACACCATGCTGCCCGTAGTAACCAACACTGATGTTGGTACACTCAGATACTATACCTGAGTACTCGTTGCTGTCTGTGTATGAGCCACCCGTATCAGCTTCTAGTTGTGGTAACCCCACAGCATCGGCAAAGGACTTGGCGAACTCGTCAGAGGCAGTACGCATACCCATCTGGTGTGTGATCACAGAGTTGTCACCGTACCTGTCGAATGATATCACTGCGTCAAGATGACTCAGCCAAGGTGGGTTGTCAGCTACCAATGCACGGCTACCCTTGCAACCAACTTCTTCTGCTGCATGGACTACATAGACACCCTCAATACCTGCCTCAATCATGTTGAGCATGAGCCAGACACCAGTGGTACAGTCAGCACCAAGGCAGTTGGAGGCCTTGCTGTCAGCTACAGACACTACGTCATTCATGACCACCAGCTTCTGCATACCAGACTGATTGTGTACTGTGTCATGGTGTGACGCAAAGCATAGCCGTGGCTTGTCACCAATGATGTGGACATAGTTACCGTGAATGTCGGGTAACCCAAAGGTAGGTTCGAGGAACCGTAGACAGAACTCTGCCTGTGCTTTAGAAGCTTCTGGCCGCATGTAACGCAGCATCTCTATCAAACTATACATCTAATTCTCCTTGTACATTTTTCCATGTGCTATCTTCTTGTAATTCCCAGATACCACCATCTTCATCTAGCTCAGACTTAGCTACATCATCACC
>Ga0222716_10002404_pt1 | contig 15189 bp, 13 predicted proteins | sample C33_13DmetaG_FD_165044 | JGI IMG/M metagenome (GOLD analysis project Ga0222716, IMG submission 165044) | Estuarine water microbial communities from San Francisco Bay, California, United States - C33_13D | ecosystem: Environmental > Aquatic > Marine > Unclassified | place: USA: California... | reverse complement strand
ATTTGGACCGGGGTTAACAGCTTGCTTAGAAATATTAAATACAACTGCCCCTTTAGTATTTTGCTTTTTCATAATAGCTGTTCCGTGTTTTACAAAATAATGATGAGCAAAGAAGTTTAAATCAAAACTGCTATCGAGTTGTTTTTTAGTTAATTCTTCTAAGGAAGCTTGCATCGCAAAACCAGCATTAGATATTAAAATATCAACACCCCCATAAACATTGGAGATTTGATCAAAGATTGCTTGGACTTTCTCTTCTATGGTAATATCGCATTGAATATAGGTCATGCCGGAAATATCAACTTGGATTTTCTTTGGGTCTATGATGTCTAAAACAACAACCTCCGCTCCTTCTTTTTGAAACTTCTTAGCGGTTGCATATCCAATTGCCCCTAACCCTCCTGTTACTACGGCAACATTGCCTTTTAGTTTTTGAGTTGATGGTTTGAGTTTTGCTAGTTCTAAAGGCCAATACTCCATTCTAAATATTTCTTTTTCAGGGATAGATTTAAATTTTCCAAACTTAGCAGCATTTAAAATGACAGATAAAGAATTTAAACCCACATCCATCGCAATTTTTGCGTCTTTATAGGATGGGCCTGTTGAAAAAATTCCTACGCCCTTGACTACAATCAATCGAGGATAAGGATCCAACATCGAAGCTGAAGGATTATATTTATGATTTCTCTTAAAATACTTTTGATAATCCGATTTATATTTTTCAATAGCAATTATAAGTTTTTTTTCAATATTAGCTGATTTTTCATTGCTAAAATCTAACACAAGTGGTTTTGATTTTATTCTAATAACATGGTCTGGCGTTACAGGGCCTTGATTAGTAAAGTCATTTAATTGCGGGTGTGAAAAAAATTCATTTAAGAAAGATGGATTGTGAAAATGTACAATTTTTCTTTCAAAATCATCACCTTTTTTATTGCTTATTTGTTGTCTAATAATGTTTGCAATATCTGCGACTTTGATTTTTTTCTCTTGATAAGTTTTGATTGTAATTTTTTTTGATTTTTTTGCTAACTCTTGTTCTGCCTTCGTGATGTACTTAATCATTCGAACATAACTCTCCTTTGCATCCTCCGCAAAGCTAAATATGCCATGGTTAAGCAAAATCAATCCTTTAACTTTTGTATTTTTTTCAAAAACTTCAGCTGCTTTTTTCGCTAACTCAAAACCAGGCATGATATATGGAACAATACCCATTTCCTCTCCAAAAACTCTTTTACAAATTTCTTCTGGGTTAGGTTGGTCTATTAATGATAATATTGCATTTGAATGGGAGTGGTCGACAAACTTATGCGGTAAAAAAGCATGAAGCAGTGTTTCTACAGATGCATTAGGGAAGGATGTGTCTAACATATATTTACGTTGATAGTTAACCATTTGAAAGTCGTCTAGCTTTTGCAGCTTTCTCATTCCTAATAAGTTTCTCATTTCTAATGCTGGGAAGCCGTCTTCTTCAATATTTCCCATATCTTTACCACTACCTTTGACATAAATAATTTCTTCTTGATTACCTAATATTGTTTTAATAGAAGATTTTACCGATGTATTCCCTCCACCATGTAGTACCACTGTGGGATCATTACCGAGAAGTTGCGTTGTATAAATTCTTAAGGCGAGGTCTTTGCTAACACCTTTTTTGGCATAATTATTAATATATGTATTTGCTTCTTTATCGTTGTATTTGCTTTTCATTAATCCTCCAGATTAATATGTTACTCTAATCAATTCTTTTTGAAGTAGAACGATCAAAGAGATGTGCTTTAGTTGTGTCGATTGACAAGGAGATTGTATCCCCGATCTTTATGCTTGTTCTTCCACCTGGTTGAACTAAGCGAAATTCGTTTCCATCTAAGTTAGCAATAATATGTGTTTCAGAACCGGTGGTTTCTACTAAAATGACTTGTGCCTTAATTGGAGAATTATCATCAATTTTTATATCCGTCGGTCTTATTCCATAGACTACTTGTTGATTAGCTGAAACATTTTGCTTTAAATGAGGGAGTTCTTGATTGGAAACTTTCATCGTATGGCGATCTGTAACAACACCATTAATTAAATTAATAGATGGGGAACCAATAAAATCAGCTACAAATAAGTTATTAGGCTTTTCATAAATTTCATTAGGAGTTGCGATCTGTTCAATAACACCCCCATTCATAATTACAATTTCATCTGCCATAGTCATGGCTTCAATTTGATCATGAGTAACATAAATTGTAGTTGCATTTTGCTCATTGTGAAGTTTTCTTATTTCAAATCTCATATGAGCTCTAAGTTTTGCATCTAGGTTGGATAAAGGTTCATCAAAAAGAAAGACTTTAGGGTCTCTTACTAAAGCTCTACCCATCGCAACTCTTTGTCGTTGTCCACCAGAGAGCTCTTTTGGAGTTCGTTGTAAATAGTCCGTAAGATTTAAAACTGATGCAGCCCAATTTACTTTCTTTTTAATTTCATCATTGCTTACTTTTCGTATTTGGAGACTAAAAGCGATATTGTCGAAGACATTCATTTGCGGATAAAGAGCATAGTTTTGAAAAACCATAGCAATATCTCTGTCCCGAGGATGAACTTTATTGACTACTTTACCAGCAATGGATATTTCACCACTGGAAATACTCTCTAAACCTGCGGTCATCCTGAGTAGAGTGGTTTTTCCACAACCTGAAGGGCCTAACAGTACTACAAACTTTTGGTTACCAATTTCAAGATTAATATCTTTTAATACCTCAACTGGGCCAAAGTTCTTTTTTATATTTGTGTATTGTACTTCAGACATTTATTAAACTATCCAATTGATTACTATCACCAGCTAAATCGAGAATGGTGTAGCGATCTCGAATGAATCTTCCATATTTTAGAGCATCTTTATAAAAATTACTATCAAGTTTAGCATCTTCTGGAGTGCGAAGTGCACCACATTCTCCCATCGAGTTCCATATTACATCATAATCTAACATTTTATCTCTAAGGGGTTCGACAAATTCTAACCAGTGTTTGGAAAAGTACTCATTAGTTTCATCCGACCTTTGTTGATCAAATAATTTCGGTTTCATCAACTCCTTGATGGTTTGAAGCATTGGTTCTCCCATTTTTGCAACAATTTCATCTTCAGGAATTTGAGTAGGTGAAAGAATAGGAGGTTGGTCCTGTTTTAAAATTGCATTTTGCATTTTAGACATACTAATAGTCGCTATGCCTACTTGTTCGCCGTGCGATGTTCCTGGATGTTTTTCTTTTGCAAACATGTCAATATAATGAGAAATGCCGTGCTCTCCCATGCTACCGACATGAGTTGTTTGTGTAAAAGAGGTTCCTAGACCCATGATTGCTGAAATTCTTGTTAGCATACCCAGAGCGTCAATATCTCCGTCTGCAATTTGTTTTGCACCATCAATCATTTCTTGCTCATATAAAGCGAGTAAAGCATAAGGTGTTGGTTTATAGTCTGTGTTCAATAATTGATGGGACATTAACCAATCTACTTGCGCTGTAGTTCTGCATATAACATCTGCAAATGCAGCCGCAGTTAATCTTTTTGGACAATTACTTAATACTTCTAAATCAAAGAAAACTCCTTGAGCATAATGAGCAACAAGTGATTTCTTTACGCCCTCAAATGAAATGGATGCTGTACCAGTTGTATAGGCATTCATAGGCGTAGTAGCAAAAACAGAATAGGTCTTTTTTTTTAGAAATGTTGCGTATTTTATACTATCACTGACTGTGCCGGATCCAATAGCAATCATACCGTCATAGTTATTTAGTTTTTGCTGAAGGTGTTCAACCCCTTGGATACTAGAAGAAGGCTTTTCCCAGATATATTCATCTGCATTAACCTTACCTTGAATACTTTTAAATACCCTCTCTCCCATTGCTTTGTGTGTAAAGGGATCACTAACAACTAAAAGTTTTTGATTAGGATGAAGTTCATTAATTAAATCAGCCTCTTGTCCGTCTAGTTGCTTACTGATTTCAATTTTTTTTATAGGAATACTATATTTTTTTTGATCAATGGGACTTACCCAAGTTCCTTTTGTTAAATCGTCGATAACTCCATTGTAGTTTTTCATTTTATAATTTTTTCTTTGTATATTTATAGGCAAATTCTACAAGGCGATGATTAATGTCTGCTGTTGAATTGTAGATGTCTTTATATATAGAAATTAGTTCATCATAAATTTCTCTTTTTGACTCATCCGGATTTATTGCAGTTGTCTTACCTGCCATTGATCCAGCAGCACTAGTGATAGAGCTGTACCATCCTGCACCATATGCAGCTATCATCGCAGATCCAAGCGAAGAAGCCTCGACGGTATTTGAGATTAAAACTTTTTTTCCAGAAGCATCTGCAAGCATCTGTCTCCATAAAGGACTATGAGCACCTCCTCCAATAGCAAGATACTCTTTAATATTTAAACCTGATTGTTTTTCCATATCAAAAGTTGCTATGACTTGATTGATAGTAATTCCCTCAACAATAGATCTATAAACATGCGCAGTTGAATGAGTAGGAGAAAAACCTGTAATTGTTCCTCTCGCGGATACATCCCAATGGGGGTCCATACAGGCTGACCAGTAAGGTTGAGTCATCAGACCATCGCTACCAATTGGGATTAGACTTGCTTGAGACTCTAGCTTTTGAAAGAAGTCCTTTTCTTTACGATTTCCTGGCACGAATTGATCTGCAAACCAATTGATTAATAAAGCCCCTGATTTAAGACAATTTTCAAAAATATAACCATCTCCTTGAGCAGCAATTTCTGTTCGCCAAGCATTCGACACATGATAGTCCTTAGACCAAACTCCTGAAACTACAGCTGTTCCGAGATTAATATAGGCCCTATCAGAAGTAGTACAGTTCGTTCCTAGACCTGCGAGTTGACCATCACCTCCAGCAGCAATAATAGGAGTGCCTTCTAAAAGCCCAGTTTCTAGGGATGCTTGCTGTGATACTTTTCCAACCACTTCGCCCGGAGCAAATGCTTTAGGTAGTTTATTTTCGTCTAATTCTAATAATGTTAAAATATCCTTTGAGTATTCTTTTTTTTGTAAATCAAACATTCCATGCGGGTCAACTGAAATCCATCCGCCGTTAAACTCTCCATGAAGTTTTTTAACGAGGTATGAATGTACATCAGAAAAAAAATCAATTTTTTTAAAAATCTCTGGTTCATTCTTCCTCATCCACAATACTCTATATACACAAGGGCAGGTATCAGCGGGTCGCCCTGTAATATTATTCATGACTTCACTACCGCCAATTAAATCACATAATTCATAAACTTCTTTTCTTGCCCTTTCATCCATCCAGACTTGAGCGGGATACAGCGAGTTGCCGTCTTTATCAAAATACCCAATGGTTTCTCTTTGATTTGAAATAGCAATAGTCTCAATATCTTCAGGTTTAATTTGCTCAGTTAGTTGTTTGGTAGATGTGCAAAAAGCTCTCCACCAATCATCGGGGTTTTGTTCAAAATTAAAAATTGAAGGGTTTTGAAGTGAGATTTCGCATCGACCTTCAGCAATCGCATTACCATTTTTATCCCAAGCAATTGCTTTAGTTGATTGGGTAGAACTATCTATCCCAACAACATACTTAGATGACATTTAATATTCTTGTCTGGTTGGTGTAACGCACATCTCTTGAATCAAAACGTTTTGAGGCATGTTGTATGCATATAAAATCATATCTGCTACATAGTCAGATGAGATGCCGCCGCCAATTCTTTTTTTATTATCTTGATAATTTTTTAAGGTATTTGGATCTTTAACGCCTGATAATACTTCTGTTTCAATAATTCCAGGCGAGATAACGATAACTCGAACGTCGTGAGGGGCGAGATAACCTCTAATACTTTCAGAGACGGCATGAACAAAATATTTAGTGCCACAATAGACTGTATGATCTGGGTAAACTTTTCTTCCCGCAATAGAACTCATCATAACAATCGTTCCTGATTTTCGTTCTTTCATCCCAGACATAACAGCATAAAGAGCATTCATAACCCCATTAGTATTAATATTTATCATCTCATCCCATTCGCCTGGGTCTTGTGTGCCAATATCTCCCAGTCGAGCAATTCCTGCGTTGTTAAATAACATATCAGCTGGACCGTATTTTTCTTCAGCTTCTTTTACGGCTGCAACTAATGCATCTCTTTCTCTGACGTCGACTTGTCGACACATGGAGTTTGGAAGATTTAATGCCTCCATTCGATCTAATCTTCTGGCTAATAACAAAGTTGGATGACCAGCTTTGGAAAATGCTTTTGCTGTTGCTTCACCGATACCACTACTGGCTCCAGTAATAATTGCTAAAGGTTTTGACATTTTATTTATTAATCAGGGCGATCTATTTGATCGCCCTGAATTTATTTTAATTAAGCCCCAACAGTTTTGTTGAAGTTGTTCGCTATTGTATCAAGACAGTCTTTAGCTGAACTGTATTCACCAGCCCAGTATCTTCCTAATTCAATAGGAATCATGTTACTTGACATATCTGCCCACTCAGGAAGATCAGGCTCAGATCCCATGTCATTAAAGATTGCATCTCTAACCACATCTAAGTGACGTGTAGTACCATTACCACTTCTGTTGTTTGCTTTTACGCGCTCGTCGTCGTAAACAGAAGCTCTAGTAGGTCCAGTTCCACCACCTAAGGCTGTAATATAAACCTGAGTCTCATAGCTAGTTGCCCACTGAGCAAATAACCATGCAGCATCCTTATTCTTAGAGTATTTAGATACAGCTAATGAAGATCCACCTTGGTGAGCAACACCAGGAATTTCACCATATCCACAATCACCTGTAGCTCTTAAAGGGCTAGCTGGTGCAGGACAGGCTGCTGCCATCATTTTACCTTGAACAGAAGATTCATCAGAATCCCACCATGGGAAGAACTCACCCCATGAGATAGTTTGTGCAGATCCACCTTGTAAGATGTCCTGACCTTGTCCATCCCATGTCCAGCTGGTTACACCAGAAGGCATGTTCTCTTTAAGTTTAGTCCAGTATTCCATACCTGCCAGACCGTTTGCATCATTACCTGCAAAGCTTCCATCAGGGTTAGTAATTGAACCACCAAATGCCCATGTAAACATTGTCCAGTCACACTCTAAGCTGTAGTGACCTGATTTCATCTGACCGTTAGTACCATAAATTGGTCTTCCGTCAGGATTCAAGTGACCAAGCTTTGCTCCTTGGATTGCTTGTGCATTTGCCATGTATTGTTCAAATGTTTTAGGAACACTAAGGCCAAGTTCTTTATAAACATCATCTCTGTACATCATAATGAAAACAGGGATGTCATAAGGAACACCAACCATTGATCCGTCATACATTGAAATACCATCAACAAGAGGGCCTAAGAAGTCATCAAAGTTGTATCCAGGCATCGCCAAGTCAGGTTTAGCTGCATAAAGTTCACGAGGATCTTCTGCATCTCCTCTGAAAGCTGCCATCCAACTTTGGTCTAAGTAATAAGTATCATAAGTACCTAACCCAGATGCAACGTCGAGAGTAAGTTTTTGTAAAACCTGCTCAAGGGGTAAAACTTCGATATTAACTTTAATCCCAGTTACTTCCTCAAAGAAAGGTTTCAAAGTAGAGTTAATAGCGTTTGATGGAGGAGTCGATTCAGTTGCCAAAGAAACTGTTTGACCTCTGAAAGGTGATGAGACATCTCTCAACCAGTCCATCATGTCACCTCTCCATTCAATATGAGAACCTGCATGAGCAGTAGGAATGAACTTCCTGCTCATAGTGCCCATTGTGCCTAAGCAACCAGCGCCAAGACCAAGCATACCGGCATTCTTAAGAAAATCTCTTCTCTTCATACTGCCATTTACATACTTGCCAACGATGTTTGCTAAATGCATTTTTCTATACATATCGCGCATATGTTATTCCTCCGTAATTGAGGTAATTATAAGTTTTTCTGAGTACCTCTTTCAAGAAATAAATGTAAAAAAAGGCATTGACAAATGCCATTATTTTTAAGATCAAATTATTTGTTCAGATTCACATGATTGTTGTGATTGCTAATTTAAGTGACAAATTACAAAAAAATATGTGTATAATCCTCGGAAATGTCTGATCAAAAATCTTTTTCACTGCCGGGCTTTATGACTTCAGATAGCGCCTTTCCTTGGCTTTTGCCACTAATCACGATGTTATTGGTTTTTGCGATTGTTCCTTTTTTCTATAATATCTATTTAAGTTTCCATGAGTTTGTGCCTTTAAAAAGAGCGCTCATATTTGTAGGTTTTGATAATTGGGTAAAGCTTTTTACTGATGGTGTTTTCTGGGGGTCTTTAAAAGTTTCTTTATTTTATACCTTTACATGCCTAGCTATCCAACTAGTACTAGGAATGGGAATAGCCCTTTTAATTGACTCAGATGAACCTGGGTTTGGTATTATTAGATCTATTCTTACTCTTACGCTTGTAATCCCTCCTGCTATAGCTGGAATGATATTTTTGATTATGGAAGATGCTAACTATGGCTTAATTCCGTGGGCTTTAAAATCAATTGGACTTTTTGGCCAAGAAGACACAATTTTATCTGATCCTTCTTATGCTCTTTGGGGTGTCATGATTGTAGATATTTGGCAGTGGACTCCATTTATGGTCCTGATACTTGTCGCAGGATTACGTTCTTTGCCTAGCGAACCTTTTGAGTCTGCTATGATTGATGGCGCACGTCCTTTTCAAATTTTTAGAAGGCTCACTTTACCCATGCTTCATAAAGTTATTGCAGTAGCAGTTTTAATTAGGGGAATTGATCTATGGAGAATGGTAGACTATGTATTTGTATTAACATCTGGTGGGCCCGGCACTGCCACTTACACACTTAGTCTTTATTCCTGGCAAAGATTTACTTTCGTTCAGTGGGGGTATGGTGCAACTATTAGTTTATTCTCTCTCATTGTTATTTTAATTGTCGGTAATGCCTTTATTCATTTTGCAAAAGTTAAGTGGTAGTTAATGAATAAAGTTTTAAAACAAGTTTTAGGATGGTTTATTGCTGCCGTTTTCTTTTTTCCCATTTATTTTTGGATAACTGTTTCTTTAAAAAAAGATAAGGATATCTTTGCCCTACCTCCTAAACTATTTAATTTTGAACTTTCATTTCAAGCATATGAAGAAGTTTTTGGTATCTCCAGATTTCTCTATGTTGAAGACATGGGGGCAGTAAGACCAGGCGGTGGTGACTTTTATATGATGCCTAATTTAGTAGACAGCATCATTATTGCCTTAGGGTCAACAGGCCTTGCGATGATGATTTCTATCCTTGCTGCATATGCTCTTTCAAGACTTCCTATGAGAGGTCAAAACCATTTTATGGGTTGGATTTTATCCACTAGAATGATGCCTCCAGTTGCGGTGGCAATTCCTATGTTCTTTATCTATAAAAATATAGGGTTAATGGATACTCATCTAGGAATTATCATTATTCACGCTTTAATGAACCTGCCTTTAGCGGTTTTATTAATGAAAAGTTTTTTTGATGACATCCCCAAAGATATCGATGAAGCGGCTCTGTTAGATGGTGCCTCTCGATTCTATGTCTTCTGGAGATTAATTGTTCCACTTGCTATTGGTGGTATTGCAGCAACTGCTGTGCTTTGTTTTATATTCAGTTGGACAGAGTTTATCTTTGTCTTAATGCTTACCCAAACTGGATTAAAAACAATACCTGTCGTCTCAACGTCATTTGTTACCTCTACCGGTACTGCTTGGGATAACATGGCCGCCTTAGGAACTGCAGCAATCATACCTGCGTTTATCTTTATCTTGCTAGTTCAAAAACACCTGGTTAGAGGACTAACATTAGGTTCGGTTAAACAATAAAATTTGTATTTAAGAAAAACGCTTGCTTATATAGTTGGATTAATATTTTTTTTTCCAATCTTTTTTTTACTCTCCTCTTCTGTAAAACCATTAAGAGATATTTTGAATGTACCACCTAAACTATTTGGATTAAATTTTAAATTTTCAAATTTTGAAGTACTATTTCAAAGTTCCTATTTTGTGTCTTCATTTGTAGATAGCTTAATTATATCTATTGGCTCAGGATTACTCACTGTGATTATTGCTGTATATGCTGGATACTGTCTATCAAGGTTTCATTTTAAATTAAAAAGTTTTTTTATTTTATTCATTATCAGTTCACGAATGCTCCCTCTCGTCGCTATTGCCATACCTATTTATTTTGTATTTAGTAAATTAAATCTTCTAGACTCTATTTTTGGTATTATCCTTGTTCATACATTTATAAATTTGCCATTGGCTGTACTTTTAATGAAAAGTTTTCTAGATGAAATTCCAAAGGAGATTGATGATAGTGCAATATTGGATGGAGCTAGTCGGATGATAATATTTCATAAATTAATACTGCCTCTAAGTATTGGTGGAATAGCAGTAACATTTATTTTATCTTTTATTTTTAGTTGGACTGAATTTATCTGTTCTCTTGTTTTGGGGCAAATGGATGTTAAGACAATCCCTGTTCAAGCTTCAATTTTCAAAACAGCCCCTAGTTGGGATTTAATGTCAGCATTAGTTGTGTCATCCATCTTACCTCTTTTCCTCCTTATTCTTACAATTCAAAAGTATTTAGTTAGAGGATTAACAATGGGGTCCATTAAAGAATAACTATATTAATCAACAATTTTTTATAATTTTTGTTATAATTTTCACATTATGGATGTTAAAGAACACAGAATTTCCGTCATTGTAAATAAAATAATTGAAAAGGGTCAAGTTGATATTAAAGACATGGCTCAAAAGCTTAAAGTTAGTCAAATGACTATTTATAGGGATGTTGATTCTCTAATATCTAGTGGGGTAATTAGAAAAGAAAAAGGAGTTTTAAAATCTAGTGAATCATTTTCCCTTGAATATTTTCATGATGTTAGAGCAAATTTAAATCTTCGTGCAAAAAAAAAACTAGTAGAGGAAGCAGGAAAATTAATTAAACCGAACTCGTATGTAGCCATAGATGATAGCACTACTTGTTTACAATTTTTAAACTTTCAACATTATTTTGAAGGCACTACTGTTATTACCAATAGTTATAAGCTTATAGAAGGTTTTAGCAAAAATCCTAAAATTAAATTAATTGCTGTAGGTGGAAGATATCAAAAATCTACAGGGAGTTTTACAGGCCTGCTAACAGAGCATAATATTGCGCAAACACCTTCAAATTTTTTGTTCACTTCTTCATCAACTTTATTTGACACTAAACTATACACTCACGATGAGGATGTTTACCGGTTTAAAGCATCATTTATTTTAAATGCTGAAAATAAATATTTTTTAATAGATACAAGTAAAATTGGTAAAAAAACTGTCAACCTACAAGCAGATATGTCTGACTTTGATAAATGTTTTATTGCCGGACCTAAATTACATCCAGATTTTCTATCTACAATTCAAAAGAAAAAAATTAATTTTGAGTTTTTTAAAGTTAAAAACTAATTACTGATCAAGTTCGTTAATTTTATCTACTTTTTTTCCTGAACGCTCTGATTGGAAGTCATTCTGTAACCAAATATCAGTATACATTTTCGCATTGGGTGCTCCGGTAATTAAAGCACCAAAAGTAATAACTTGTGCGTTGTTACTGGCGATAGATCTTTCTGCTGTATAAGCATCATTAACGCAAACTGCTCGAACACCAGCAAATTTATTTGCAACAATTGCCATACCGGCTCCGGTTCCACATACTAAGATACCGCGTTCAAACTCTTTTTGTTGAACCCTTAATGATAGTTCTTTCCCCACATCGGGATAATCAACAGTAGCATCGGAATTAACACCAATATCCGTGACTTTTATACCTTTTGACTCTAAATGTTCCTTCAGTGAGTCCTTTAACTCGCGTCCTAAGTGATCAGATCCTATAACTATTTTATCTATCATAGCCTCAATATATCTAAAGTTTGTTCCAAGGTATATGGAGCTTTTTGTCCGCAGAGATAGCCTGCACTAGTTCGTAAAAGATAGGTAGCTGCTCTTTACTAAAAAACCCATTGTTAAATTTTTCTTTCAGTGCGTATTGTAAATCTAAAATAAGTTGTGCGCCTTCTACAGTCTGTTCTTTCAACTCTTTAGTCATGATTTCTGAATAGACTTTTCCCTCTCCTAAGTATTTACCCAAAGTGCCGTTTCTTCCTGTACCTGATGTAACATGTAAATCACCTATTCCCGGCAATCCAAATGCCGAGAAAATATCACCTCCATGTAGTTTTACAATTTGCGCTAGTTCTTGAATGCAATGAGTGAAGATACCTGACTCAGGATTAAAAATTTTAGTATCGGAATTATAGCAAGTTTGAGAACATCCAACCATAATTGCAAAAACATTTTTTAGAGCAGCGCAGAATTCTCCACCAATAAAATCTGACAATATTTCAATGATATAAAAATCATTTTTAAAAATTCCAACTAATTCATTAGCTATTTGCGTGTTTTGATTAATAAAACAAATATTTGTAATATATCTTTGAGCAAGCTCGATTGCTTTACAAGGCCCTGCCACCGCAGTGATATCAATATGATAGGGAATATTTCTTAAAATCTTATTAGGAAGAATGTCAATAGTATTTTGATCGTTTATATATAAGCCTTTAGTTATGATAAGAAACTTTTTATTGTCTGCCTGAAATTTTGTAAGTAGTTCAATAAACCAATTAACACCTGCAGAGCTTACACCAATCACAATTACATCTGCTTGATCAAAATCAGACTGCTGAAGTTCATCAATTTGCTTGGATATGGTATTTTCTAATTTTACCTTTAAAACAGGATGAATGCCTGTCGTTTGAATTGAGTTAATAATTTCGGTATCTAAATGTGTTCCAACTAACGTGATTGAATGACCATTAGTCGATGCAGGCACAGTAATGGCCGTTCCCATAACTCCAGCCCCGATTGATAAAATATTAGCCATTTAAGATATAAACTGACCTCCGTTTACTTCTATAATTTGACCAGTGATATATCCACTTAATTTATCTGAAGCTAAGAAAAGAATTGGGCCAACACAATCATTGGCTTTCCCTAATCTTTTCATTGGAATTTTTAATCTTGTTGCTTCTAATTTTTCAGGTGAGGAGTACTGTTCATGGAATTTAGTAGCAATTGTTCCAGGGGAAATTGCATTAACCCTAATATTGTAAGGAGATAATTCAGATACTAGTGATCTTGTTATACCTGAAATAAATGATTTTGATGCAGCATATACACTAGAGCCCGCGCTACCTCCGGTGCTTGCACTAATGGTAGAGACATTAATGATACATCCATAATTTTGTTTTTTAAAAACCTCACTTGCAACTTTGATAGCAAAATATGCTGACTTTGCATTGAGATCAAAAATATTTAAAAAATCTTTTTCTGTAATTGAGTCTAATTGATACCTGCCCACCATGGTACCAGCGTTGTTGACTAAAATATCTAAACCACTTAAAGCAATTATAGCCTCATTCATAAATTCTTCCACTTGCAATAGTTTAGTAAAGTCTGCTTTAAATATTTTATAATTCTTACTCTCTGTTCTTTTTAGAATTCTATCTTCTAAAGTATCAATAGATTGATTACCATGAAATATAACTTGAGCGCCTAAATTTAAAAATTCTATACCTGTTTCAAAGCCAATGCCTGTACTGGATCCAGTTACAATAATTTTTTTACCTTTAAATTCAGTTTGATCTAGTATCATTGAAGTCTCTCCATTATATATTCTGGAAAACCAGTTGTTTGATAATCTGATTTTATTTCTCTTATTATATCTTCATCATTCATTTTTTGTAAAAATTCTTTTCTATGAATGCCGGATGTTAATAACAAAGAGTCTATTTTAAAATTATTAGCTCCAGCAATATCATTAAAAAGTGAGTCTCCTATCATCAGAATTTTCGATTTTTCACACTGGGACAATTCATAAGCATGCTGGAATATTTCTAAACCCGGCTTGCCAATAACAAACAATACACCTCCCATTCTCTTGTATTTAATAGCCAAATCACCCGTTGAAGGATGAATTTTATCTCCAGATATTCCTAAAATATCTGGATTGGAACAAATAAGCGGTAATTGAAGTTTAATTGCAGTTTCAAAAATTCTATCGAGAATTTCAAAATTTTGAAAACCTGTAGTACTTGACAATAATAAAAAATTACTCATTTCTATCTCTGATACCTTTTCGTATGATGTGTTTTCTAATAGAGGATAATCAGTTGCTATCACAAAATATTTCTTGCCTAAATTTTGAAAAGGTAATTTTTTATTTATTAAACAATCGTAACAAACATCCCCTGAGGTTATTAAAGGGGATTTCAAAATGTAATCTGCGCCTAATTGTTTCATGCGATTAGTATTATCGATACCTCTCTTGCCTGAATTACTAATAATAAAAATTTTTTTATTTAAATTTTGGAGATATTTAAAAATTAATTCAGCTTCCTGAAAAATTTTTTTTCCATCATGAACCACTCCCCATTGATCAAAGAAAAACGCATCATACTTATTTGATAACTCTTTTAGACTTGAAATTTTTTTAATCAATTTAAATAATCTCCCATTGATAAAAGGGCAGAACCGAAGGCTGCATCATTAGACAAAGGTATTTTTAATTCTACATTAAGAATTTTTTTTCTAATTTCATTCCATTTTGCATTTTTACTACCGCCGCCAATAGTAAATATAGTTTTAGGATAACTACCGCCAATTTCTACAATTTTTTCATAACTTAATTTTTCAACACCCGTAATTCCTTCTAACACTGCTTGAAAAAATTTAGTTTCAGATGCTGGTCGAGGGGTTAATACAGGTGATTTATTTGGGTCATTGATTGGGAATCTTTCTCCGGTTTGAGCCAACGGGTAATAGTTTAGATTTAATAAATTATTTGGATCGAGTTGCTTTGATAGAATATCAATCTTATCATTGAATAACTCTTTGATAATTTTTCCCCCAACGTTTGAGGCACCGCCTGCAAGCCATTTATCCCCCAGTCTGTGACTATAAATTCCAAACTCTTTATTAAAAATTGGCTTATCAGAAATTGCTTTTACAACAAGGGTGGTACCAATTGAAGTGACTGCCTCTCCTGATTTATTAGCTCCAGTAGCTAAAAATGCTGCAATACTGTCTGTAGTACCTGCAA
>Ga0222716_10002399_pt1 | contig 15204 bp, 18 predicted proteins | sample C33_13DmetaG_FD_165044 | JGI IMG/M metagenome (GOLD analysis project Ga0222716, IMG submission 165044) | Estuarine water microbial communities from San Francisco Bay, California, United States - C33_13D | ecosystem: Environmental > Aquatic > Marine > Unclassified | place: USA: California... | reverse complement strand
GCTTTGCTAATTCAAGTGTTGGTTTAAGTATAGGTTCTACAGGAAGTAATGTTACTCATATTCAAACAAGTTATAATGAAGGAACTACTTCACCTTTGACATTAAACCCTTTTGGCGGAAATGTTGGTATTGGACAAACTGATCCAGCTACAACTTTACACATTGGAGATGGTGCTTCTCACTATGTAAGAATAGAAAATGCAGGGAGTGGAGATATTTCGTCAGGGTATCAAATATATAGAGGAAGTTCTGTTGGAATGAGCCTTTATGATAACCCAGCAGATAATACAACAAGTTTACTATGTGCAGGTTCTTTAAACATAAATTGTGGAGGTAGTGGAGCAGATTTACATGTAAATACAAATGGTAAGGTTGGAATTGGAACGTCTAATCCTTCAGAAATGCTACATATATTAGGAGGAGGCAGCGGTCCTGAAGTAAGATTACAAAATTCTTCCGGCTCTCACTATATAAGAGCATACAATGATAATTGGAACTTTTTAGCAAATTCTTCAAATACAGCTATGACTATTAAAAATAGTGGCAATATACTTACACCAAGTCAAGCTTTCTTTATGACAAATCGGGCAGCAGGCAATCAAACTTTTGCTAATGCTGCTTGGGTAGATGTAGACTGGACGGGAGAGCCTTATGACACAGGTGGAAATTATGTTTTATCAACTGGTGTATTTACAGCTCCTATTGCTGGAGTTTATTTATTTACTGGATTAATAGGATTTAATACTATTACAGCAACTAACTATCTATTGGCTAGAATAGTATGCAGTTCAGCTGGTGATTTTTATACAACACATGAACAAAAAAGAGATGGTGGAGGAGATTACGGATATGACCATGCAATATCTCAAATGATTTATTTAGCAGCTTCTGAAACAGTAAAAATGCAAGTATTTGCAGGGAGTGGCGGAGACCATACCTTAATGAGTAGAAGTAATTGGCAAGGGAGGCTACTAGGATAATGACAGTACAACAAATGATAACAAAAATAAAAGAACTTTGTTCAAATGTAACAGATAAGGACTTTGAACCAGAAATGGTAGGAGGAACAGGTAAAATAGAAATTTGGGTAGATACAGAAGGAACAGTAACAATTGGCCGTTGGACTCATGAAGATACACAACCCACAGCAGAACAACTAGAAGGATAACATGGCATTAACAAAAATAAAATCACATTCAGTAGCAGTAAACTCACTGACAGTAGCAAATATAGCAGACAACGCTATAGACGCAACAAAAATAGCTTCGAATAGTATACTTACTCGCCATATAGATGATGCACAAATAACTACAGACCAGATACTTGATGGCACAATAGCAACTGCTGATATTGCAGATGATGCTGTTACAGAAGATAAACTAGCAAATGCGATTAATACTTCTATAGCGGCAAAATTACCATTGGCTGGTGGAACATTAACAGGTGCGTTAACAACAAATGGTGTTATTAATACTGGAACAAGTCATAACTTTGCTCTTAATACTCCAAACTCATTAAGAATTAATATTGATTCTAATAATAGTGCTACAGACCAAATATTTGTAATTGGACATAATCAAACTTCAGTTGATAATAATAATGCTTTGATGACTATTTTAGAATCAGGCAATGTTGGTATTGGAACGAGTAGTCCTACAGCAAAACTAAGCGTAAGTTCTGGTAGTGTTAAAATCGTCAATAGTGGTACAGATGCATATTTCTTAGAAGGTGTAAGAGATGGTGGTAATGTCACATTAAGAATGTATGACAACAGTAATAATTTATATATAGATTCTTACACAAACATGTCATTTAGAGCTAATCAAACTGGTAGTGGCTCAGGTGGAAATTTTTTCTTTGGCGGTGGGAATGTTGGTATTGGATTGCCAAGCGGGTCTCCTGATGCAAGGCTAACTGTCAGTGGAGCAGCAAATTCAGAACAAGTTATTATCACAGGTAACGGTAATCAAAGTAGAGGACTATCAATCTCAACCGCAGCAACGGGCGGACAACAAGATGCCACAGTAATATTTAACGCACAAGATACAGAAAATGTTGCATATCCAGCAATGAAATTTCAAACAGGTGGTGGAGATATATTTCGTTTCCATCATCAGTCAATAATTAATAATGCAAGAGTTGGTTTAACACACCCCTGTGAGTTAATGTTCAATGGTGAATATACAGCAGGGCAACAAGATGTTGCATTAGAAGCTGGTCACGCAGCAAGAATAGAGTTTTTAAAAGATGATTTCTTTAGAATACAAGGAAGTGCAAGTGTATCAGCAGGAGCAGGTGTTAGTTATACAGATAAATTAAAAGTCAACATTGATGCTGGTGGTATTTTATTTGGCTCTGATACAGCAGCGGCAAATACACTTAACGACTATGAAGAAGGAACTTGGACACCAACCTTTGGTGGAGCTTCTGGAAACTACGTGGGTAAATATACAAAAATTGGTGATACAGTTCATCTTTTTTATCATTTCCTAATGAGTGGTGGAATGCCTACAAGTACAGCACAAGTTCAAATAGGTGGGTTGCCCTTTACATCAAGTAGTAGTTATCTTTCATCAGGTTCAATATATGCAAGATATTATACTCCGAATGACTCTACACTAACCACTATTATAATGGATAATGAAAGTGTCATTAGGCTTGTTAATATAAATGAAACCAGTTTTGATTATACTATCTATGGTGAATTAGAAGCATCACATAATAATGCAGTATATATAATAGGACAAATCACATATACAGTTTAATAACTAATATACCTAGTGGATTCTAGGTACGGACATAGGAGAAAAAAATGGCAATAACAAAAGAAATAATAGAAGATAAAATAGAAGTTGTAGGAGACTACAAAACTATACAAGTAAGAACAGCTACTGTAATAAAAGAAGATGGCGTAGAACTTACAAGGTCTTTTCATAGAAAAACTCTTGATTGCGTATCATCTGTAAAAAATGCTAATGATTCTTGGACACATACAGATACAGATGTATCAAGTGAGTCTACAGAAGTTCAAGGCATAGCTACAGCAGTTTGGACAACAACAGTTAAGAACGCTAAGAAAGCAGCTAACGAAGCTGCATAAAAAAAACCCGCTAAGTGCGGGTTTTTCGTTTTATGAACCTTCTACTGGTTCTGCTTCAACCTCATTGGGGTCTTTATCAATGACTTGCTCGAGTCTACTTGTGTAGCCTTCTTTCGCTAATAATAGTCTGTCATGTTGAACTCTAGCTTGATTTAAATCTTGCTCTAATCCTTGTAACAAAGCCACTATCACCTTAGCATCGTCATGCAGTTCCGAGATAATGTATTTCTTGTCGTTAAACATTAATACAGGCTCGCTGTTGGTTACTTCTGTCATTTCCTTCTCCTTATCCAAAAATGTCTTGCCAATTTCCTTGAGTTGTACTCTTTGCGTACTCTGTCGCGCGATTCTCAAAGAAATTTGCGTGCTCCACTGCATTTATCTGTTGGTCCAACCATGGTAACGGATTCTCAGTGCTGTGGAAAATTGCTTTCATACCGAGACCTAAGAGTCTTCTGTCTGCGATATACCTAATATATTCTTTTACTTCTACGGCAGTTAAACCCTCTATGTCTGCGTTATCAAAACAAACATCAATAAAACTATCTTCTAGTTCTACTACTCGTTCTGCTGCACAGTATACTTCGTATTTTAACTTGTCTGTCCAGAGTTCTGGATTTTCAGCTATAAAAGTTCTGAATAGTTTGGACATTCCCTCTACATGTAGAGTCTCGTCCCGAATAGACCATGTGACAATTTGTCCCATGCCTTTCATAAGGTTGTGTCTAGGGAAGTTAAGAAGTATAGCAAAACTACTAAATAGTTGTACTCCCTCTGTAAATCCGCTGTACACAGCCATTGTTTTTGCCATTTCATGCTTATCTCTCATATTAAAATCAGTTAGATACTCATGTTTATCTGACATTGCTTGAATCTCTGTAAACTTTTGATATTCATCATCTGATTTACCCAGAGTTTCTAGTAGTAAAGAGTATGCTTCTTGGTGAACTGCTTCCATTGCAGCAAAGCTCACTAGCATCATTCTTACTTCTGGTTGTTTGAATGTTGGTAAATAGTGCTTTGCATATCCACAACATACATCTACATCTGCCTGAGTAAAGAATCGGAAGATATTATCTACTAATGCTTTATTCTCAGGAGTTAGTTTTTCTTTATAGTCTTTTATATCGTCTTGTAACGGTACTTCTTCTGGCATCCAATGCATTTGTTGTTGCTTTTTATACATCTCAAATGCCCAAGGGTAGTTAAAAGGTTTATAATAGTCTCTTTCTTCTAATAAGTTCATTTATCCCTCACAACTTAGACAATCTGATTGCTCAAAGATTATCTCTCTTTTTGCCTGACTTGCTACATTGTCTGCTCTACCAATAGCTTCACTACGTAGGTAATAAAGTGTTTTCATATTCTTAGCCCATGCTAACATATGAACATTGTGTAGGTCTCCTTTGTTTACATCAGGTGGGAAAAATAGATTCACACTTTGAGACTGACAAATAAATTCCTGTCTCATACTGGCGTGTTCTACTACCCATGCTTGATTAATTTCTACTGCTGTTTTAAAAACTTCTCTTTCATCAGCTGAAAGAAAGTCAAGGTGTTGACAGCTACCTTTATTTGCTATAATGCTTGACCATGTTGAATCATCATTATTTCCATACTTGTCTAGTACTTCTTCTAAAAATTTATTTTTCATTAAGTAAGAACCAGACTTAGTTTTTTGTGTAAAAGCATTTGCTCTATAAGGCTCAATACTTGGACTTGTGTTTCCACAAATAATACTAGAGCTTGCATTAGGAGCTATAGCTAACAGATGAGCATTTCTTACTGAAGCAGTATCATCATCAGGGCACGCCCCTCTTTCTACTGCAAGTTTATGTGTTTCAGCTTCTGCTTGACTCTTAATGTGTTTAAATATTACCATATTAGTACTAGTAGCCATCATACTTTCAAAAGGAATATTATTCTTTTGCAAATGTGCATGAAACCCCATAGCACCAAGACCAATACTTCTTTCTCTAGAAGCACTATACTTTGCTCTTTCTAATTCATCAGGTGCGTTCGCTATAAAATGCGTTAGAACATTATCTAGAAAACGTACTAAGTCAGGTATAAAAGCAGGTATATTTTTCCATTCGTCAAAATACTCCAGATTTACACTTGATAAACAACATACTGCTGTTCTTTCTTCGTTTGTTGCTAGTGTAATTTCAGAGCAAAGATTAGAATGATTCACTTTTAGTCCTTTTCTTTTTTGAAAGTCTGGCAAATCTGATTGCACAGCATCTTCAAACATAAGATAAGGCTCTCCTGTTTCCATTCTATTTTGTAGTAGTTTTACCCATAAAGTTCTTGCACTTACTATTTTTTTCACTTCACCACTGTGTGGGTCTTTAAGTTCCCAGCTATCATCAAATCCTTCTAGTTTAGTTGCCTTATGGATTATTTCCATAAACTCATCTGGTATAACTACACCGTGATGTAAGTTTGTACACTTACGGTTTATATCTCCACCTGTAGGCTTTCTAATATCTAAAAACTCTTCTATTTCAGGGTGACTCATGTGTAAGTAAGAAGCATAGCTACCTCTACGAGTTACACCTTGTGAAAAGGCTAACATTTCTGCGTCAACAACTTTCATAAAAGGAACTACACCTGTAGACTCTGAGCCTTTAGATGTTTTAGTTCCTTGTGACCTAACATCACTCCAGCCACCACCTATGCCACCACCCATTGAGGATAAATAGGCATTTTCTGTATAATGTCCAGTAATTCCTTCTCTACTATCTTCTATATAATTTAGAAAACAACTGATAGGTAAGCCTCGTTTAGTACCACCATTAGATAACACAGGAGTTGCAAACATAAACCAAAGTTTACTAGCATAATCATATATTCTCTGAGCGTGAGCATCATCATCAGCAAAAGCTTCAGCAGCTCTTGCAAAGGCTTCTTGTGGGCTTTGTTCATCGCCAACAAGATATCTATCTTGTAGAGTAAGTTTACTGAACTCTGTTAGTAAATCATCTTTACTATAGTCAATCTGTATCATTCAAATACTCCAATATTTGCGAGGACAAGTCCTCTAAGTTCATGTCTGCTTCGATTAATGCTTGTTCTGAATAACTCTCCAAATCCATGAGTTCAGCATTAAGTAATAATCTATCTGCGTTTTCGTTGAGAGACTGTATAAATTTATACTTGCTGTCAATAGGACAAGCGTTGTATATATCAAATAAGTCTCCATATTGTTCGATAAGTGAGACAGCCCTCTTAGGACCGATTCCTGTTATCCCAGGTACGTTATCACCTGTATCACCTGCTAGACATTTGAGTGTCAGATATTTATCTGGCTCAACATCATAGTGGTCTTCCCAATTATCTAAAGTTATTTCTTTTCTAGTTACTGTACTAAATCTAGAAACATCTTCTTGTATAAGTAAGTCCCAGTCTCTATCTGATGATATCAACCAAATCTCTCCTATACCAAACTCTTTCTTCTTTCCGACTATCCAAGCTGCTAAATCGTCAGCCTCTAGTCCTTTTTGTTTTATTGTTAAATGCCCTCTACTTTTTAGTTGTGTAAAGGCATTACTAAATTCTCCCATAAACTGGGCAAATTCTGCTTTTTCTTGTTCGGTTTGCTCCGCATACTTATCCGACCGATTCGCTTTGTAATCGGGGGCTAATCTTTTTCTATAGGTACTTCCACCATCTGCTAGTATAACTATGTTTCCACAGTTGTATGACTTTGCTAGACTTTCAACAGTTCTTACATAGTCGTGTTTAAACTCGAGCTGTTTAGAGTGCTTCCACCTAAAGGCTACGTTTAGACCATCAACTATTAGTAAGTTCCCATTCTGGATCTGGTTCCCAAGGCTTGAGAAGTTTATCGCCATTTGTAAATTCCAATTTTTCGTTTTCTAGCCACTTTTCTGCGTTCATTATATATGCACCGAGCCAGTTTATGTACATATATCTTTTTTCTTTTACTGGTTTGCGTGTAGTTGCAACAAACCAATTTGAGTAGTTTTGTTTCATCAATATGATAGGCTCTTGCTCCATTTGCTGTGCCTGTAATATTGCTTTGTTCCACCACTTTACAAAATTATTACTTTTCTGTGTAAAAATTTTGTGAGTAAAACCCATATCCTTATAGTGTTTTACTTCTATAAGGAATAGGTTATGTTTATTTTCGACATACAAATCTCCTTTAATTTTACCACTACCACTACCAGGTGTCTGTGTAAAGTCTAAGTTTGTGTGTCTTTTCAATATAGCTGCTACTTCTTTCTCAGCTTTAGTTCCTTTCTGTCTTGCGTTTACCAATTTTAATCATTTCCTTCAATGTTGTTTAAATATCTTGCCTGTTCTAATTTTGCTCTTTCTAAACTGTCCATTTCATTTAATATACAGTCAGGGCATTTCATGCCCAATGGCAAATATACTTTTTTGTTTGAGTGCGGACACTCATGATACCAAAAGGTATCGCCTTCTTTATGAACCATATTACTCCAAACGACTAATATTTTCTTCTTTAATTACTTCAATCTTTGCTAGAAGTGGGTGAGTCCAGCCATGAGATACTAGGTAAGTATTTAAATCCTCTCCAAGTAGTATCTCTACTAACTTCTCTTTACCCTCATCATCTAGTACACTTATTATTTCATCAAGAAAGAGTGTATTAATCCTTGAACTAGAAATACTACTCATAAGTTTTCGTATTGCTAGTAATGTTGCGGTGTTAACTCTTGCGAGTTCACCAGAGGACAACGCAAGTATATCAACTACTTTTGCATTGTCAGTTATTTCTACATTCAGTTTATCATTTGTAACAACAAACTCAAGACTGAATCTACCGTCTGATAGTTCAGATAAGTACTCATTTGTCAAATCTTCCAAATCCTTTACAAGATTCTCGATTTTGTAGGCGAGTAGTCCGTTTGTACTGAAAGCTTTCTTTAAGATTTCAAGGTGGGCAGACTTTTCTTCTACCTTACCCAAAGCTGCGACGAGTTCTTCGAGTTGAGACTCCATACCATCTGATTGTTCTTGAATAATTGAGATACGAGTATTATGGCGTTCCGCCTTCATATTCTCCTCACTTATTCTATCTATCTCGTTATGTATATTTCTCAATTTGGAAGAAAGTTCGTCAATCGAGGAAGATATTTCGTCACCGTCTAAAATCTGAGAAGGTAGACTACTGTCCAAATCACGAATAAAATCTTCTTTCTGTCTTTGCTGGTTTTTCTGAATCACCACTTTCTTGTTGTGTTCCTTAGCCTCCGCAATTTTTTCTTTGAGTACAACTGTTTCATTTTCCGCAATTGTTTTCTGACTGAAGTAAAATTGATTGAGTTCCTCCACTTTTTCATCATTTACTTCTTGCTCACAAGTTGGACATTGTCCATGTAGTTCCGAGAGTTTATCCAAGTGTGCTTGAGCTTCAGCTATCTTGGAACCGAAGGTTCCTTGTTGCTGCAGCATAGCAGTAAGGGATATTTCCTCTCCTACAGGGTCTAAATGACCTTGTCGTTCTAGGTCTTCGAGTTGCTCTTTTATAAAATTATTATCTATAATTTTTTTATTTTTTTCCGAAATTTTTTCAAAATCGCTTTGTAATTGCCTTAAAGTTGTCTCGTCACTTTCTGATGGTTTTGGTAAATCTAAGATAGGAAGTATGTCTATACTCTCTAATTTATTTTCTTCTAACCATTTTACTATTGTGTCAGACCTACTATTGAGGCTATTGACTTCAAAAGAAATCTCTCTAGCTGCGTCCTTGAATATATCAAAGAACTCTACATATTCTTCTAGCTTTAACAAATCAATGAGAAACTTTTTTCTGTTTGTATCTGTTGCAGTTAGGAACTGTAATGATGTATTTGTATTCTGATAAACAAGCTGTGTGAAAGTCTTAAAATCAAGTCCAAGTAGTTCTTGAACTGTCTTGTAAGTATTCGTAGCAGTATGAGAGGAAATATCCTCTCCATTTTTATACAGTTTACATTTAATTGATGCCTTACGAGATACATCAATCTCGTAATCGTCTTCATCTACCTGAAAGGTAAGATTGATAGCATAGCCATTGTTGACGAATCTATTTTGTATCTCTTGCTTTTTTATTCCTTTACTATTCTTATTGAATAGGACTTCCTCGATAATAAGCGGAATGGAAGACTTGCCCATTCCGTTTGTACCAACAAGTTGGGTGAGGTTGCTGTCATTAAGGTCAAGAGTATTATTTTGCCCATAGCTGAAACAGTTATCCCAGCGTAGCTTTTTTAGAATAATCATTAAATACTCCCATAATTGATTTAATTTTATCGTCAGTTAAATTTAGTATCGCACTTAGGTACTCTACTAGTTCTTCTTCCATTGACATTTCTTTAAGGTTAAGTGTAGCTTCAGTACTTCGTTTTACAACTTTTTTATCAAGTAACTCAGAGTTCTTGATATTTGCTAAGTCAGCTACATCACCTTCTATTTCATAGATAGTATGGTGAAAGTCTGTGCCAATCATTTCATTTTCACTTTCTACTGTTTTTCTTAGTAGTTGTGGTAAATCAAATTCATGCCAGCTCCAATCTCCATACATTCCTTCATCGTCAATGAGAAGATATCCTGTTTTAACTACATCTCTGTGAAAAGATGTAGTCATAGGACTGCCTGGATATACAATATTTCTCTGCGTATTGGAGTGGCTATGTAGGTCACCCGCGTATACTATAGGAAAGTTATCGAATCTATCCAAGTCAACCTCTGGTGTAACATGAGGAGGTATTTCACCCCTTACATGAGTAAACAAAGGTTTGTCAAAATTACACTTTTCTATTCCACCTTTTTTATGTAAGTCTACATAAGGTAGTATAGTTCCCCACGAATATTCTGTGGTTGTATCTACAATTTCAACTAAAGGGTTTATATCAGAGGTTGCTCTCTTTAGGTTACTAAAGAATGTTTTGTGCTTTTTTGTTGCTTCATGGTTACCATCAAAAATAATGGTTGGAATATCTACATCTTTGATAAAATCAAAGTACAAAGTTATTTCGTCCATTGAAGGAACACGGTCAAATAAATCTCCACCTATAATATGCAAGTCTACATTTTCTTCAAGTTGATGTAGAATTTCAAAAAATAACTTGTATCTACTACAAGCCCATGCCATAGGTACATTTTTTTGACCAAGTTTTATGTGCCAATCTGCTGTAAATAATATCACGCTACGAAGTCATCTCCTGGTTGCCAATCACAACCTGTAAGACCACCTGCTTGTAAAGCTTTTAGTGTTCTTAATATTTCGTTTGCGTTTCTACCTGTATCAAGTGCATTTACTGAATAATGTTGTATTTCATGGTCAGGGTCTATAATAAAAGTAGCTCTATAAGGAACTCCTTCTTTATGATTATAAACTCCTAATTCTTTAGCAAGTTCGCTACCAGCATCGCAACACAAAGGGTGTTGGATATTTCTTATAATATCATTACTTTCTTTCCAAGCTAACTTACAATACTCATTATCAGGACTAAATCCTAATACATCAGCATCGCCCAGCAGTTTATCCATATCGGCTATTTCTGTTGGGCAAATGAATGTAAAGTCTTTTGGATAAAAATAAAGTACTGTCCACATATTTTCTTGAAGCACATCAATATCAATAAATATATTATCAATATCAACAGCTACTGTTGTAAATTCCGGGAATCGGTCTCCTATTGTAAAATCCATAAGTTTCTCCTAACTAATGCTGAATTCTGAGTCAACATCTGAAGGTGCTTCTGAACCTTCTGGTTGTGTTACTCTTTGTAAAAGCTCTAACTGTGCGTCAGGTGTAGGTCTTGCTAGAACATCGTCCATTGAACGAAGCTCTGCAATTGCTTCTTGTTCTGCTTCTGTTAAAGGTCTTGGTTTGCACTTTAGTGCTTGTAGTCTGTACTCTACATTAAATGCCATAGGTCCAGTCTTAACTCTTTGGAAGTAAACGTCCCACCCTGTTTCAGGGTCAGTAGGATCGCCTAAATCTTCTGCGGCAACCATAATTTGTTCCATGAGTTTCTTTTTAAGATTAACAACTTTTACATTGCCATCAGCTGGGTCTATAGCTTGAATAGCGTATGCCCAACCACATTTTAAATCAGGAAAGAAAGACCTTACATGGTCAGTTTCCTTATTATTGAAAGTTTCTGTATTTCTGTCGAAAGCTAAACACTCCATAGGAATGTTTTTACCGTTTTCTCCTTTAATCCAATAAACATATCTTGGTAGTATATCCCCTACTAATCTAAAGACATTGTCTCCTTCTTTGTAAGTATACTGGTCGATTGAGGACTTTTTCGCTGCCCCCGAAGCTTGATTAAATTTTAATGCCATTTATGTTCTCCATTTAGCGTTATCTTCAAATAGAAAGTGTACTAGACCATTCTCTATCCGAAGCAATCTGTTGCGATTTACTATGTTTTCACTTACAGGCAAATGTATCAACTCTAGTGTTGTTTGCCCTGTTTGTTTGTAATTAAAATAATTTCGGTATGAAGCTACTGCAATATATTCTGCAGCTTCTTTATTACTATAATTTCTTCGTTCTGCAAGTAACTGCCGAGGATTTAGTAAAAAACTATCACCGACAAAAGACTTCCCAAAATATTTATAGGTCTTATCTTTTCTACTAGCAGGGATTCTTTTATAAGTTAATAAATGAACTATAGTGAGTATTGAAGTTGAATCTCCTTTGGTCTCACTATTTATCTTTTCCCAATTATATTTTATCATATATTATAACAAATTTTGAAACTCGTGTCAAGTAGTATTTTTCGGAGGTGCTTACAGGGTTGATATCTCATATCCTTGTTTGAGATAGTACCCCATACGTAAACTAGCCTGCCTCTTTGCAGTCTTTCCAATTAAATTTATATCTACTACTACGGGTTGTTGTTTTCCTTCATAATCCCTAATTATTCTACCAATGAGCTGTGTAAGTAACGGCTCGTTATTTACTGGTGTAGCAAGTATTAAACAGCTTAGAATATTTAAAGAAATACCCTCTGAGAATATAGACTGTGTTCCATACAGAACGTCTTTGTCCTCAAAAATCTGATTAATTATATCTGCTCTATCTTCGTGATGGATTTTTCCAGTCACACAAACTGCGTTATCACCAGTGAGTTCTGCGCAGTTTCTGAGAAAGTCTACTCTATCAGATACCACTAACACTTTATGACCTTTGGCTGCGTACGATGACGCGGCCATTGCCACAGAATGTTGGTATTCTGGGTTGTATGCTAACTCATTTATTCTATTTGCCCAAGGGATACTATTTCCGTCCATAAAGCGTATATCTATTGGTAGGATATGAACTTTAGGCATCATAAAATTTTCCTTTGGTGGTTTTAAAACATTATCTCCAAAGTAATCACGAAAGACTACATGTCTACCATCTTTTCTTTGTAATGTTCCAGTTAAGCCTATCTTATGTCTAGCACAATTCTTATCTATAATTCTAGAAAAGGTAGGTGCGCTACAGTGATGCATTTCATCTAGTATAAGAGTGCCAAATTCTTGTCGTATCTCTGGAATCTTTCTATACAAACTTTGTATATTCCCTATAACGACTGGACTGTCTAATTCAAATTTACCACTACCTATGATTCCAGGTGTGATATTAAAAACTTTCTTTACTTCATCTTCCCATTGTTTCCTTAGAGCTAAAGTATGGGTTATCACTAAGGTTTTCTGACCTAGTTTCTCAGCTATTGCAAGACCTGTAAATGTCTTACCCCAACTTACCCAAGCGTTAATAATGCCGCCATCTCCAATCTCATCATATACTGATTGTTGGCTTGGTCTTAATGTCAAATTAAACTTGGGGAAGTCTACTGGTTTTACTACTCTCTTATCTACTACTTCGTGGTCTGCGGGGATTAGGTCTATTCTGCCCACCGGTATAGCTACTAATCCCTGTCTTATAAGTGCCATATTTTTTATAATGAGTGGTGGGTCACCGAACTTAAACGAAGGTATGGCATACGTAAGTTCGTCATCAATCTTTTTCTGTTGCGCGGGTAATACTTCTAGGTAAATCCTATCACTTATAACTGCTTTCATTTTATCCAGTGTATTCCTTGTAATTCTTTTTTATCAGACCATACAAACCATGCATAGTCTATAGCATCTGTTCCTTTGCCTGTAAATGAGGGTCTTTTACTTAATATAAATAATCCATCAGGCGGGAACTGTTGCCAAAAATCATATCTTTTCTGACTTCCTAAAAAATTTAGTCTTAATAACATTATTACTGTAGGTGCTAATGACATAGAATGTTCAATGAATTCCTGTGCTAATGAAAAAGGAGGGTTAGTAAATATCAAATCAGCTTCTTCAAAATGATTGAAGAAGTTTATATCTTCTTGTATTTCACACCAATCTACTTTTAATCCTTGTCCTTCTAAGAAAGATACTATTCTTCCATCTCCTTTACAAGGTTCTAGAGCTGTGTCAAATTGACTCCAATCTATAGGTAATTTTTGATAACACCATTCTGGTGTTGGATAATAATCGTAAGTATTTCTCATCTCCAGTCAGGTCCACTATACCACTGCACTAAAGAATATCTAGTACCTTTTGTTACAGGAGTTACCTGATGTTCTAAAAAAGAAGGGAATACTATTATAGTCCCTCTATTTCTAAGTTCTTTTTGATTATTATTTAATTTATACCCAAAGAAATTTTTTATCTCAAAGTCTCCACCTTCATAATCATCTGGGTGACTTAACTGTACTGATACCGACAGCTTTCTTACAGGAACTCCTTCTTCTAGTTTGACATTTGTATCTCTATGCCAACCATATTTTGATTGTAGTCCATAGATAGAAAATTGTACTTTTTCACTTTGACTTATTATATAGTTCCATTTTGCCTCAATATTTGCAGTAGCTACATAACTTTTTAATAAAGCATCTACTTGACTTTCTTTACTAAACCAAGCTATACTACCCTGCCTTAAGCTAGGGTCTTTAGTATTATCACTATTTACTCCTGCTGATTTAAAGTTATCTAAAGCTAGTCCTTGCTGTATTATTAAGTCACACGCTTCATCGGGTAATACTTTATCCCAAAAGTAAAAAGGAATATCTGCTACACTTTTCATTTATATAATTTTGTACTCCATGGGTTTACTGCTACAGACACTCTGTGGCCTGTAAAATCTCGGACATAATGTTCTAGTCCTGGGTTAAATATTACTAATCTATTTACTACTGGTCTTACTTCTATGCCATTCATAAATACTAATTCTCCGCCCTCTAAGTTTTCTACTTCTAAATAAAATACTGTAGAGCATGTAGGGAATCTTGATATTCCCTTTTTTAAATAAGCAACTTCGTCTTTATCTTGATGAACATCGCTTGGTTTTGTATTAAAATGTGTCCAATATTCATAATTACTATTTTTAACCATAAAAAATAAGTCTGCTTTTTCTAATATTGTTCTGCACATTGCTTTGTTTTGGTGTCTTTCTTCCCACTCAAAAAAGCCTTCTCCCTCTTTTGAAGAATAACCACTAACAAAAGGATTATCACTTCTGTTAATATTACTACTAAATATTTTTAATTGATGTGGCATAAAAAGATTATCAATTATGTGTATCATATTTTTCTCCATGAGTTCTTTTTCTTTTTATTAGATGTATCATATAGTAGCCAAGGCACTCCATCTCTGTATAAAAGACCTGCCCAAGTTTCTCCTTCACTAATAGGTCTATCTAATGTAAAAGGATATGGACAATCTTTTATCCACATTACACTTGCCACATTCTTTTTATCTACTCTTAGTATTTTATGATATTTTAATTCTGCTTTTGTTGTTTTTATTTTTCTAAACCATCTACCTCTACTATCTATATAGTACTTACCTTGATGGTCAAGATAGTTTCTTATATTTTTAATCATAGACTTTAAAGGGTATATACTTGTCATAGGAGTTTGCAATCTTCTCATGCCTAAAGTTTCTCCTTTCATATTAGTATCATCTAATACTTGGTTTTCTATCCAGAGTATGCCATCTACAGACATTATCTCATCTGTGTGCAGTACAAATACAGGAAATTTTATTTTATCATATATCATATTTGGCTTCAAACTTCCCAAAGG
>Ga0222716_10002396_pt1 | contig 15218 bp, 14 predicted proteins | sample C33_13DmetaG_FD_165044 | JGI IMG/M metagenome (GOLD analysis project Ga0222716, IMG submission 165044) | Estuarine water microbial communities from San Francisco Bay, California, United States - C33_13D | ecosystem: Environmental > Aquatic > Marine > Unclassified | place: USA: California... | reverse complement strand
TAAAAGAGCAACAAGAAACTCTCAGTGAAGAAAAAAAATTATTAGAAAGAGAAAGAAAAATTTTTGAAGATACACTTAAAGAAAAATTACAGATAAAAATAGTAGGAGAAAATATCAATCGTCTAAGTCATATTTCAAATATACAGTTCAAAGATATTAATTCAGAAACGTTGATGGTTGCATTAGACCTAAAAGGTCTTGGAGTATCAAGAGGTTCAGCTTGTGCAAGCGGTGCTCAAAAACCTTCCCATGTATTAAAAGCTATGAATATTCACCATGATGACATAAACAGCCATTTAAGATTTAGCTTTGGCTGGAGTACCAAAGATGGTGATGGACTGAACGCTGCAAGTATTGTTCTATCAACTATTGGAAGTGTTTCTTGAGGATATTAGTTGCAATGAGTGGGGGTGTAGATTCCTCGGTAGTAGCCGGTCTTTTAAAGTCTCAAGGTCATGATGTCATTGGGGTAACTATGAAGTTATGGGAAGGTCCGAATGGTGAAATGCCTGAAACAGGATGTTGCACTGCTGCTGATTCGGAAGATGCCAGAAAAGTAGCTGCAAAATTAGAGATACCGTATTATGTGTTGGATTACACATCGTCATTCTCTGAAAATGTTATTGACAATTTTATAGATATGTATTCTAAAGGCCTTACACCTAATCCATGTGTTGAATGTAATAGGTCAGTTAAGTTTGACCATTTTATTGATCAGGCTAAAAAACTTGATTGCGAAAAGGTTGCAACAGGTCACTATGCAAAAATTATTGACAATAACGGATTAAAAGAATTGCATAAAGCAGACTATGAAGAAAAAGATCAATCTTATGTTCTACACATGCTTACATCAGAGAAATTAGATCTAATAGAATTTCCACTTGGTACTATTTCAAAACCAGAAGTTCGACAAATAGCAGCTTCTCTAGATCTTAAAACTGCATTTAAAAAAGATAGTCAAGATATATGTTTTGTAGGTAAAAATGACTATAGAAATTTTGTAAGTTCTAGAATGAATTTTTCTTCATCTGGCCCAATAGTTGATAAAAATGAAAATGAACTTGGGTCACATAATGGAATACATGGTTTCACCGTAGGGCAGAGAAAAGGTATTCCAGGTGGTCAAGGAGAGCCAAAATATGTTACAAAAATTGATGTTGAAAATAATAAAGTATATATTGGTACAAAAAAAGACTTAACTACTAAAAAATTTCTAATTGAAGATGTCTCTTTTGTTGATGCAGCTATAACTGATGGCATTAGCATTCAAACAAGATATAACTCTAGTGATATCCCATGCAAAATTAATAAAGTTGAAGAGAATGTGTACGAAGTTGAGTTAGTTCAGCCTACTCTAGGAGTAGCACCGGGACAGTTTGGAGTTATATATCAAAAAACAAAATTAGTTGGTGGAGGAAGGATATCAACTAAAATTTTAGAAGATGTCAATGAATAAAAAAGACGTTGAACACTTAATTTTTAAACTTAATGAAGCTGAGCATGCTTATTATGTTAAAAATACCCCGATCATGTCTGATGGTGAATATGACAAAATCTTTAATCAGTTGAAAGAAATTGAATCAAAAAATCCAGATCTTATATTTTCATACTCTCCAACTCAAAGGGTAACCGGCACACCTGATAATGCTTTCCAAACCATAGAGCATAAACAAAGAATGTATAGTTTAGATAATTCAGAAAATATAAATGATGTTGAAAAGTGGATTGAAAAAATAAAGAAGATTACAGATTTGGATATATTTCCAATTACTGTTGAGCCAAAAATTGATGGATTAGCAATATCGCTATTTTATAAAAATGGAGTTCTAACACAAGGCTTAACAAGAGGTGATGGATTAGTCGGAGAAGATGTAACGCATAATATTAAGACTATTAAAAATATCCCCCTTCAACTTAAAAATAAAATCAATAATGAAATTGAAGTTCGTGGTGAAATCTACATGCCCAAAAAGAGTTTTAAGGAGTTAAATTCTCAAAAATTAAAAGATAAAGAATTATTAGATAAATTATTAGTAAAAGACAAAAATTTACTCACATTAGATGAGAAATCTCTAATAAAAAAATTACGGTCTGAAGGAACAACAGAATTTATTAATGCTCGAAATGCTGCTGCTGGCTCCCTTCGTCAAAAAGACTCACAGATAACAGCGACCAGAGATTTAAGACTATTAGCATATCAATTGATAGAGCATAGTGGAAGCACTGTAGAAAGTTATTCAGAACAGATATCTTTAATTGAAGGATATGGATTTAATACTAGTGTTCTAAAAATTGCAAATAATATTAAAGAAGTTAACACAATTCTTAAAGAGATAGGTGAAAAAAGAAATAGTTATGATTATCAAATTGATGGAGCTGTTCTGAAAGTAAACTCAAACCTAGTACAAGACAAGATAGGCTTTACTTCGAAAGCCCCACGTTGGGCATTAGCTTATAAATTTCCAGCAGAAGAACAAACAACAACACTATTAGATATTAAGTTACAAGTTGGAAGAACCGGAGCAGTTACACCAGTTGCTGTACTAGATCCAATAAATGTTGGAGGGGCACAGGTTTCCTTTGCAACTTTACACAACCCTGATGAAATTCAAAGAAAAGACCTGAGAATAAACGATGTAGTAATTGTAAGGCGTGCGGGTGATGTAATTCCAGAAGTTGTTTCTTCAATAAAAGAAAGAAGAGATGGAAATCAGCTTGAGTGGAATATGCAAAAAACTTGCCCATGTGGTAAATATGAAATTGAGTTTATAAATGATGAGAAAGTTCCAAGATGCTCTGGTAGTTACGAATGTGTTATAGCCAAAAAGGAAATGCTTATTTATTTTGCCTCTAAAGCTGGTCTTGATATTGAAGGATTAGGAAAGGAAACAGTTGAAACATTAATTGAAAATAATTTAGTTAATTCATATGAAGATTTCTACTCACTTAATTACGATGCGCTAATTTCATTGCCACAGTGGAAAGACAAGAAAACCAAAAATTTGCTAGATGCTATTGAGGAATCAATTACCGCAGAGCCTGTTAAAATTCTTTCGGCTCTAGGTATTAGATATGTTGGAAAACAAACTGCAAAACTACTAATAAATAACTTTGGATCTATTAATTCAATCTTTAAATCAAGTATCAAGGACATTGAAAAGATTCATGGCATTTCTGGCAGTGTTGCCAATTCTTTAATTGATTGGTATGCAATAGAAAGCAATAAGTCAATGTTAAGTAAATTTAATAAAATAGGCTTTAGGTTAAATGAAATTGTTAAATCTTCGAGTGGTAAGTTGAATGGCAAAACTTTTGTTTTAACAGGAACACTTAGTAGCTTTACTCGACAAGAAGCAACAAATCTAATTGAGAAATCGGGAGGTATTGTTACTACTTCTGTTTCAAAAAATACAGATTATATACTTTTTGGAGAAAGCCCGGGTTCAAAATTGGAAAAAGGTAAAAAACTTGGTGTTGAGTTGTTGAGTGAAAAAGATTTCCAACTATTAACTAGTAAGTAGTAAATTCCCAACTGTATTCACCATAATCTGGCAGACCAGTTATCGTATCCCAAGTAATTCTTATGATGTGTTTACCAGGTGTCCATGTTTCGAATGTCTTATTTAAGCCGGGCTTCCAAATATATAAACCTGTTGCATCAACATACTGAATTTCACTTTCTGGAATAATATAATTATCGACTATAAGCACCAAACGATATCCAACAGGTAAATCTATTTCTAATGAGGCTTGTTGGGGAACTTGATCATATGGAAGTGGATAGATGTTTTCAAGAGCATCAGGTAGTTCCAACTCTTCACTGTTACTTTGATAAAAAGATACTCCCCAAGAGATTACTAAAACTAATAAAGCAGTTAATAAAAGAATACAAAATCTGTAAGTCTGTTTGCTCATACATTAGAATGATATCTGAGAAACAAAAAGAGACAAAATATGAATTTAAAGAATTTAGAAGAAAAAATTCTTAGTATAGACAGCTCAAATATAAGTGAATCAGATATTAAGGATGTAGAAGAAGCTGTTGCTGCATTAGATAAAGGTGAAATCAGAGTTGCTGAAGAGTCAAATGGCGAGTGGATAATAAATGAATGGGTTAGAAAAGCAGTTCTACTATTTTTTTCTATAAGAAATTTAAAAGAAATCGAAAGTGGCGATTTACTTTTTTATGACAAGCTTGAACCCAAAAAAAATTATGCAAAACTTAAAATTCGAGTAGTGCCTCCAGGAGTAGTAAGGTATGGAGCATTTTGTGAACCCGGTGTTGTGGTAATGCCTGGATTCGTAAATATTGGAGCCTATGTTGGATCAGGGACGATGGTTGATACATGGGCAACTGTGGGATCTTGTGCACAGATTGGAAAAAATGTACATCTTTCTGGGGGAGTCGGTATTGGTGGAGTTTTAGAACCACCTGGTGCTATGCCTGTCATCATCGAGGATGGAGCTTTTATTGGATCAAGATCAATAATTGTAGAAGGTGTAAGGGTTAGAAAGGGAGCTGTTCTTGGTGCAAACGTTACAATCACTGCCTCCACTCCAATTATTGATGTAACCAACGATAAGCCTATAGAAATTAAAGGAGAGGTTCCGGAAAATTCAGTAGTTATTCCCGGTACCAGACCTAAAAATTTTCCGAGTGGAACTTTTAACACCCCTTGCGCTCTTATTATTGGAAAACGTAAAGACTCAACTGATGAAAAAACTTCTCTTAATGATGCTCTTAGGACTTTTGGAGTTGACGTTTGAACTTAGTTGGCACTTTAGAAGATTTAATTTCAATTAATTCTGTAACTGGTGACGAGGAATCAATTCTTGATTTCATTGAAGACTTTTTAATCAAAAATAACTTCAATGGTGAGGTTATTAGAAATGATGGGGGAATTATTGCAGTGCCTTTAGATACTTCGAAAAAGATAGCTTTAGTTGGACATGTTGATACAGTCCCAGTTTCAGATACTCAAATTAATACAACAGATAACGATGATTTTGTTGTTGGGAGAGGAACTGTTGACATGAAAGGAGGAGTTGCTGTAATACTTCATGCATTAATCAATGAAGGAAAAGACATCGTTGGAGTATTCTACACTGCAGAAGAGGGTCCATATGATAAAAATGGGTTAGGTATATTGATGCCAATTTTGCTATCATACACCGAACTTGATATTGCAATAATCATGGAACCTACTAATAATCAAATTGAACTTGGATGTTTAGGTGCTCTAAATGCAACACTGCAAATTAATGGAACCGCAGCACACTCAGCCAGACCATGGGTTGGGAAGAATCCAATATATGACATTTCAAAAGTCATTGATGTAGTTTTAGGGAATGAAATTCTAGATCTCGATATTGAGGGGCTGAATTACAAACAAGTTCTTTCGATAACAAGACTATCAGCAGGAATTGCTAACAACGTGATACCCGGAAATCTAACTATGAATATTAATTTTCGATACTCACCTGAAATGGATAGTTATGAAGCTAGGGAAGCTATCGATAACTTATTTTCTAAATATGGTGATATTACATTTTTATCAACTTCTGATGGCGCAATGCCGAATGTAAAAAATGTTCATATTTCCGATTTTATTTCAAAAACTAAATTGGAGGCAAAACCAAAACAAGCTTGGACGGATATTGCTCGATTTTATGAAGCTCAGATAGCATCATTGAATTTTGGTCCTGGAGATCCCTTGTTAGCTCATACCTCTGATGAACGAATTAGTAAAAAACAACTAGTAGAATCATATGAATTACTAATACGTTATTTAAAGGGTATATAATGAGCGATTTTGATATTAAAAATATTGCTAAATTAGCCTCAATTAACTTGAGTGCAGAAGAGCAAGAAAAATTGACTAATGATTTAAGTATCATTCTTGAACATGTTCAGGCCTTAAGTAGTCTTGAATTAGATACAAATATGGAAGATGTATTCATACACCCACTAGAGAAAGAACTTAAGTTAGTTGAAGATATTGAGATTGATTCTTTAACTCATGAAGAAGCGCTAAGCAACGCACCTGAATCTAAAGATGGAAAATTTGTTGTACCGCCTTCAATGGAATAGTGATGGAACTAAAAAATTTAAGCATCAGACAATTAAATAATTTATTTTTAGAGAAGAAAACTAAACCCAGTGAACTCTATTCAGATATTTTTGATACTTCAGCTTCTTCAGAATCACTACTGCATGCACATTTATCGTTATTTGAAGAAAAAAATATAGATAATGCAAAAAATTCTGATAAAAGATATGAAAACGGCGAAAGTACAGGATTGTTGGATGGCATACCAATCGCTATCAAAGATAACATCAATATCAAAGGTGAGCTTACAACCTGCTCATCAAAAATGTTATCAAACTATCGCTCACCTTATAATGCAACAGTAATTGAAAAATTAAATAATGAAAATATCTTATATACGGGAAAAACCAATCTGGATGAATTTGCAATGGGTTCCTCAACTGAAAACTCAGCTTTTGGGCTTACCAAGAATCCGTGGAATACAGACTATGTACCAGGCGGTTCATCAGGCGGTTCGGCAGCATCAGTCTCTGCACGCTCTTCTATAGGTGCACTTGGTAGTGATACAGGTGGATCCATTAGGCAACCCGCAGCTTTTTGTGGTCTTGTGGGTTTCAAGCCAACTTACGGAACAGTTTCTCGATATGGATTGATAGCCTTTGCATCATCCTTAGATCAAATTGGCCCGATTACAAAAAATGTTGATGATGCCAGAATCATATACAACGCCATTTCTGGTCATGATTCGTTAGATGCTACTTCAATTGACAGTAACCAAATTAATATTCCATTTGATAAATCTGCAAAGATTGGAGTTATAAAAGAGTTAATGGAAGATGGTATTTCAGACGAATCACGTAATGAAGTATCAAAGGTACTAGAGAGCCTAAAAAAGGAAGGATATCAGATAAAAGAAGTATCCCTTCCGTTAATTAAATTATCAATCAGTATTTACTATTTGATTGCACCAGCAGAATGCTCAGCAAACTTAGCAAGATTTGATGGTGTTAGATATGGTTTAAGAGTTGAAGGAAAAACTAGTTATGAAATGATGCAAAATACTAGAGCTGAGGGTTTTGGAGACGAAGTTAAAAGAAGAATCCTCCTTGGTACATATGCATTGTCTGCTGGATACTATGACGAATACTACGGGAAAGCTCTACGCGCACGCAAAAAAATGATTGATGAATTTTCTAATATCTTTAAAGATGTTGATTACCTTATTTCACCAACTACACCTACAGCTGCCTTTAAAGCAGGTGAAAAGACTAACAATCCCCTTGAAATGTATATGTCTGACTTATGTACGATACCAGCAAACTTGGCTGGATTACCAGCAATAAGTATTCCTACAGGATTAAGTGAGGAAAATCTTCCTTTAGGTGTTCAAATAATGAGCAAACCCTTAACTGATATGTCATTGTTAAGCTTTTCTGAAGTTATTGAAAAGGAAGTAGATTTTGATACTTCCCCTAAGGGCTTGAAGAAATAATGAATTTAAAGCCAACAATAGGAATTGAAACCCACATTGAATTAAATACTAATACAAAGATGTTTTGCAGATGCAAAGTGGTTGATACCGATAAGCCAAACATAAGTTTATGTCCTACATGTATAGGCCTTCCTGGCGCACTACCGGTACCAAATGGAAAAGCAATAGAATATATAACACTTTTGTCGCTGGCCACTGGATGCACAATAACAAGAAAAGGTATGTTCCACAGAAAAAATTACTTTTATCCAGACCTACCTAAAAATTATCAAATATCCCAATTCGATTTACCTGTAGGGGAAAGTGGAGAGTTGCAAATTATTCTTGATGGTAAAAAAGAGTCTGTTGAGATTGAACGAGTGCATATGGAGGAGGACACTGGGAAGTCAACACATAGTGGAACAGGAAGAATTGATTCTGCAACAAGTACCGCATTAGATTTCAACCGCTCAGGTGTTCCATTGGTAGAAATAGTTACAAAACCAGTAATTCAATCTGCAAAAGAAGCTGTAGCTTATATCGAAGAACTAAGACAGCTGTCTATTGATTTAAATATAAGCGAAGGAAAATTAGAAAAAGGAAATCTAAGATTCGATGCAAATATTTCAGTTGCACCCAGCGACTCAAATGAACTTGGAATAAAAGTTGAAATTAAAAATATGAATTCACTCAGGTCTCTGGAGAGAGCAATTGATTATGAAATATCAAGACAAACTAAAGCTTATTTAGATGGTGAAGAAATTATTCAAGAAACAAGACATTGGGATGAAGCAAGAGAATTAACTTCATCAATGAGATCAAAAGAGGGTAGTGCTGACTATCGTTATTTTTCAGATCCCGATCTTCCAAATATGATTTTAAGTGAATTGTTTATAGAAGATATTAGAAATAATCTACCTAAATTACCAAGTGAGAAGAGAAATGATTTAATGGAAACAGGTTTAGATTTAGATCAAGCAAATATATTAGGGAAAAGTGACAATTGGATTAGAGAGCTCTACTTCAATGTATTTGATAACACAAAAGAACATTCCTCAACCTATAATTGGATAACTGGAGAACTTCAAGGTCAAATGAGAAAATTAGATATTAATTTTCCTCCTGAATGGTTTTCTGCAGAACTTCTTTCAGAAATTATAGGCTTGATAAAAGAAAATAAAATTTCTTTTACATCCGGAAAAACTATTTTATCTGAAGTGTTACAAAAAAATATTTCAGTTGATGAAGTTGCAACTAATAATGACTTGTATCAGGAAAATAGTGAAGAAAAAATAGTCGAATTAGTTAAAAAGGTAATCATCGATAATGAGGATATAGTTGAAAGAATAAAAGAGGGTGAAGACAAATTGGTTGGTTTCTTAGTTGGCCAAGTAATAAAAAATTCTGGTGGTTCTGTTAACCCAGGGATTGCAAAAGAACTACTTTCTAAAGAGTTAGATTTATAAACTGATTAACAATTGTTGCAGATAGCAAACCCATCAATCCAGCACCCAGGTCATCATAAAGCACACCTAGCTTACCAGGATAGTTTTCAAGGTCTTTAACAAACTTAGGTTGTTTAAGTATGTCACTAATGCGAAAAACGATAAAACCAGCAATTAATGGAAGTAGCCTAGATGGAGAAGCTATAGAAACTAGGCTCATTCCAACTATTTCATCTAATGTTATCCAACTCGGATCATCATCTGCATACTGATCATCAACAGCAAAAATGTATATTAAAACTAAAACTATAAATAAAATAGATAACTCGAGCACATTTAATTGTAGAAAATAAATTATTAATGTAAATAAAAGTGATGCCAATGTTCCACCACCTTTTTGATCTCCAAAAATAGAATTCCAAGTGATTCCCACACCAAAACCTGAGGCAATAAATCTTTTCACAGTTGAATAATAGTATTTTTTATAGCTTCATTTATAAAAAGGTGTAGTATTTGTTATTAATAATGGAAAAATCAGATTTTATATGGCTTAATGGTGAATTCGTTAAATGGGAGGAGGCAAATGTTAGTGTTATGTCACATACCCTACATTATGGAACAGGTGTGTTTGAAGGAATCAGAGCTAGAGATACTCAAATAGGTACTTCCATATTTCGACTTACTGACCACGTTAATAGACTTTATGAATCAGCCGATGCCTATAGTCTCTCTATCCCATTTCAAAAGGAAGAGATTACACAAGCAATAAAAGATTCGGTACATCTTAATAAGCTATCCTCAGCGTACATTAGGCCACTTGTATTTTTTGGTGAAGGAGAAATGGGGCTTTTACCACAAAATGTTCCAGTTTATGTCTCAGTTGCAGCTTGGAGTTGGGGTGCATATCTTGGAGATGATGCTGGAAACAAGGGTGTTAAAGTGTGTATATCTAATTGGAAAAGAATTAGTCCTCAAAGTTTTAAACCCTACGCAAAAGGAGTTGGTGGCTATATGAACTCGACTCTAGCAAAAATAGATGCTGTTAATAGTGGCTATGATGATGCAATTATGCTTGGAGATAATGATTTAGTTGCAGAGGGCAGTGGTCAAAATTTGTTCTTAATTAAAGATAGAAAAATAACTACACCTCCAGTTGAAACAGGTGCATTAGGAGGAATCACAAGAAAAACAGTTATTGAGATAGCACAATCACTGAGCATTCCATTAGAAGAAAAAAACATAACTATCGATGATTTAAAAAATGCTGACGAACTCTTTTTTACAGGTACAGCTACAGAAGTAGTAGGTGTTGTTTCAATAGATGGGGAAAATATAGGGTCTGGGACTCCAGGAGATTTAACAAATTTGATAAGAGATAAATATTTAACAATTGTTCATGGTATAGATAGTGACTACCACCATTACCTTACGTTAGTTTCATGACACAACAACCAAATATTATTCCTGGTTCTCAAGGATTAATACAGGACATGAACCTACCAGTCCCAAGATCTCTAGGGTCAAAAAAAAACGTTAGTAAGCTTGTATCCCCATTGGAAGAAGTTTTCTCAATACCAAGTCCTGATAGTGGTTATGCATTAAAACTTATTGAGCAATTCAAGCATTTATGGGTTGACCACTACAAAGGTAAATTAATTTCTAAGATAATTACTAACTTGGTTATTTACCAAGCATCTACATCAGGAAGAGCTCCGACAAAAAGTGATGTCATTAAAGTTATTGAAATTTTAGAAATTACTGAAAACAATTTAGGAAAATTAGATAAAGATACATTAAAAATCTGCAGTGGAGAAAAAATTCCTGGGTTACATCTATCAGAATTATTTAGCTCAAATTAAGAAGATAAAATATAAAACTTATACACTTGGGTAATGAAGATAGTTAGGGCAAAATTTGAAGGTGATATCTTTTATGGTGAGTTGACTGATGACCAAGTACTTAGATATGAAGGTTCACCTCTTGTGGTTTGGGAACCAACTGAAGAAAAATACCACCTAGATGAAATACAACTCTTATCTCCAGTATTGCCAAGTAAAGTAACTGGTGTTGCAAAGAATTTTCATAAGCATGCTGTAGAGTTAGGCGTACATGATTATAGCGCCCCTAGAAATCCAGTTTTCTTTAACAAGCCTTCAACATCTGTTATTGGAACTGGAGAATCAATAATATACCCACAAATAGCTCAACATGTTGATCATGAAGCTGAGTTAGCAATTGTCATAGGAAAAATAAGTAAAAACTTAACTCCAGATAACTGGTCAGAACATGTTTTGGGAATTACGATTGCAAATGACTTATCTGAGAGAGTACTTCAAGGACAAGATGGTACATTTAATGGAAACTTCACAAGAGCTAAAAGTTTTGATACTTTCTGTCCTTTAGGTCCTGTTATTCAAACTGATTTTGAACTTAGTCCTGAACTTAATATTAAATGTTTTGTTAATGGTGAACTTAAACAGGATGGAAATACAAAAGATATGATATTTTCAATTGAAGATATTGTTTGTTTTGTAAGTTCGATTATGACACTTTTACCCGGTGATGTAATTCTTACAGGTACTCCAGAAGGAGTCTCTAAAGTTGTACCCGGTGATGAGATTACAATTCAGATTGAGACAATTGGAACTTTAGTCAATACTGTAAAATAATGAAATTAAGAATTGCTCCTTCACCCACTGGAAAATTACATATAGGAAACGCAAGAACCGCTCTTTTCAATTGGTTGTACGCAAAAGCATACAACGGTACATTTTTAGTAAGAATAGACGATACTGACACTGAAAGAAGTACGGAAGAATTTAAAAATGATATTATTCAGAATTTCAGATGGTTAGGTATTGATTGGGATGAAGGTGTCGATGTAGGAGGCACTCATGGAGAGTATAAGCAGTCACTACGTTTTGATAGATATCAAGAAGTAGCTAACCAGTTGTTATCAGAAGGTCATGCATATGAAGATGATGGTGCTGTAAGGTTTAAAGTTCCAGATGATGGTTCTATAGAATTTAAAGACTACATCAGAGGTGATATGTCTTTTAATTTATCAGATGTTGAGGATTTTGTTATATTACGGTCTGATAAGTCACCAACTTACCACCTTGCTTCAACAGTAGATGATATTGATTATGGAATAACAATAATTGCTAGGGGAGAGGATATATTGTCTTCTACCCCAAAGCATATATTAATAATGCAAGCTTTAAATTCAGACCTTCCTGACTTCTGCCACCTTCCTTTACTTTTTGGCCCCGATGGAAAGAAATTAAGTAAACGTCATGGAGATACCTCCGTTGAAGCTTTCAGAGATAAAGGAATACTTCAAGAAGCAATGTTTAATTATCTTTGTTTATTGGGCTGGTCACCCGGCAATGATCTTGAAAAGTTTGATTCTGAATTAGCAATTAAAAAATTTGATTTGCATAATGTATTGCCAAATTCTGCAATATTTGATGAAAAAAAACTACTTTGGTTAAATGGCCTATACATTAGAACAACCAGTGAAGAAGATTTTCAAACAACAGCTATAAATCAGATTGAAAAGGATATTAGTAGAAATCTTTTCACAGATGAGTTAAACAGGTTGACTAAAATCTTACCCTCTGTACAAGAAAGAATAGAAACACTAAATGACTTAACTCCCCAAGTTTTATTTTTACTTGACGAACCTTTTGTAGTTGATTCTGATGAGTGGAATTTAGTTAACTCAGATGAGGCACAAAGCTATCTCGAATATATTAGAGAAAAATTTAAAGGCTTAGAAGTTTTTTCACTTGAGAATATAGAGTTGATTATGAGAGAAACTTTAAAAGAATTAGATTTAAAAACAAAAGTAGGTTTTCAGGCAACACGAGTTGCAATTACTGGGACAAAGATAAGCCCACCTTTATTTGAGTCTATATATTCATTAGGAAAAGAAGCATCTTTAGCTCGTTTAGCTGAAACTATCGAAAAATTGTAACAACTAATAATCAAAATACTTTATTCTTAATATTTATACGGCCCCGTCGTCCAGAGGCCTAGGACGCTGGGTTTTCAACCCAGAAACGCCGGTTCGAATCCGGTCGGGGCTGCAATCTTTCGGGGATGGTGTAATTGGCAACACGATGGGTTCTGGTCCCATCGTTGAGGGTTCAAGTCCTTCTCCCCGAGCAGAGGCCCCGTCGTCTAGAGGCCTAGGACGCTGCCCTCTCAAGGCAGAAACGCCGGTTCAAATCCGGTCGGGGCTGCTATAAAGATAGCTTTTTGTACCATCTTGGTATATTTTTGATGAAAAGTTCAAAATCTTGAGGAGTATCTAGCTCAAAATAGAGTTCTTTATTGTATATTTGCTTAAATTCGATTTTTTGTTTAGACAGAGCGCTCTTATGCTTTATAAAACTATTTTTACCATATTGGAAATCATCAAAAAATATACTCCCTCCAATAAGGGGCGTACCATTGTCATCACTTTTTGAAATAACAATTTTATTATTTTCTATTTGATTTAAAAAAGTAGATATGTTGAATTTATTTAAGTAAGGAAGGTCTGCATGACATATTGACCAACTTTGATAATTTTTAATTAGAGTTGTAAATGCGATAATTTCTTGATTTAAACCACTAACATTTGTTTTAAATAAGTTAACATCTAGCTCATCTGCAACTATCTCTACGTCATGACTGTTAGAAATTAGAAAAATGTCAACACTTGCTCGCTTAAAACAATTGACTGTATTAAGCAAGAGTGCTTTTTGAAGCTTTTGTCTAGTTTTTAAATCAACACTATTGCCAAGTCTTGACATAGGGTTGTCAAAACTATGTATAGGTATGCCTATTATTATTTTGCTATTCATATTCTTAAATTTGTTATACCATGCTATTAAAGTATTTAATCAATATGGATAGAAAAACTAAAATTATTGCAACTGTAGGTCCAAGCCTACTTTCTGAACAAAAAATACATAAAGCTGTTCAACAAGGCGTTGATGTTTTAAGACTGAATTTTTCCCATGGCTCAAGGGAAAATCATGAAAATGTTATAAAGTGGGCAAAATCTTCAAAGAAAAATGTAGCAGTTATGCAAGATATACAAGGTCCAAAGATTAGGACTGGAGTAGCAAAAGAGAACACAGTCCTTAAGAAGAGTGAGCAAATCAATATTACTAACAAAGAATGTAAATCTGATGAAACGACCATATACATAAATTATCAAGACTTAATTGAAGATATCAATATTGGAGATCGTATTTTTATTGATGATGGACAGGTTGTTCTTAAGGTAGTTGAAAAAAGTAAAAACACTATGGAAGCTCTTATTTTGATTGGTGGTGAGTTAAGAGATAATCAAGGAGTTGCTTTCCCTGATTCAAATCTTTCTGTATCCGCAATAACACCTAAAGATATAGAGGATTTAAAATTTGGCACAAGTAATGATGTAGATTTTGTTGCAGTCTCATTTGTCAGAAATGCTGATGATATTAATACAGTTAAAAAACTTATTCCTAAAGATATAAAAGTAATTGCAAAAATAGAACTTAAGATAGCACTAGACAATATTGAAGAAATTTTAGAAGTTTCAGATGGCGTCATGGTGGCACGAGGTGATTTAGGCGTCCAACTACCAATTGAGCAGGTACCTTTTGTACAGAAGCAAATTCTTGATGCAGCAAATTCAAGAGGTAAAATTTCTATCACTGCTACTGAAATGCTTCAATCTATGAAGACTGCATATAGACCAACTAGAGCCGAAGTAACTGATATAACAAATGCAATTTTAGAAGGAACAGATGCAGTGATGCTTTCAGCAGAAACTTCAATCGGAGATCATCCAAACAGGGTAGTTGAAGTGATGGCAACTATTTGCTCAGAAACTGATGCCAGAAACGATACATCAACACTGAGATTTAAAGAGCTGTCATCTATAGATGAATTAACAACTACTTTAGCCAGAGCAGCAGTTCAAGTTGCAAACGACATTGATGCTCGAGCAATTGTAGCTTTTACTGAATCTGGTAGAACCCCATTATTAATTTCAAATTACAGACCAAAATCCCCAATAATTACATTTACTTCTAAATCAAAAACTTATAATCAGATGAGTTTGTTGTGGGGTGTTGAGAAATACAAAATCGAAAGAAGAAACACCTTTGAAGAAATGTTATCAGATGCTAATGACTTCTTAAAAAATGAAAAAAAATATAATAAAGGTGATAAAGTTGTTGTTGTTGCTGGAACTCCCCCAAATGTAGAAGC
>Ga0222716_10002390_pt1 | contig 15245 bp, 14 predicted proteins | sample C33_13DmetaG_FD_165044 | JGI IMG/M metagenome (GOLD analysis project Ga0222716, IMG submission 165044) | Estuarine water microbial communities from San Francisco Bay, California, United States - C33_13D | ecosystem: Environmental > Aquatic > Marine > Unclassified | place: USA: California... | reverse complement strand
TCATCCTTGATTTAAAGGAGGACTTCATCTACCTAAGAAGCGAGAACATCCGGCTACAGGAGGAAAACAATCAACTCAAGCAGGCCATCGCTGCACTTAATGGCGAGCCTACTAACTCACTATGACATACCTATCACAGAATCAAATCAAGGAGTTCCGGGAGGCTAACAAGCCAGTCTCCTGTCCCATCCTGGGCATCAAGACAAAGGACTGGGTGCTGGACCACGACCACCAGACTGGAATGGTACGAGGTGTAATCTCCCGCCAAGCCAACAGTCTTCTTGGGAAGGTGGAGAACTTTTTCCTCAAGATGTGCAAGGGTCAGAAGGAAGATTTACCAGATACCTTGGATGCAATGGCCGCTTACTTGGAGCAGGAAGTGACAGATGTCCTTCATCCAGTGGGACTTACACAACTTACAAGAAAGTTTGCAAATAGCTTGACAGCAGCCGAACAAGTATCAGAGTTAAAAGACCTAGGAGCAAGTGAAGGTGATCTTGCTTCTTGCAAAAATCAAAAGCAGCGCAAAGAGCTGTTCCGTAAACTAACCAAAAATACATATGAGTAAGGAGAATAAAACAATGAACATACAACAAAAACTACAGGGCATTCAGTCCTCTCTTAAAGCTCCCAAGGGGCAGACCAATAAGTTCGGGGGCTACCGCTACCGTTCCGCCGAGGACATCCTCACAGCCGTCAAGCCGTTGCTTGCTGAGTGGGCCTGTACTCTAGTCATCACTGACAGCATTGTTGAGGTCGGTGGTCGAGTATACGTCAAGTCAACTGCCGTTCTTGCATCAACTGAAAATGGCAATGAGAACTTCATTAATGTAGATGCCTTCGCTCGTGAGGCTGAGACAAAGAAGGGTATGGATGATGCCCAGATTACCGGCAGTGCTTCATCCTACGCTAGAAAATATGCACTGAATGGACTCTTTGCTATTGACGATACCAAGGATCCAGATGCTACTAACAACCACGGCAGCAAGTTGCCTAAGCCTACAACCAAACAAACACAGGGATTCTAAGCGAAACATTCTTTTGCGCACAAATAATATGGACTTACAAAACGAAATCACCGACATCATTTCAACCCTTCAGGAGGTAGAGCTTCACTACGACACTATCCTTGAGGAACTCAGTGACACCCTGGCAGGGGTTAAACTTGAGAACATTCTATTGCAAAAGCAGAATCAAATGCTTAGTCAAAAGATCGACGCACTAGCTAAACACTTGAGCGTCAAGCTAGAACAACCTGACACTAGAATCCGTGCTGTAAAGATGGATGACAGTGCCTCCAACAACTAATAACCACCAATAAAGAAAGTAATATTATGTCTGAATACGATAACACAAACTCCGGTACATTCTTCGTCAATGACCGTAAAGAAAAACCAAATCATCCTGACTACAGCGGGAAGATTAATGTAGAGGGTAAGGAGTACTACCTCAAGGGCTGGAAGAAGACAGCCAAGAGCGGTACTAACTTCCTGTCACTGGCACTGAACCCAGTGGATGCTGCCCCAGGCGGCGGTTCCGCAGGACCTAAAGCTGCAAGTGCGCCAACCAATGACAATACCCCATTCTAAGCGTGTCATCATTCGATAAAGTCTGGTGGGATAAATTCCGCCGTGATGAAGTTGATTCCATTCTGGAGATGACCGCTAACAAGTGCTCGGATTATACCGGAGGAGAAAGCTGCAATAACCCCTTTGCAAATTTCGACAGCTCCGCCGAGTACGGTGTTCATCCAATGACTGGAGTCTGCATTCGGATGCAGGACAAGATCCAGAGAGCGAAGGCTTTCTGTAAGGACGGTCAGCTAAAGGTTAACACCAGCGGCGACCAATCCAAGGACATATTCCGCGACCTGATTGGCTACTCATTGATAGCCATAGGGATGCTCGAAAGAGCTGAGTCAGAGTAAGTCCCTGTGCTAAGATGCTTGCCCTTCACAATCCAGTGAGGGGCAAGTAATTCTTATGACTAAAAACAATAACGACACAAACCGTAACGAAATGACTAAAATAAACGAAGCCGCCGAAGTATCCCTCTCCATCTATAACACTATTGATAGTTATAAAATGCCGGAAGGAAACCGTGTAGCTTACAAGTCCCTTGGACAAGTCCTTCGTTCTCTGGTAGAATTACTTGATAATGAACGAAACAAATCTACTGACACACACACAGCCACATAGCGTTGAGGCTGAAAGAAAATTAATTGCATCCTGCCTGTTCACAGGGGATTCATCCGTATACGATGTAGTTCGCCCAATATTAGAAGCAGAGGATTTTTACGTACAAAGATACCGCCTACTGTACGAGGCCATAGGAGCACTCTCACAGCTCAGCCAGCCAATTGACGAAGTATCTATCTCGGAGCACCTGAAGTCCGTACGTGAGCTTGACAGCGTTGGAGGCATAGCAGGTATCCTTGCTATTGTTGACGGCGTTTACAGTGAGCTTACAGCTAAGTACTACGCAAATATCGTAGCAGAGAAGGCTCGTCTCCGTGAGATTATGAAGTCCTGCCGGGTCGCCGTCGAGAATGTGGAGTCCGAGGCTCTTACCTATGACGAGATTCGCAGTACACTAGAAGCTGAGATTACTGAGCGTCCCCTGTTCAGCCAGAATAAATCTGGTATTGGTTCCTCGGCGGATGAACTACTGGATGACATCGCCAAGATGCAGTCCGGGGATTACGTTCCCGATGTAGTGAAGACTCATACCAATAACTTGGACAGTGAGCTTGGTAACCGAGGGATCGCTGCTGGTGAAGTAATGACAGTCGCGGCACCTACCTCCTGCGGTAAGTCAGCACTAGCCCTGTACATTGTGTCCCAGGCTGTAGCGAAGGACGGTCACGCCTGCGGAGTCTTCTCACTGGAGATGCCCCAGAAGCAGCTTACCAAGAGACTGACGCAAGTTATCTCAGGTGTTAACCTTCGCAGCGTTGAGGACAACATAGCCAAGCCAGAGCAGGTCAAGAGGGTTCACGAGACTATCTCTGACCTCAAGACAATGCCAGTGTACACATCTCACGCAGTCAAGAGTGCAGATGACCTGTACAGCCAAACACGGCAGTTCGTCAATAAGCACGGAGTAAAGCTACTGGTCATTGATTACTTACAGCTAATACCTTTCTCCTCCAAGATGGGTAAGGCCGAGGGCATCGCAAGTATCTCTCACAAAATTAAGCAGATGGCTATCGATCTTAATATCGCCATCATCCTACTAGCACAGGTCAACCGAGAGGGAGCCAAGAATGGCCGACTCAAACTGTATGACCTCAAGGATTCCGGGGACATCGAGAATGATGCCGACGTTGTTCTGCTTATGTACCCATCGAACGGGGATGTTGATTCGTCAAAGAGTCAAGATGCTCGTGGTGGTTATACCAGTCTAACCTACGAGATTGCTAAGAACCGTGAAGGTGAGCGTGATATCGGAGGTACGTTTAAATTCTATCACTGCACAGGGAGGTTCGGATAATGACAGAAGAACAAGTAGCACAATATATAATGACAGCTTTTCCTAAGATGAATAAGCTGATCAAAGCCGAGGACGAGTTCAGTCCTTTTGATTACCAGAGTATTGATTACCTAGTCGAGATCAAGGTACGCCGAAAGGCATACGATCCCTGGATCATTGAGCAACTAAAGCTTGATACCAATATCGGAATAGCTGAGTCAATGAAGAAGGACTTCCTTTACGTTACTGGGTACCAGCACCTGCTGTACGTGTGGAATATCTCTAAGCTAATTCGGGATGACTATGACTTCGGCTTCGAGGCTCGTGAGATGCCTTGGACTACGGACTTTGAGGCAGTACAGATAATAACCAAGCGTACCGGTTACCTATACAATCGCAGCGCACACATCATCAACACAAAAGAACTATGATAGCTACAGAAGAATCAAAGGATATAATCGTAAACGGAAGAAGAGTAACCTGCTACTCGGATGGCAGTGTGGAAACAAAAGGGAATTGGAGCAGGGGTCGGACATTCGGCAGTAATGATAAACGTGGGTATCAAAAGATGGCGATAGGATCTCAAACCACGAAAGTTCACGACTTGGTGGCAATGGCTTTCATTGGACCGAAGCCAAAGAACTATGACGTTGATCATATCAATGGAGATAAGTTAGACAACTCACCCGCCAACCTTAGATACGTCACGCGATCACAGAATCTCCGAGGACACCAAAAGGTTCGCGGTAAATCCAAGTACAGGGGTGTACAGGTATCAACAAAAAACCCTAAGTTCGTTGTGAAGGTAGGTCTAGGTCAAGAGCACCAACACAAGACGAAATACCTTGGCTCATTTACTGACGAGAAGGAGGCCGCTATTGCCCGTGATAAATTCTGCTACGAGGTTATGAATTATCCCCTAGAAGGTTTAAATTTTCCCGAGTTATTTGTTGACAAGAAGGATACCAAGCCCCAAGTTACCCCTATGCAAAACAACGAAGAGAATATTGAGCGCATCCAGACTCAGATTGATATGATCCGCCAGGAGTCCAGACTTCTATCCTATCGTATTGATCGTATGACTGATCAGCGTAAAACTCTCCAAGATGAAAAGAGAAAGTTAAAGGAAGTTCTTGTTGAATATAGAAAACTATAGTGTATAATGTTTATCAGTGAGTTTGCTTCCTTCTCTCACTGAAATAGTAAGGTAAGCTGTTGGAGTAATCCGCAGCGGGATCGGTTTATGTCCTATTTAACTCCTTGCTTCGTTACGGTAGCCCCGTCCTTTGTGTGTGAAGGACGGGGCTTTTCGTTACTTGGTCCGCAGTTGAATGATGCGCCTAACCTCTGGGGTAGCGATTCCCTTTCGCATCATCTCACTCATCAATGCTCGATTCTTTTGAGCACCCATATTGATCAGCCTTTCAGCTCTCTTCTGCGGGCTTAGTGTACGTATCAAGTGTTCCTTTTCAGTAAGTTTGTCGGACTTCGTATGAATAGCTATTAGTTTTTTCGCTAAGGTCGGATCAGTATTTGCTAATTTTATCAAGTAGGCCGTCTTTTCCTTAGTGCCGCCAGGGATATCATCGTATATTTGCGATGTTGATTCCTCTTTTACCAGTGGCATATCGGTATAAGTTCCTTCTACTACGTCCAAGATATCTGCGGATGATACCCCCGCTTCCTTCATCATAACAATGCGTTCATCCTGTGAGTACTTCCACGTTCCGCCACCTAGGTTCTTATAATGCTGGCGCATAATATCCATATTCAAGCGTCGAGCAGTATTCATTTCCTGATAGGTAGCATCCAGTTCTTCCCTTGGTATGTTATTATCTGTGAACTTACGAAGTGCCGATGAGTACGTCCCCTTTGCTTGACGCATTGGTTCAGATATTTCACGGAGTTTATTGGTGAATGACTTCTCGGCATCCCACTGGTAGTCACGGATACCCAGCATACGTAGTGCGTTATCCTTTGTGGTGCGATCACCTATACCAGAGAGTGAGTCACTCCATCTTTCAATAGTTCTCTGCGCACCTGGTTTCAGTGTTTCATTGTAGATGACACCCATAACATCCTTAGCTACCTCTTGTGTGCGCGGATCTACACTAATCAGCTTTCCATTTACGTCACGTCCAGATATTATCTGGCCTATTGCTCGTACAGGGAATGTACCAGGTGCTCCGATATACTGATCCTTAACAAATTCTGTAAGCTGAGCTAATGGAGATCCACTAAAACCAGCCTCAAACGCTTGTGCGGCCATACCCTGCGGGACTAAGTAGCTTGGGTTGACATATCGACCCTTCCTTCCAGTTTTATCCGGGATGATTACCAACCTCTTACTGCTGTCCCATTCGGGGGCAATTGAAAATCCGAACTGTTCCTCGTCCTTCTCCGTTACGCCCTTGGATTCGTTATACTGTGTGATAACGGCATCCGTTCCGGCCGTGACCGCTGCTAATGCTGCCCCACGCTTTACGCCCTGCAATCGCATTGCCTTTGTATTTGCCCTAGCTGGGTCAAGACCGATGTCCTTGCCGAACGTACCAGCAGTCATCTGAGCAACGTACTTACCCTGGTTGTACATATTGCGAGTAAGTTCAGCCGTGAATGGCACGAACTGGTCAGCCAATCCCGCCCTTGATAATCGGCGAATTATATTACTCAGCTTGTCATAATTCTGGAATGTATTATTTGTAAGTCGAGCAGCAGCAGCTTCTATTTCAGCAACGCTGTAATCCGGGAACATTTTCTTTAATTGCCTCTGGTTACCCTTCCACACAACGTACCGCATTGATGTATCGCCAACGGAGTAAGCCTTGCCGAACCAATCCATTGTTGCCTTTATGCCGCCCTTGAAGGATTTATTTAATCCCTCCAGTCCCTTGATAACATTTTGCTCGATGTCAGCAGCATTAACGCTCTTGGGCTTTAACCCGTACTGGTTCATCTTATCGATGTCATCCAGCAGTGCGCGTCGGCCTACAGTATTCTTGCCGGAAAGTAAATCATCCAGTGATCCGAATTCAGACAGAGCGGCACGGAACCCCTTTGGGGTTGGTATAATTCCTGAGGAAATAGTACTAGCCACAGCTCCAAATAAATTGACCATATAGGACTCAGGATTCAGCAGGACCTTGGTTGACTTGGACGTACCAACCCAAGTACTCCAGATCCTATCCAGATACCCGGCTATCCCGGATTTGACAGTATTGCCTTCTCCAAAGCGCATCATATCTAATGAGTGCGCTACCTCTGGGTCAATGAACACTGATGAGTCCCCCTCAATGGTGCGGAACTTCATCTGAACTTGATCGGGGTTGGCTGGCTTACGTGTAGCAACTCCAGAATCCAAAAGGAATTTAGCTATCGCAACATCCTCAGCTTTTGATGATGCTAGTCTAGCTAATCTATTAGCTGTACTAAATGCTCGTTCCTTGGGATCAGTGACCTCACCGAGCCAAGCACGTTCCGCTGGTCCTGGATTACTGCGCTCACGTAGTATCCCCTTGGATTCCTTTACGGCTCCCTGTTGCCTTCCTTCTGCCTTCCTCTGCCGTGCTGAACTCTTCCTTAGGTGGTCCATTTGCTTGCGGGCTAAGTCCTCAGCTCGTGGCATTGTCATAGTCCCAGCATCCGAGGACATCATAATCTTTAGCTGTATCTCTTTAAGTGCAGCATCTTCTTGCGCCTTGGTGGGTCGATAATCAGGGTCCTGGAAAATCTTATAGGTCTGAGTCAAGTAACCCTGTTCGATAGAAGCCTCGATAGTTTCACGTACTTCCTTCTGGCCTGCCTTAGATAGTCCCTCAAAGACTTCATCATCCATACCTTGAAGCAATGTACCCTGTAACTCCTGAATTGTTTCTCTCCACTTAATTAACTCAACCTTAACTGGTTCAAGCGATGGGGCCATCTCTCCGCCCTTTAGAAAAACGTCAACACTTTCTCGTACATTTGGATCCTTCTCTTCCAGCCGACCTACTACACGTTTAACCCTAGCACCTAACTCCTGTGCTCGGTTAATAGTACCCTTGGCCATTTCAATTTCATTTACAATATCGTTACCAAGAACCTTTGACGGAGCAAATACCGACAGGATCTTGTTGATCATCCTCTTTGGATTTAATGGAGCTTCGGGTCCGTAGTTGTCCAAGTTGTTCAATGCAACAGCAGCCTCAACCTTTTGTTTGCTTGAAACGTTGTTGGCTATTTCTTGACGTGCAAGAGTTACTTCAAATGGTTCGCGAATGATTCCAGGCTCAGTAGGTCTTGATGGAGGTAAGAACTCACGTAATATACCGGGCATTGTGGACTGAGGTCCCTGTCCTCTTGTTTCCGGTATCTTAACTTCCTTTGTTCTTGGCGTGGCGGGGGCATCCATATTGAATGTACCATCGTCCTTAAATAACGGCTTACTTTCCAACGCCCAGTCCAGCTCCTTGTACTCAATGGAACCGTTGGATACCATTTCCATTATCTCTGTAGCATTCTTGCCCTGTACCTTCTTGAGAAGAGACTTAGGAATCTTATACGCACCAGCACCAGCAAAGCCACCAGCTACGCCAGCAAGGACCTCTACTGCCAATGCAGCACCCGGGCTTAGATCCTCATTCTCAGCGTACTCTCTTGCAAGTCCTCCAGTTGTTGCTGCCCCGGACTCAATGGCAAGAAGCCTCCCGGTTTTATTAACCGCTTCATCCGTGAAGTCCTTAGCAATAGCTTGAGCAACCTTACCGGCTCCCGTGACTGCCTTTGTCTTACTTGTTACCTGTGCCAGCTTGAGCAGAGGCATAGTAAAAGCAACAGCTTCGCCTCCTACTTGACCCACGTAACCAGCTTTAGTCCTAGGAGCCTCGTCACGAGTCCCTGTGTATGCCAAGGCATTCTTGATACTCGATGAGCCACCAAAGGAATCCTTGGATACTATATCCTCATCAATGATGGCATTGGATACCTTGTTCAGCCCAAAGCTAATAAGGTCAACTGGAGCACCAGCTATATTAGCTACTGATAGGTTGAACTGATTCGCAAAGTCATCCGCAAGGTAGGCTGCTTCTTCCACTAGACCCCTGTCCTGTTGAGATGCCTCCTTACGGCGATTGTATTCAACTGATAAGGCCCGTACGTCCTCAGTTCTACCCGCTGCATCTGCATTGCGAATAGCGGTTTCTAGCTTATTGTCATCAATGCCATCATCGCCATTAATTCTCTCATTGCCATCAATGCCTTTTAGTTCATTGATTCCATTGTTGTCATTAATTTCCTTTGATTGCTTACGACGATTGTACTCACTTGATAGTGATTGAACGTCTTCGATTCTACCCGCTGCATCTGCATTACGAATAGCCGTCTCAAGTTGGCTATCGGAAAATTCCATTATGAGTTTCTAGCGATAACGTCTTCTATAGGTTCTTCGGATCCTGTGTCTCCGGGTGGTGGAGGTGGGGTAACCCCTTTAAAATACTCAGATGGCATAATTGGAAAGCCAGTCAATTTGTTGACCATACCTATTGATGCAAGTATATCGGCTGATTCATTTATTTTACCTGCTGCAAATAACTTTCGTGCTTCAGCTAATTGTGACCGATATTCCTTGGCTTCAATTATACTTGTAGGAACCTTAGTATCTGTAGGAGATTTGCCGAGAATCCTATCAACAGCACCTGGTCCAGCAACTTCACCAATAATAAAACTTTGCCTATCCTCACCGGTCAATCCTAGTTCGTCAGCCTGTGATTCGGCTTGAGCAACCTTACTAGGCTCACCCTTTCTTAGGTCCGAGATTTCCAGTCCTAGTTTCTCTATTCGCAAAGCATCATATTTTTGCTGCTGAGCATCAACTGGCTCTTGGCTACTCTCGTAACCAGCCACGCCACCCATCTGCTTGCCTTGAGTGCTACCCTCCCATTGCGCCAGACGACTTTGTTGGTCCCTTGTTCGCATTTGAGCTGGAGTATTTAGTGCTTGCCGAACATCCGTTGGTACGTTTTGTGATGCTTGTGCTTGGTCAAACCCGGAACCAGGCAATGCTGATCCTATAGCTGCCATTGAAGGTGATTGACCTCGCTGTGCGGCGCGTTGCTGTATGCCCTGTGTTTGACGATCATAAGCTTCAGACACCTGCTGCTCATACTGTGGATATGCATCCGCACGTGTCATATCGTCATATGCAAATACACTCTCTTGAGCTGCACGTCCTATACCAGGGATCATACGACCCTGTGGGTCAGTACGTAAACCGTATACACCCTCTGTACCATCAGGAGCATTCAGATACTGGTTAAGGGTTCGTCCACCCAATCTAGCACGAGTCTCATCTACGCCCATAGGAGCCTTTGGCATTGATGGAACTTGCTGTCCGAGTAAGAAGTTGTCGCGTGAGAAACCAGTATCAGGATCAAATGTCGTACCCATACGTAGGGCTTCAGCTTCACCACTAGCTATTTGTTCTTGACTCAACGGACCCTCTGCTCGGTATTGCTCAAAGAATGCCTGTGGGCTTCCGGCTGCCGGTTGAGGGGTAGTTGGAATTTGCTGTCCACCAACCGTTACATCTAATGGATATGTGGATGGCTGGTTTGTTGCCTGAGGTTGAGGTGTTTCAACTGCATTAATTGGGACTGATGCTTGTGGTAGTGCCACCCCAGAACGTAATGCAGCATCAATAAGCATCTGTGAAGCGGGTTGACCCGTTTCTGGATTAAGTTGGCGCATACCCGTCATTGGTACTCCCATTTGCGCACTCATATCGTCTGTCACCTTAGTCACCTGGTCCATTCCCAATATATTATTAGAAGCTCCACGTTGAATACCTCTATCGGTATTGGCAACATATGGTTGATTTCCGGTCCCCATACCTAAACCAAACGGCGACACTTCACTTGCGAGTGTGGGATTTCCAGCTTGTTTAATAATGCCCCCACCAGGACCAACCCTTGGACCTAGTGCATTTTCAGCAAACTTATTAAATCTATCATTTTGATTTACCCCAAACATACTATCGAACTCCTTCTGCCTTGAGTAGGCTTCACCAGACATATATGGATCTCCTGTTTCGTACGGTCGCATAGCATCAGCAAGGGAAAGAGGGTTGACATCCTCCTGTGGAGCCTGCTGACCTATTAGGTTAGTGGGCTGCATCATAGGGTTAGTGGAGGCTTCTGCTTGTAGGCGCAGACGTTCTGCTTCTAGTTCTTCTGGTGTCATAGTCGTATTATATCATAAAGGGTTAGGTGCTAGGGAATTTCTCATTAAGGTATTCTTTGCGCTTCTGGCAGGCTCCGCATCCTTGGATGTTTGTGCCAGCAATCTTGTCTATTATCTTAGCTATAGGTTGAGCTACTTTTTCTACTCTGTCACCTAGACCTTGAGGTCTTGGCTCACGCAGGGAAGCAATTTGATCCTTGCTTAATACGAGAGGTTTGGGTTTGTGGTTTCTAATAATCATTATGGAGCGTAACTAGTTGGGCAGTCGCATCCTACGGATACAGGCCATACGTGTGCGCTGACTACTTGATATTCGTAGCCCTGCACATTGGGAACCACGACGTCTGCGGCTATCTCTTCCTCTGTGTCGGTTGCCGTAAAGGAAGATATAGTGTCTGGCTCAACATCCTCCCATTCTGTATCTGCTCCGGCGGGAGGAGTTCCAGCGTAAGCCTCACGTTTTCTTATTCTAACACAACCTTCGTATGCTTTGCCAATTGCTAGGTTGCTGGCGGTTGCCGTGTAAGTGGCAGTTCGTTTGGTAAAGCTAGAAGAGGTAGTGCGCAGTTGGTAAAGTGATGAACACGATGTGCCGTCTACCTCCGTAGCTGCATCAAGGGCGGCTTCTTCAGAGTCGGGTTCATCGTATAATGTTCCCTCGGAGATAGTGCCTCCCTGTGATTGGTCTAATTCGTCATCAAATGAAACAGAAGGAGTGCTGTTTAGGGAAACACTAAAAGTATTAGGTAATGTTTCTGTTCCGCCTGGTGGATCAAAACACGAATAGTCTAAAGTCAACGACCCATTTATATTTCCGCTCCAAAATCCAGCACCAGTTCGATTTGAAAAAGGTATTGAACCACTGCCAGTGAAAGTCATTCCGGCAAACTCATCCCCCTCGAAAGAAGAGCAAGGGGTATCGCAACCAGTTCCGATTGTTATGTTTGCATCGGCAGCTACCGTCTCCAAGCTAACGTCGCAACCGTCTTCTTCACTATAGGTTTTTGTAGCTGTTAATGTAGCGGGCTGGGCTGAAGCAGTGCCATCGCAAGCTCCAGTGAGACCACTTTGATCTGGAGTAAATGTAACGATACGTTTTTCATAGTAAGAACTACCTGATACATAACCCTCGCAATTTTCAGAACCGCTAGTTTCGCTATCATTCGTGCAAACGCCATCGTCGTCACGACTATAAGTGGTCGTCGTAATGCGAGGCCCGTCAATATAACGATCCAACTCCCCTACCGTTTGTTTATTCGTGTAAAAAGTTGCAGGAGATGTCTCTTCGTCTGGATCAACGACCCCGCACATTGTTGCATCTTTTTCACTGCTTTCACAAACGACAGAAACACTAGGGCAACCACAAGTATTGATATACTTATCCAAAGGATCGTCTACCTCTGGATCATAGTCAGGTGGCTCAGGGCAGGTGCAACAATTAAAAATACTCATTAGCTATATAGTGTCCCCCATTGGTGAGTTGCTCCACAGCTTGCAATGCTTTGGCTTCCCTTGATTCCCTGTACAATTGTTGGTGCATCTCCGTCCCAGGTAATAGTAGCAATCTGCCTGTAATCTTGAGTCTCGGAGGTTGTTCCACCCGATGTTTCGACAGATGCCGCCGTTACCTCACCGTCTGTGTTGAATGTAACCTCTAGCCATAGTTCATCTGGTTTTCCAGACGGAGTTAAACTCGTTGCTGTCTCCGTGTTTACCGTTCCAGTTGTTACTGAGACTGTTCCATCGCCGTCATTGACTACTTTAAATGCATACAACGGTGGTGGCTTTTCTAATTCTCTTTGGGTCGGGTCGGGAAAACTAACAGGGGGGTCAATGTCATATACCCCATAATCCGTTTGACCCTCAGGCGATGCACTTGCTCGCGCCCTGTAGGAGTAGAAGTCATCTCGGCCAGCCGTAGTGTCGTTGCCAGCAAGGGTAAGTCCAGCATTCGCTTCACGTTGCGCAAAACTAGCCATACGACCCGCTGCACCCGCATCGACATTGCGACCCTGCCTTTGCTCTGATCTGGACTGGGCGGCAGCTGCGGAATCACGACGACCTTGCGTAGCTTTGGCTCGTGCAGCTTTTTCAGCTAGTCTCTCTTGTTTGCCCTGTTCGGTTTTGTTTGGTTTTTCAGCCATATATTAAACACTCCAAGTTATGACTTCGTAGTAAGTGGTTCCGTCCAAGTCGGTTAATATAGGTCTGGAGTCCCTCTTCAGGATTCCCGTTGTGGTATATCCAGTATTGCTTGTGCTGCCTTGACCAATGCAACTCGTAGAGGAACTGGCGTTGCTCTCTATTGTTGATTCAAGGCCGTCGTAGTATCCATCTCCATTCTCATCTGGTTCAAATACATAAGTTTTTTGAGATTTGTAAGCAACTGACCCAGTAGAGGAAGCCGACGTAAGAAAGCACCCAGGATATACTTGGATACGAGCGGATGGAGTGTATGATCTCTGCCAGTCCGTGTAGGCAGTTGTAAAAAACCCTACGTGAGTGTAGTTGGTGGGGCCATTCCTCGATGTGTAGTTTTTGCTTATAGAGGTAACCGAGCAACTAATTTGACCCAAATCGTAAGCCAGTGATGCTGTGCTGGGGGGTGAGCTTGTTATTTCAACTGTAACTGTTGCAGCGATTTTTTTTGACCTTCGTGGCTGCACCTTGGGTACAGCTATAGTTCCAGTAATATTGCCTATAATTCCGTCGCTAATAGAAATATCTTCCGTAGTACACTCCACTTCACCTGGAACCTCAACGTCAGCGACATCCGTGTAGGTTTGTTTTACCCCAGTAATGGTCCCTTGTAGTGCTGTTTTTTCATATGTAATAAACCCATCGCTTTCGATTTCGTATTCAGAGATAATCACGCCAGTTGGCGTGACGGGAGTTCCGATGGAGCGAACAGTAACATACGTACACCCAGCCAATTGGGTTGATGCGGGTTTTCTATCCACTGATATTTGACCCTCTCCTTTAGCGAACGTAAACCTTTTGGTTTGAATGCCTTGAACATTGCTTATGTCATTTCCTATTTGAACCGCTCCAGCGGTTTCAGCCACTGGAGTCTCAACTAGGGCTTCTACGGTTTCAATAATTAACTTCCCGTTGCTCTTTGTTTGGGTGCTTCTACTCAGAACCCCAGCCTCAATGTAGACTTCCTGTACTTGTCTAAAGCTATCAGTATCATCAATCCCATAGGACCCAAGGTAGCAGCGAACTGCTGTCTCAGCATCAATCTGATGATCAATATGGGAAGTGCCTACAGTCTTGTCGTAATCGGTACCAGCTTCGGCAATGCTTGTACGTGTAACACGGCGTAGTCCATTTAACTCGTAGTCAGTGTTGTCATCCTTTACTTGAACAAAGGAGGATCCCAGGGTCTCGTATGTAAGGGATACATTGTAGTCCCCGACTTGCCCCATACCAGAACGGTTACCGGACTCAACTTGAGTAAGCCGCATATCCGCATATGCTTCACCTGTACGTGGAGCTAGACCATCAATGGACATCTCCGCTGATTGCAGGCTACCGAAGTCCGGGAAGATACGATCCTTGTTAGCACTGTACCAGTCCTCACGACTGTTCATCGTGCTGCAAGTTACTACAAGCTTGTAACGGCCATTCTGTAGCTTCTCAACTGATGGAGAGCCTACAAGTTTAAGTCGATTAGTTCTGTGGGAAATTGACATTATGTTTTGACTGCTTTAATTACCGCAAAGTTAATTCTGGTTGCTTCACTTAAAGAACCACCACTAGCATTTCTAACAATCATTTTACAACTCCCCGCCTGTATTGATGATGCGCTAACTTGGTAAGCCCCAAAATCACCCGCAGCATTTGCAATGATAACGTCTGTAGCAGCTATTGTACTGTTTGTAAATGTAAACACCACAGCAGCACCATCAGCTAAATCTGCATCATTCATTATTATTTCACCGTTTATTTTATCAAGGGTAACAGCGGTAGTTTTGTTGGTAGCTTGAGTTACGGTTCCACCACTACCAACTTTATAACCCAAGGTTGTTGTAGCTAATATGTTTGATTCCTGGACTTCTAGGGTAGTCTTAACGGCGGCAGCATCTGCACCATCTAAGAAGGTTTTAGCAAAAGTGCTAATTGTAGTGCTATTAGGTAAAGATAGTGTGGTAACATCTGCATCAATTGCATCCAACTTTATTTCCTGATCATTTGTCATAAACCTCTTGTCGGAGGCATCGGTCATATTGGTAGTAGCAAATGCGGGAGAAGCACCCGACACTACGGATTGATTTAATGCCTTGACATCTGCAATAGAAGCTAGCTCAGTATCCATCAATGCCCCGGCCGATTCAACGTTAGCCGTATCGGTTACGTCGGCATCATTTTCAACACTGTCGAGCTTTGTTTCTTGAGCGTCGGTCATTAACCGCTTATTCGTTGCGTCGGTTAAGTTAGCTGTGCTTGCTGTTAGTGTTACGCCGGATATTGAACCACCGCTAATGCTAACATTGTTAGAATCCTGAGAAGCTATTGTTCCAGCATTAGAAATAGTACTTAATAATTGTGTCCCAATA
>Ga0222716_10002388_pt1 | contig 15245 bp, 19 predicted proteins | sample C33_13DmetaG_FD_165044 | JGI IMG/M metagenome (GOLD analysis project Ga0222716, IMG submission 165044) | Estuarine water microbial communities from San Francisco Bay, California, United States - C33_13D | ecosystem: Environmental > Aquatic > Marine > Unclassified | place: USA: California... | reverse complement strand
ACCACTTAGGGGTAAAACGCCCTCAAACTCCTCGTCGGGTAACCCGGGATCCAAGATATCCCCATGCATCTCACATAAAGGACATACGACCCCATCGACGTGAACATGTTCCGGTTGGACCTTCTTATCATCGTCCTTTCCTGGTGTCACCACGATTGATAATACTGAAATATGAGGCATATGAACACAACAATCACCAGAACCTTAGTGTATATCTAGATTTTATTCCTCATCCATACACCCCGCGTAAATGTCCTTCTCGGGGTCGACACATCCCATCGTGTGTACATTATCCTCTTCGTTATCTGCATATTCTGTGAAAGCACCCTCGGAATAGTAAAAACATCTATTTTTGTAGAGATTTTCGGGGTGGTCTTTACTTCGATGAGCCCATACAGGATACCCCAAAGTCTTCGCTTGTTGGCGACAATCTTCTTGAGTTCCGTACCCGAATGGTACACCACGGGGGTCGTCTATGTGTACACCCCCTGTTTTATAACCCTTTGCCACAACGATATCTTCGGGTAGAAGTTGGAAATATGTGACGGATAAGTACTTTTCAACTCGCTCAATCTCTGCGGGAGACAGCATGCGATTGTAGAAAATTACCTCCTTCACGGCCCAATCACTCGATTGGCTCGAAGAAGTTTCGCCCATATTTATGGTGATTTGGGGCGTCGTACTGTACACGGATGCATTTTTAACTAGGTTGTCACCAAACACCCTGAACTTGTTGGGTGCATCAGTTCCCTGTATCCAAGCGTGGTCACCGAAAGAGTTAACTTGGTGTGTAAGCCAACTATCATGGTGAGCTACGCCAGTACTTCCATTATGAAACCCTGATAACCAATTATTGTCCGTACCATCAAAAATACGCAACTTCGCGGCACCGTTGTATCGAGCCACCCAAAACATGGTGTAAATACCACCTTCTCCCAAAACTTCCGTGGGGAATTTCAGACCGTCTCCTGTGCTACCGTACACATATGTATCCGTTTTCTTGATATTACCCTTTCTCACAGTCACATCATTACCTTTACCTGATATGTCTCCCCATTTTCGTGAAGTTTCATCAAATGAAGCTACATCATATCTACCTGAAAGACCAGAAATGTCTGCGGGGAATTCACCCACAATCGGTGCTGCTGCCTCGGCTGCCTCGGCTTCAGTCTCTGTCTCTGCCTCTACTACCACGGCTTCAGCCTTTGCATCAAATTCTATCTGTATGAACTGATCAAGGAATCCCATATAGTATGCAATACCCAGACCTATGGAGCTCATGAGTAATAAAAGAACCAATAAGACCACACCACTGGATCCCGAGTTTCGTCTCATATAGTATTGTTATACATTTTTTTTCATATCCTATATTAAATGTATAGACCCATCACAACAGTTCTCATCGAATCTCTTGTCATCGGTATTATGAATCTCGTACTCATCATGGTATTGAATAGATTTAATATCCCACTCATTCCCCTGATTGCTGGTGCCCTTATTCATGTCATTTTTGAATATACCGGTGGAAATAAATGGTGGTGTACACAAACTTATAAAACATGAACTTTATAGAGTATCTAAACGTTCCTCGGAATCCTCTAGCCATCGTATCCTCTTCTCGATAGTCTCCCTGTAAGTGGCCCGGAAGTCATTCTCTAGGGCGACATACGTTTTACACATCTTCCTAAAATCAACTGGATCCATACCGAGTTCTTCAAGGGTATTCTCTCCGGGGGGGATTCCGTATATAGAATAACAGTGCATCTCAACCTTGTCTCTTACATTCTGAGTAATACGTCTAATAGGACCAGCACTTTCATATTCCTTTTGTAAATAATTAAGCTGCCCCTGTATAAAATCACTATCAAACTGCAACGCCTTTTCGAAATAGTGATCGTAAAAGTATTCAAATATGATACCGGATGATTCTGAACCCACAGGAAGTATCCGGAAGTCGTCGTAGTTGAAGAAGTAAACGGGATCGGATCGCCTGTCATATGCCTTCTTCAAGAGATTACACACCTCTAAGTAGTCACCTTCAGCAAACTTGGTAGAATTTCTATCTATAATTTGCATGGCACCCAAAAGGTTGTCCATCTTACTTTTACTTAAATTAATTTGTCTAAGTAACTTAACGAATGTATAAAACGTCCTATGACAAGGGTGAATGTCAGACGGGAATTATTCATATAGGTTATGGGGCTTTTCACCGAGCACACCAAGCTGTATATATAGATGATTATATGGAACAAACCGGAGATCTCCGTTGGGGTATAGTAGCGGTTAATCTCAGGAACGAAGGATTTCGGGAAATTGATGACTACATAGTTAAAACACCTTCATCTTACAGACTCGTTCGATCGCATCTAGATTATATCGATTGGACAAAGAATAGAACGATTGCCAAAGCCATGTTAGCTCTAAATAGTGTGCACCTCGTTACTATCACCGTGACAGAAAGTGGATATGCACCTGGGTCACCGCTCTTCGAGTATCTCGCATGCGGTCTCAGAAATAGACGCACACCCATCACTGTGGCGTGTTGTGACAACATTCGTCAAAATGGCCTTGTTCTCGAAACCCAATTTTTGGCGTATTTGTACCAAACAAATCAACACGAACTAGCGGATTGGGTTCGTGAAAATGTTACGTTTCCCTCATCTATGGTTGACCGAATAACACCTAGAGCGACCAATAAACTTCGTAAAGATGTAGAACATATATTTCCCGGATTTGGTGAAACTGTCGTTCAAACTGAGGACTTTACACAATGGGTCATTGAAGACAATTTCACTTCAGATTTCCCCAATCTCACTAAAGTTGGGGTGACGGTGACAAAGGACATTAAACCTTACGAAGAGACCAAAATTAGGGTATTAAACGGTGGTCATACATCACTCGCATACCTTGGTGCACTTTCTGGTTACACAACTTTCGACGAAGTCATGAATAATGAGACGCATAGACAACACTTTAGGCAACTCCAAAAAGAAGAAATTGTACCCTCCCTAGATATTGATCTCCCCTTTGATATTTATGATTATGTAGACAGTGTCGAAGAGAGGTTTTCGAGTGCCACTAATCTCGACGAACTCGATAGAATCTGTATGGATGGGTTCACAAAATTTCATACATTCGTGGTTCCGTCTCTGCGTGAGTGTCTCAAACAGGGTAAAAGACCCATGCAAATTTACAAGAGCATAGCGGCGTGGTACATCTACTCTAGGAGATTTGCGAGAGGATGTAAGCGAATCAAATACAGTGAACCAAACTGGACCCTTCTAGAACCCCTCTTACGAGAAGGAGCGATAGATCAATTTGTCTCGAATGAGAGGCTTTGGGGGGATATTCCAAAAAAATACATAACATTCACAAGAGATCTAAAGTCTATTCTACTCTCTCAGACGTATGAACGAGAGATTGATTTGCTCGGAGAATACTAAGCACTACGTAGGTCTCTAAATGATTTGGATGTAGATCCCTTCATTAATTTTTCGAGTGTCTCATATTCATCAGTGAGATTATCTATGAGTTGAGCATTTGCGCCGTAGATCCTACCGTCTCGAACTTTGAGTCGTAATCGAAACATCTCAGTGTAAAATATCTTTAGTTTCGTCTCACTCATTTTACCATGTGATTCCATTCTCGTCACGAAGGAGTGTAACTTTTCACACTTCGTAAGGAGAACGTATAGGCGTTCCTTATGAAACGCAACGTCTTTGGGTACCTCAATGTATCTCTTCTCACCACAATCATTCACCGCCTCTATGACCTCCTTATTCATGATTCGTTCGGCGAGACTGGATGAAATAAATTTCGGGGTAAAGAAGTTGACAATCGATCGTATATAACCGGGCATTGCTTCTTTGGTGCTGGAGGCGGTTCAATGGGTACAGTGCAGTATAGAACTTCCTCCCAAATTTTTCGTTGTACGTCAGGGCACAGGGATGCTGTGGCCTGAAGAAAGGCGATTCTTAAATTGTCCGAAGCAACACCCGGTATTCCGAGTGGGTGTTTTGAGTGTACAAAAAGGTCGTTGATGGGGATTGTGAATTCAGTCATATTTACTTTTCTTCAATAGTCTCTACACTTAGGTTTCGTTCGATCGAAAGTTTCTCAAGCTCGATGTCGAGCCAAATGCGGTACGGGGCATCCCAAAGTGCCATCTTGAACCACCTGTAAATATTAACGATGTACGTTGGACCCATACTAGTCGCGGTTTGATAAATTGCTTGGGGGTACATTACTCTCGTGTAGATTCAATTCTTTAAACACATCTACACCGACTATAATTGTAAGTACCACGTTCATTATGATGGTAAATTTCGCGATCGGTGGAATCATATGTTTACAATAAGCATCCTTGTTTTATATCCTTTGTTTTATCAACGCAAGTTGTGACCCAATCAGTTCCAGTTTCGACACGTTCGCCTGTAGCCGTGTAAACCCTGCATGCCTTGGTCATGATTTCATTACCCTCGTCATCCACTGCGGGTACTGAAGCCTTGTAAGCCACAGCTAAAAGACTGTCCCGATCCACATCGTCACCCTGCGCGTTTTTGAGCTCTGCGTCTGGTAACGCATCAAAACACCCTTGGATGCTTGTTTTTGCATTATCCTCATCATCGAGAGCGATGTCAAACTCAGCGAAATTATCTTCACCGAAGTTGCCAGATAAGATGTAACTAGAAACACCAGCATCTTCGAGAGTGACAAGACCCGTAGTAAGTATGGAAGCCACACTCGAGTCAGCGATCATATTATCATCACCGTCATACCCAAAAAATAACTCCATATCATCTTTGTTCATATAAGACATCGCATATACATCACCGATCGATGTGAATTTAATCTTGTAAGGTTTGAGAGATTTGGGTGTGGTAGGCTTTTTTGTCACAAATTTTAAACCAAAGTTGTCATACTTCATGTATTTCTTTTCCCCCTTGGAAAATAAAAAGTATGTGTTAGTCTCACCCTCAACTGGCTCGAGAGTGATCACCATATCATCCGAACGAGTGCCATTTGTGCTGACAGTGAATTTTTTGCCGTCCTTGTCGGGGACGATCACACCAGTAGTTTTAGTACCTTTGACAACAATAAATTTATCGCCAGCGAGGGAGTGGGTGCCACCACCTGCTGGTGTTTCCACATCCGCATCCGCATCCGCATCCGCATCCGCATCCGCAGCCAGCTCAGCCGCCGCAAGCCTTGCAGCATCAGCCTCGGCCTCGGCCTCAGCTAAGTTAATGGCCTGGTTGTTTATGTACCAAAAGGCAACACCCGCGGCCATCGCGATTAAAAGAACAATGAGTATAGTCATAGCATTCATAATTACATTATGTCAAGTTTTTTTTTCGGTCACTATATCAGAATGTCTCCTGAAGATATACCCAAACGGGTTCAATATGTGATTATTGATTCGAACTTTGTGAACGGGACGAATAATGTATTCTCACTCGACCTCACACTCGAATCGAATACGCACGTTGAGGATATGGGTAGAGTACTGGGTGTTAAATTAGTTGACTTTTATATCACACAAGTTGGTGAAAACACTTCAAATCTTAACACCAACGTCGCAAAGTTTGTAGATATCGTCTGCCCCGATGTTCCTAAGGTGGCACAGCTTTTGGATGAGCGTCATGGACAAATCATGGCGAGAATCCCCCTGGAAAGACACTTCACGGGAAGTAATGGGGTCGTATTACGTGATAAACAAGCCAAATTGTTTAATCGCCAACAAAATTACTTCAATCCCGTTTCCATCAAAAAATTAAACTTCAAAATATTCGAACAACAAGATGACGGAGACTACCTTCCACTTCAACCCGATGCGAAATGGTTCATGATTTTAGAGATTACGACCGTGAACGTAAAAGAAAAGCCAAAAAACAGGGAAATACAGATTTTACAGATGCTCGAGAAACTCCTTAAAAAGTTGGATACACTCAACAAAAATGTCCAAAAGTTACCCGATAAACCCCCAGAGGAAAACCCTAAAAAATACTCATTTGGTCTTTTAATGGTCATTTTGGTCTCAATATTGGGTAGTTTCATATGGTGGGTTAATAAAACTTCTGCGTAAAAAGTATGGGAGGTAAAAAGGGTCGTAAGTTTTCACTCTCATCATCTTACGAAGAAAATGACTATTATTTCGAGGGGGATATGGACGGAATCGAACATCCAACTGTAACACCAAAAAGTGAAAATCAGAAAAACTACAACAGAGCTTTGTACAGTATCAGTAAACCGATGGTATTTGCTGTAGGTCCGGCGGGAACGGGTAAGACCATGTTAGCGTGTTACGCCGCCGTAGCTGGATACAACGACAAAACCTTCAAAAAGATAGTTCTAACACGACCCGTTGTATCAGTAGAAGAAGACATAGGATACCTACCAGGAACTTTAGAAGAAAAGATGGATCCGTGGACCAGACCTATAATGGATGTGTTTGGAGAATTTTACAGTCAAAGTGACATACAGTATATGATAAAAGAGAAAATCATAGAGATTTGTCCTTTAGCATATATGAGAGGAAGAACATTCAAACACGCTTTCGTGATTGCTGATGAAATGCAGAATTCAACACCGAATCAAATGAAGATGCTCCTCACGCGCATAGGTGAAGGTTGTAAAATGATAATCACAGGTGACCCCAAACAACATGACCGGAAGTATGAAGACAACGGTCTCAAAGATATTTGTTCGCGTTTAGAAGGAAACCCTCACAAACGTATCGAATGTATAACATTTGACTTTTCGGACATAGAAAGAAGTCAGATCGTGCGGGATATTCTTGAGATTTATGGTGATTCCTCATCGTCATCGAAAGCCAAGTCTCCATAGAGGTCTTCCAACGTTTCGAGAGTCTCTTGCACATCTCTGAGTGAAGACTTTGTGGACCGTAGATTCCACCTCGCGAGTCGCTTGAGCTTAGCCTGACCACGCTTATACTTTGCAATCTGTTCCCGAAGGCGGTGAAGTTCGTCTGTGTCTGGTGGGTTGATAACATACCTGTGCTTTCGAGTGTTCACCCGCTTCTTCATCGGGTCCTTCTCTGCGGTGTTGTAAATACGAAGCGGTGCGATAGCCAACATGTATTTATAACGGGTCTCAGAACTTTATATATATTTAGGCCGAAACGGCAACCTTCTTCTTCGCGGGAACCTTCTTGGGAGCAGTGGTAGCCTTTGGAGCAGCCTCCTTGGAAGTGCACTTGCACTTGCACTCACCGGCAGGACCGGCAGGACCGGCAGGACCGGCAGGACCGGCAGGACCGGCAGGACCGGCAGGACCCCGAGCACCGGTAGGACCGGCGGGCCCCTGGGAACCTGCGCCGCCACCGCCACCGCAGTTATCAATCATCTTGAGAAGAAGGGTATAAAGGCGGGTCTTATCGAGGCGGGTGCGCGTAAGTTCAGCTTCAAGTTCTTTTCGTAAAGCATCCATCGTAGTATATATAAAAGAAAGATTATCTTTATACTAAATGATCGTCATAGGTCCAAATCTGCTCAGTGGAATCGGTCATCACGCACAGAAATATACGAAATTGTTTCTTCCAAACTCCAGTTATCATGTCTTTGGGAATCAACTTCCTGAGAGTGACCATGGTCTCATTTTCATGTTGCCTATACCCGATCACCTGGACTACCTGAAATACGTGAGAACCAGGATTAAGAACTTGGCCTGTATGACCGTATGTGAAACCGAAACCGTCCACGAAGATTACGGACTCATCATGAAAGAGTTTAAAAAGGTTGCAGTTCCCAGTGAGTTCTGTAAAACTGTTCTTTCGAGACAGTTTCCGAATAATGCGTTTTATGTGATCCATGCACATGTCCCTAAACCCAGAGAAAAACCGTATACTTTTTATCATATAGGAAATATCATGGATCCTCGAAAACGTTTCAGGGACATTCTACAAGCGTTCGTCCGTCTCAACGAACCTAATACACGTCTCGTCGTGAAAGCTACTGGAAAACAACCCATACAGATCCAATTTCCCCGGGTTGAAGTCATTAACGACTTACTGGATGATGATGGGATGGATGCTCTCCATAACAGATGTGATTGCTACGTAAACTTTTCACACTCTGAAGGTGTAGGTATGGGTGCGGTGGAGGCAGCACTTCGTGATAAAGCTGTCATCATAACAAACTATGGTGGAGCACCCGAATACGTGAAAACACCGTACACGATCGAATGTGAACTTCAAGAGCTGGAGAAGGACGACTTCCTCTTCAAAAAAGGAATGACTTGGGGTAAGCCAAACTTTGACCAACTCTTGGAGTACATGAGACACGCCTATGATAATCGTGTTCGTCACATGGATCACGAACATACGAAGCAACTCGTGGGTAGGGAGAATGTTTTAAAAGAATTCATCGTGAATGTAATTGGTGGCGAGAACGACGAGACCAATAAAAATGGTACCACTCATGAGTGAATCCCTTTGGGCGATGATCGTCATCACAAGATCATCCACGACTTGAACGCCAGTCGGTTTGGTGACTACACGGGGGATGAGAACACTAAGTGTGATATAAACAGCCATCGCTATTATTACAGGTCTAAGACTCTCTTGGTCTAACATCTTCTTTCTATTAGTCGGTGATTTTAATTTTGCTCACATCAACCTTTGTTCCTAAGGGTGTAGACTTTACACTATGTTTTTTACAGAAGTCACCACATACCGCCCTGAAAGAACACGGCTTTCCAGACATGGTCGTCGCACAGCATATCTTTTTCGTATTTCTCGATTCGTTCACAACCTCTGGGACTTTATCCAGTACGATCATTTTTCTGTCATCCTTCTTCTTCGCGTGCTCTTGATATTTCTTCTTCATTATCCAAGTCGCGTTTGCGAGATGAATGCATTTATCATTTGGTTCACCGATGCGGTACATCTTGACTGCATCGGCGAGGCAACGTTCCCAAAGTTCGTCACGGATGACTTCCATTTTTTATTTCTTGATTTTTACATTTCGATTGTTTCACTTAGGCTTCCCCTCCAATTTCAGCCAAATAAATGTCAACTTCACCGGCAAAATCCGGAAATCGTTCGATCGTCTTTTTTGTAACCATATCCTGTACGTTCGTGATATGCTCTTTGAATTTTTTAACGTCGATACCAGTGGCGTTATGTATTTGTGAATCTGTAGCTATATCGTTAAGCGCGTACAAATAAGCTGCGGCATAATTCGCATGAAGAACTGCGATGACAGGAGATTTGTCCTGTTGTGCAGCAGTCGCGTATCGAGCTGACTGTCTAACCAATTTTTCTATAGCTTTGTTCATGCCACGTGTTTTATTCTGCATCATTAAGAATAAAACGAAGATCGCGGCTATAAAGTAAAGATACATCTCTTAAGGTATCTAAAGAAAAATTATTGCACAACCTAAGTTAGAGATTAGAGTTGTAAAAAAAGTAAGAAGGATGGAATCCGTTCAAAAATTGACCCATATCGAACATGTTCTCAAAAGACCCGACTCCTATGTCGGTCCGGTTGAGTTGGGTACAGAACCTTACTGGATTCTGGATGGTCAAAAGTTTACCAAGAAAAACCTCAAGTACTCACCAGCTTTACTCAAGATTTTTGATGAGATCCTCGTCAATTCCATCGACCGCAACTCACTCCATCCCAAGCATGTCAGTTCCATCTCAGTCGCCATCGACAAAGATTCAGGTGCAGTGACCATCGAGAATAATGGACCGCTCGGCGGGATCTCCGTGAAGATGCATGAAAAAGAGGGTCTCTGGAACCCTGAACTCGTTTTCGGGCATCTCCTCACGAGTACCAACTATGATGACTCTCAAAAAAGGATTGTTGGAGGCAGGAATGGATATGGAGCCAAATTAGCGAATATCTACTCTACTGCGTTTTCGATCGCTATCAAGGACCACGAGACGAACCAGACGTATACCCAATCATGGTCGAAGAACATGACGGTCTGTGACCCCCCAAAAATCAAAAAATATTCAGGTGCTACGTCATCTGTCGCTATCACGTTCACTCCCGAGTGGAAGAGGTTTGGGATGTCCAAAATGGATAATACCATCTACAGTATTTTCCAAAAGAGGGTTTGGGACGCGAACATCTGTACTACCCAAAACTGTAAAGTGAAGTTTAATGGAGAAGTTCTCACCAAACAAACATTCGAGGCGTATGCCAAGATGCATGAGGGTGTCGAAGAAGTCTACTCGGCGAATACCGATCGGTGGTCGGTGTGCATCGGGCCGTCTACCGACGGGATGGAACAGGTTTCATTTGTAAATGGACTCTGTACCAATAAGGGTGGCACACACGTCGATCATGTCGCGAACCTTATCGCGAACGCTATAATCGACGAGATGGCAAAGAAGATTAAGTTGAAACCTCAACAGGTGAAGAATACATTTAACATCTTCGTGAAGGCAACCCTTGAGAACCCAACCTTCTCGAGTCAAGTGAAGTCCGAATGTACCTCAAAGTCTCAAAGTTTTGGAAGTAAGTTTGAACCTCCAAAAACATTCATCAAGAATGTACTCAAGACTGGAATCGCCGAAGAACTCATGGCACTCTCGAAGTTTAAGGAGATGAAGGAACTCGCAAAGTCTGATGGCGCTCGCAAGTCTAAGATTACTGGTATTCCCAAACTTGACGATGCGAACCATGCGGGTACGAAACATTCTGGGAAGTGTACGCTCATCGTGACGGAGGGTGACTCAGCGAAGACCCTCGCAGTCGCCGGTCTCTCCGTGGTTGGTCGTGACCACTACGGCGTTTTCCCGCTCCGTGGTAAGTGTAAGAATGTCAGAGATGTCTCTGTGGCACAACTCACATCTAACCAGGAGTTCAACGATCTCAAGAAGATCTTGGGTCTCCAACAAGGAAAGGAATACAAGGACGTTTCTGAGCTTCGGTATGGTCGTCTGATGATCATGACGGATGCTGATAATGATGGTAGTCATATTAAAGGCTTAATTCTCAATATGATTCACTATTTTTGGCCAAGCCTTCTCAAGCTCAACTTTGTTGTGTCTATGGTGACCCCAATCATCAAAGCTACAAAGGCTTCTCAAACCAAGTCCTTCTACACAGACTCTGCATTCCGTACCTGGTATGGTGATGGGAAACAAGGGTGGAAGATTAAGTACTACAAGGGTTTGGGTACTTCTACGAGTGCCGAGGCGCGTGAGTATTTCAGGAAGATTCAAGACCTCACTGTCAGGTTTGATACGGATGTGATGACCGATGACTCGATCGTCCTCGCCTTTGACAAAAAGAAGGCTGATGCGAGGAAGACTTGGCTTCTCGAGAACACCGTGAAAGATGCTGATCAACTTGAAGTTCCATATGGAAGTGTGAAGCAGTTGGATATTTCAGACTTTGTACACAAGGACCTTGTGAATTTCAGTCTCGCGGATCTCAAGCGGTCCATCGCTCACATGGCCGATGGTCTCAAACCCTCTCAGCGCAAGGTTATGTATTCGTGCTTCAAGAAGAATCTCAAGGATGAGATGAAAGTTGCACAGCTGGCGGCATTCGTGGCTGAAAAGAGTGCGTATCATCACGGTGAAGTTTCTTTGGCGGATACGATCGTAAAGTTGGCGAATGATTACACAGGATCTAACAATATCAATCTTTTGGAGCCTTGTGGTCAGTTTGGAACGAGGCTCATGGGTGGAAAGGATGCGTCTCAGACGAGGTACATCTTCACGAAGCTGACCAAGGAGGCGCGAAAGATCTTTGACCCCAGGGATGACGCGATTCTTAATTATCTCGATGATGATGGTCGCTCAATCGAACCTGACTTCTACATGCCAACTCTCCCCATGGTCCTCGTGAATGGAACTGAAGGTATCGGCACGGGTTTCAGTTGCTATGTACCCCCATTCAAACCAGATGATATCAAAGCAAACATCAAGCGGATGTTGGCTGGTGAAGAGATCGTCCCTATGCGACCCTGGTTCAGGGGTTTCAAGGGGGTTGTTCATAAGGAGGAGGATACATGGATGATGGAAGGTGTTTGGAACTGGTCTGGAAGAAATATCGTGGTGACTGAGCTACCACCAGGTCGATGGACACAGGATTACAAGGAATACCTGGATGGTCTCGTCGAGAAGAAATTGATTGGGGGGTACGTCAACAACTCAACAACAGAAGATGTCCACTTTGAAATTATGGACTATGCGGGCAGAGATCTCCTCAAGGATCTCAAATTGAGGAAGACCTTTCGCGTTTCAAATATGCATCTCTTCCACCCCACGAGGGGTATTCATAAGTACACGAGTCCCGAGGAAATCTTGAAAGATTTTGTGGAACTACGTCTGGATCACTATAAGAAGAGGAAGGCACACCTCATCGACGTACTCGAAAAGAGGGCTGAGATGTGCGATCACAAGTCTAAGTTTGTCTCTATGGTGATTGAGGGGAAGTTGGTGGTCTTCAAGAGAAAGAAACAGGAACTCGAGGAGGAGATGTCCTCGACGTTTCCAAAGATTGATGGAAACTGGGATTACCTCCTCAACACCAAGACGGTGGAGTACACGGAAGAACGTGTCAAGGCACTCATGGAGGAAGCGAAACAGGCGAAGGAGGACCTCGAGAAGATGTTGAAGACGAGCCACATTACCATGTGGAAGAATGATATTAAAAATATGTGAGCAGTAAGTAGATATGGGTGAGGCTGCCAAAATTTCCCTCAAGGCTATTGGAAAGCAGGATACACACCTCCTTTCCAAAGACCCAGAAGATTCGTTCTTTAAATATAATCCAAAAACACATTCCGAGTTTAGAAAGTATCACCGCGTACATAATGTCGTTAATGATGGAAATATCGCCACTTGGCCATTTGCCCAAACTATTAAAGTGCAATTTAACCCAACAAACATGGGTGACTTATTGAGCAACATGTGGTTGAGTATCACCATGCCAGGTTTGACGGATGGAAATTATGCGGATCAATTGGGGCGTCATATTCTCAAGAGTGTAACGATGTTCGTCGATGACATAGAAGTTGAAAAGATACATGATGATTGGGGTATCATATACGATGAACTGTATCTCGAAATTTCAGAGAAAGTGGCGAATAGATTTCTCGTCAACAGAAATATAGGGTTTGATGAGTCGAGTCGAAATGAATCACTTTCGAGGTCGAGTTCAGATCTGGTCATCCCACTTCATTTTTTCTTTTCTCGTAAGTATGCGAGTGATGAATACGCCTCGAATCAACCTAATCGCCCCTACTTTCCCGTGTGTGCGATCCATCGTCAAAAAATTGAATTTGAATTAGAGTTTCATCAGCAAAGCTTCTTCACTAATACCACAGACACTTTGAGTTTGCAGTCATTCAATCTGGTCACCGAAGAGATTACCACGAGTCCCGAGGAGAGGAAATATCTCACTGGTGAGCGCCAAATGCTCGTGACAGACCTCGTGAGAAAACATTCCTCAGCCGTGAGTGATATCGGTTCTGACACCATCGTAAACAATCTCGTACCTAACATCCCCGTGAAGTGTATCCACTGGTTTCTGCGCAACACAAACTTTGAAATTGAAGGTGATGCTGTAGGTTCTTTGGATGTCAACGAACAAAGGCTCTATCAGAATCGGTTCAACTTTTCATCGAACGTGAGTTTTGACGACCAAACGACATTTTTCGATCCTATCATGGCGTCTGCCAGTTTTTACATTAACGGAAACCGATTACCCAACGTCACGAAAACCAATCATAATTATTACAAATATCTCATCCCATTCAGGAATCGCTTGGCCAGGCCTATCAGGAATATTTACACGTATAGTTTCTCGATGAATCCGATAAATGTGGAACCATCGGGGAACTTGGACTTTAGTCAGATACAATCCGACAAAACAAACATAGAGGTGAAATTGGACACGACGGAAGTGGATATTAACGCCAACACATACTCTTTGAATATGTATTACACGGGGTATCAAACGTTCGCATTCGACCGTGGATTCATGTCAGTTGCTTACTAAAAAGTGAGTTCTTGTGACTACTTATGTAATCGATAATATTATTCTTTATACACCATTTGATGAAATTTAACTGCGCCAACGTCGTATGAATTTCATGAGATGTACCTGGAATGGTATACGCAAACTTCTGAGACCGACAAAACGGATCAAATAATTTTTTACTGTATCCATCCAAACTGGACTTATATGCACAGTGAACGGTAAAGAGTTTACCGTCGTTTGTTTTGTATGATGTGTGATTTTTCTTCGCGTAATTCGTGATGAACCATTCCAAGTTTCGCAGTGAAATACCACTCGTCTTATCGAGAATGTTCATCAATTTAGTCCTGTTTTCCTCTTCGTTGTAGAAATTATTTATAGATGTTAGTAGGATACCAGTTTTACTCATTACCAATCATAGTATTCAAATCTATAAGCTCCTTTGAACGTTGACAACCGGGGCAACCCTGAACAAACATTTTTTCGGGACCATGTGTATGGGTAATGTTCCTCGTGATATGTACATGTTCTAAGCGATTATATTGAGCCGCATGATGTCTACAGTACCCATTATTTGTTCCCCTAAATGTACACCTCCGCCCATCATTCTTCGTACCTTTGCAGATCGTTCCCGAGAATATCTCAGGGATATCTTTTAGAAGTAAATCCAGAGAAATCCCATGCTTCTTGGAGATGATGGTGACGTATTCGTTCATGATAGAAACAATACGTTGATTAACCTCCTCCTCGAATAGTTCAATAATCTTGTCATATAGACTCATGTCTTATTACTACTTTGTTCGTAGTTTTTAAATAAGTCTTCAATCGATTCACTTCTCGTGGATGCTTTAATCCTTTCCTTGAGATCTGCAACCTTCCCGGAATCATCGAGACCCAAGCGCTTACACTCTTCCATGAGTTGTTCCTTCTTCATCCCACTCAGAGCGGGACCAGTCTTTTTCTTCTTGGGTTTGTGCTGTTCCAAAATCTCTCCAAATATCTCTTGTTTAGGGTTTTCAAATAAGGGGTCGAGGAGATCGCATACTGGATTCAAAAACTTATTTTCGAAATAATACAAGTAATCAACCGGGATATCATTATCTTCGACGTATTTGGGATCCTCAGACTTTTCAAACGCTTTGGCCTTTGGATCCCCTGTATTCGTGAGAAGGTACGGCACGCGGTCACCCGATTGCGGTTCTGAGCCTGGTTTGCGCTGTCGCATCTTATGAACAACTTGTACGTGCGCTTGATTGATTTCACCTATTCGGTGTCCCGTGA
>Ga0222716_10002385_pt1 | contig 15253 bp, 8 predicted proteins | sample C33_13DmetaG_FD_165044 | JGI IMG/M metagenome (GOLD analysis project Ga0222716, IMG submission 165044) | Estuarine water microbial communities from San Francisco Bay, California, United States - C33_13D | ecosystem: Environmental > Aquatic > Marine > Unclassified | place: USA: California... | reverse complement strand
ATTCAATGGTAAAGATGATTTAAATAGAAGAATGTTCTTCAATGATGGAACAGTTCAAGTGTTTGTTGATGGTGTAAAGAGAGACCCATTAAATGCAACATCAGGTTATACACATAAGAACGATAGAGTGACATTTATCAATGGTTTATCAGCAGGTGCAATAGTAGACATATACAGAGAGTTCAATAACGTCTTATACGAAGACGGAACACGAATGAACTTAGAAACTACTGAATCTAATATCAGAAGTATCTTCATAAACAACCAAGGAACAGGTTATAAAATAGTTCCTAAAGTATATACAGGTGGTTACATCTACTTTAAAACTTCTGCAGAAGTAAATCAATATGAAAAAGCAGAAGGTCTAACAGGTGGTACATCAAATGCAACTGGTAAAGTATTAAGACTTGAACCCAACAATAAGAGAATAGTAGTATCAAGAGACTCAACAGATACAGGAACCTTTGTAGCAGGTGAGATAATTAACGGAACAACTGCAGTCAATGTTGCAACTCAAGTCAATGTAACTAGTGGAACTGGTGCAAAGATATTTGCATGGTCAAGTAAGATTGGTGGTATTACCTCAGTCAACTTTGAAAGTCAAGGATATAACTTTGATTCAAATGGTGTGTTAGGTTCATCTTCACAACATAATATGTTGATTGAAACACCGACTGCAATTCCAACAAAAGATTTAGTACTAACTGGACAAGTATCAGGAACAACTGCAACTGCAGTATCTTATGATGCAGATAGACACATACTAAAATACTCATCATTAAATGGAGAGTTTGTTGATGGTGAACAAGTAAAATACAACAATACAGATTATTTTCATATCCTAAAAACACAAAGATTTAATGGTCAAGGTGTTATGGGTGGTGAAGGTATTATAGAAAGACAGTTCTTAGGAGATAGAGGTCAAGCAAGTTCAAGTGTTGCAAATATACAAGATGGATATCTCTATCAATCTCACTCATATGTTATCAAAGTCGGTGAGTCTATTAACAAATACAGGTCAGCAGTTAAAGACCTACTTCACCCAGCAGGACACATCTTCTTTGGTGAGGTTGCAATTAAGAATAATATATCTGCAGTACCTGAAAATCAATTTAAATTTGTACCTACCATTGTAATATATGGAGAACCTACACTAGGTGTTGCAAATGCATTTACAAATTCAAGTAGAAGAATACAGTTATACACACTAGACTCTGAAATGAATGACCCACTTGTTGTTCTTAGAGCATGTGGGGTTCCCTCACCCGAAACAAACCCTGTAACTGGGGGTGCAATTCTACCATATCAGAAAGTTAATGGTGTAGAAAGTGGTAGAGGAACAGAAGTCGGAGACTCTATGATGAGAAGTCGTCATATGAACATTCTGAAAATTGTATCTAAGAATATGGCAATAACCCAGTCTTCACCAAGAATTGATGGAGTAATGTCAGTATTAAATATTGCAACTGCAAATAATGGTTATCTTAGAGTTGAAACCGAGAGAAGACCATCCGACCAAGGTAAGGTATTCCAAATATGGGAACCTAACAATGAAGTGTTAATCCTTGAAAGTGGTGGACTTATAGAACTTGAAGAAGAGGCTTGCATCTTAAGGTTTGAACCCGATAAGGATGCAGAAGTTAAAGGTGACTATGGTGAGAGAATCATATCCGAGGATGGAACAGAACTTTTACGTTTAGAAAGTGCAACAACAGTTGAACCAGTACACTACTTTACGTCAGAAAGAAACATTGAGTACACTGGAAAGTATATGTATTTTGAAGACCACGATAGGATTGTATCTGAAAGTGGTGAACCAATCATCCAAGACGACAGTAGTGGTGGAAATTTATCATCATTCGTTCCACTTGGTAGTACAATTAGAACTATAAATACAATTGCAAGACAAAATACATATGATATATCATATTATTTGAAAGATGAAACTAACAATGACGATATTGTATTAGAAGATGGAAGTGGTAATGTAATGGTTGAAGGTGCAAAGTCCGAAGGACTCAAAATATCCGACCTAGACAACATGTATCCGAAGTTTTACATAGCGGATTATGAAAATCATCAAAGAAAAAGAACAAATTTAACATTTAGTGCATATATAAAGTCTGCATAGTGTTATAAATAGTATTAAATATCTTAGGAGATAAAATAAAATGGCAGCAATAATTACAGAAAAGTTTAGAGTACATAACGCTAGACAATTCAAAGAAGATTTTGGAGAGGCAGCTTCAAACACTTACATATTCATAGGACGTTCATACCCATGGACTGATGATACAGTTCCACCAACACCTGCCAATGCAGTTGGTGAAGAAATCGATGCATGGTCAGATATGATTGCAATGAAGGAAGTAACTTCTGCAGATGTATCCCATGGTTTAACAAGATATGATTGGGACATCAATGGTGCAACTAAGTATGATGAATACTCACATGATGTTTCAGCTGCAAATCCATCATCAGCTACAAGTGCAACTAACTTGTATGATGCAAGATTCTTTGTTATAACAGAAGACTACAATGTATACAAATGTATTAGAAGTGGAAGAAATAGTTCAGGTGTTGTTGTTAACTCAACAGAAAAACCTTCAGGAACTAGTCCAACTTCTCTAGTAACAACAACTGATACCGACGCTGCCGCAGGTAGAGGTTATATTTGGAAATACATGTATACTGTAACTGCATCAGATACAATCAAATTTGTAACAAACGACTTCATTCCAATTAAAACACTGGGTGCTCAAACAGAAATCAATGGTGATTTAGGTGCATTCGGTTCAGCAGGAACAGATGATGGTTCTGCACAATACGATGTTGAAAACCAAGCAGTTGATGGTGCAGTTCACCATGTACACGTAAGTGCAGCTGGTTCAGGTTACGTTGGAAACAGTGGAACACATAACTACACTGGTATAACTATCGATGGAGATGGTTCAGGTGGACTATGTACAGTTCACGTTGTATCAGAACAGGTTTCACATATTACAGTAACAACGCCAGGAACAGGATATAAACGTGCATCAATTGATATTGCAAATATATCAGGTATCGGTAGTGGTAGTGGTGCAAGTGCAAAAGTTATCATCTCTCCTTTATATGGACATGGTGCAGACCCAGTTTCAGAACTAGGTGGAAACTATGTAATCGTAAACTCAAGATTAGAGTTTGCTGAAGGTTCGGGTGACTTCCCAACAGACAATGATTTCAGAAGAGTTGGTTTAATACAAGACCCATTCAATGTTGGAACAACAACAGTTGCAACAGCATCTACATTGACTGCATATAACCAGTTCTCATGTTCAAGTGTTGCATCTTTAAGTATTGATGATACTATATTGAATGCAAACTCAAATGGAGCTGCAGTTGCAGTTGCAAAGGTTGTGTCATTAAGTACTTCAGGAAACATAGTTAAGTACACTACTATCGCAAATAATGGTGGTGAGTATGTAAACTTTACAAATGGTGACCAAGTTTATGTAGATGGTTCAAGTGTTGCAACAACAGTAGCACTAAGTGCATCACATCCCGAAGTTCAAAGATATTCAGGTGAAATCATGTATATTGAAAACAGAGGTGCAGTGACTAGAGCAGCTGACCAAATCGAAGATATTAAATTAATTATAGAAATGTAATTTACGGGGTTCTTAGAACCCCAACAAACAATTGGAAATACTATGCCTGAAAAGACAGACTTAAATATATCACCTTATTACGATGACTACTCAGAGGATAAGAACTTTCATAAGGTTCTTTATCGTGCTGGTCGTCCTATTCAAGCAAGAGAGTTAACTCAATCTCAATCAATTTTACAAAATCAAATTGAGAGATTTGGTGACCACATGTTTGAAGAGGGTTCTATTGTTCAAGGAGCTCAAACAGATGTCGACATGGAAATGTACTATGTCAAAGTCAAGAGTGCAAATCCGAATGATAGTGGAACTGCAACATCTGAGACTTATAGAACGTCTTTCCATGGTAAACTTGTCATCGGTCAAACTTCAGGAGTAGTTGCAAAGGTATTATCATCAAGTGCAGAAACTTCAACAGATAAGATGACCTTGTTTGTTAAGTATATGAGACAGGGAACAGATTCTGCAAACTCATTTAAATTTACTGCAAACGAAGAACTACGTGAATGTCAAGTAGATTCAGGTGGAACATATTCAGAAGTATCAAACAATAACGAATTCCAAGTAGAAACTACAGCAAATGCACCTTGTGGTATTGGTTCAATGTCAAAAATATCAGAAGGTATTATATATCTTAGGGGTTTCTTTGTCAAGGTTGATGCACAAGAATTAATACTAGAGAAGTATTCATTCAAACCATCATATAGAATTGGTTTGACAATTACAGAAAGTATGGTAGACTCATCTTCTGATACCTCTTTACAAGATAATTCAACAGGTACATCAAACGAAAACGCTGCTGGTGCAGATAGACTTAAAGTTGGATTAACACTTTCTAAGTTCACCATTACAGAAACTACAGATGCAAACTTTGTAGAACTTGCAAGAGTTAATCAAGGTGTCATTGAGATGAAGGTCAATAGACCTATGTACAATGCAATTGAAAACACACTTGCAAGAAGAACATTCGATGCAAATGGTGATTTTATTGTAACACAATTCACTCAATCAATGAGAGAACATTTAGATAACACTATTAACAGAGGGTTCTATCCTGCTAAAAATGGTGGAGATGAAAGTCAATTTGTTATGCAAATATCGCCAGGTAAAGCATACGTTAGAGGTTATGAGATTGATAAGATTGGAACAACAACAGTTCCATTCCCAAAAGCAAGAACAACTAAGTCACTTGCAAACACTAAGACACCTATTAGATTAGGAAACAAATTAAAAGTTAAAAATGCACACTCATTTCCCGAGTTTGGTAATGAGTCTTCAGGACAATCACAATCACCTTTCGGTGTTGTAAAGATTTATGATGCAGTTGTAGCTTCAGTAGGAACAGAGAATGCAAGTGGACATATTGGTTTTGCAAGAGTAAGAGATATTGACCATAAGTCAGGAACTTCATCAAGTGGAGTATTTGCAAATAGTTCTATCTTTAACATGTACATGTTCGATATTAAGATGTTCACAAAACTTACTGGAACTGCAAGTGGAACAATCAATGTTGGTGATAAAGTAACAGGAAACGAAAGTAATGCAACTGGTATAGTTGCATATAAATCTAGTAATGACCTTTATCTACATGACGTAATAGGTTCATTCTTAACTTCAGGTACAGAAGATTTAACATTTGGAAACTCAACAGGTAGTTTTGCAAACATATCTGCAGTAAGAAGTTATAATATTGATAGAGCAAGGTCTCTATTCCAAGCACCAAAAGTCGGTGGTTCTGCACAAAAATTTACTGCAGACATTAGTTTAGATGCAGACAAAGTGTTGAGTGGAACAATTAACATGACTCTTAATAGTCAAACTGTAACAGGTTTTGGAACAAGATTCTCTGCAGAATTAAAAGAAGGAGATGTCCTAGTTGATGGTGTTGGTAACGAAAGAATTATTCAGTCGTTCAATGCAGACTTTAGTGAGATTACTTTAAGTGTAGCTGCTCCAGTAACTTATAGTGGTAACGTAACAAGAAGACGTGCAAAACTAGATGACCAAGACCAAACTGCAAACATATTTGCATGGCCTAGAAACTGGGTTAAGACACATGATGCAGACTTTATAAAAGTAAGAAGACAACAAACAGAAACAATTTCATCTTCAGGTGCAATACAAATATCACAAACAGATGGTGCATTTGAAGCTAGAAATGCAGACAACTTTAGTATATCAGTTGTAGATGTAACTGGTGCAACTTCACCAACACTAGGAAATGGTGACATACTAAACATAGAAGATTATACAAGTGCATCTCCTACAGAAAATGGAGATGGTCAGAACATTTCAATCTCAGGATTTGGAGCTGCAAACGAAGATGTTATTCTTAAAGTAACATACTCTATTTTAATTGCAGACCCCGATGCAAGAAGTAAAGACCATAGAAAAGGAAGAGTTCTAAAAGTAAGTGGAGATAGAAGTGGTTCTTACACTGGTGTGTATGGTTCTGCATTTGCAGATAAAGAAATTACACTAGGTGTTGCAGACGTATTTAAGATACATGCTATCTATGAAGGAACAGGGGGAACAACACCTCTTTCTCCTAACGCAACATTTGCTAATACAGTAGGAACGTTTGCAAACTATGAGACAATCGTAGGACAAACATCAGATGCACGTGCAGTCATTATAGACTTTAACGCAGGTGCAACATCATATTACTATATGATATCAGGAGTATTTACCGAAGATGAGTCTATTGTAGGACAAACTTCAGGTGCAACAGGAACAGTAGATAGTGTATCACAAGGTTCACCAAATATCAAAAACAGATACTTCTTTGACAATGGTCAAAGAGATGGTTACTATGACTTAGGTAAAATATCACTTAAGCCTGGCGAACCAGCACCTTCAAACTCTATTATTATAGTGTTTGATTACTTTGAAGCAGGAGCAGGTGACTTCTTTGACGTTGGTTCTTATGACGAGAGTCTTTATAAAGAGATTCCAGTTTACTCACCAAACAAAGTAGACTTGGGTGGATTAGAACCCGATGGAACATTTGAACTTTCAGATTGTGTTGACTTTAGACCAGTTGCTGGTATTGTTCACAATGATACTGATTTTGGAACTGCACCTATGAATGTTGCAAGTCCAACCGACTTATCAACTGCAATTCAGTTTGCACCATTCGGATATGAAACTGGAACAAGTTTCGATAGTTCTAGAACAGGTATTTCACAAACTAATGCATCAACACCCGATACACCTATCAATGGTTCAACAGTTCAAGGTGATATCACTTTCTATGTTGGAAGAATTGATAAACTATTCTTACATCAATCAGGTATATTCCAAATAGCAACAGGGATACCAGCTTTATCTCCAACCAAACCAAAGGTTATTGATAATGCAATTGAACTATTCGAATTACAAATACCACCTTACACTGCAAAACTTGACAGTATAAGAGTAAGGTCACAAGACCATAGACGATATACCATGAAGGATATCGGTAAGATAAACAACAGGGTTACTAACCTTGAAAGAGTTACATCTCTTTCTTTATTAGAAAAAGATACACAAACAAAACAGATACTAGATGCAGATGGATTCGATAGATTCAAGTCAGGTTTCTTAGTTGATAACTTTAGAGGTCATAAGATTGGTGATGTAAATCATCCCGACTATAGAGTTGCTATTGACACTAAACTAGGTGTACTAAGACCACAATCTTATTCACAATTCTTTGACATGACACTGAATACTGCATCATCTCAAAACTTCACACAAACTGGTGATTTAATCACCTTACCATATAGTGAAGTTAGTTATGTTAACCAAAATAAAGCATCAAGACATATTAATGTTAACCCATACCATGTGTTTGCATTTATTGGAACTATAAAGTTAACACCCGAATCAGATATTTGGAATGATAGTGAAAGACTACCTGAAGTTAAAATCAACAGAGAAGGTAACTTTGATGCAGTCATGTCAGAAAATGCTAATGCAATGGGAACAGTTTGGAACTCATGGCAAACCACATGGGCAGGAGAACCTTCAGTAGTTTCATCAGAGGTATCTGCAACTTCTAATGGTTCATGGAGTGGAGACCCATCACAAGGTGGTGAATGGGTAGCAGGACTTGAGATTACTAGAGAGATTACAGAGACACCTGAAATACAAACAAGAACAGGTGTAACTACAAGTGTTGTAGAAGATATTGTTGAAACAAGAAACGATAGAATTGTAAGTGTTGCACTTATACCTTTCATTCGTTCAAGAACGATTGAGATTGATGCAACAAACTTGAAACCAAATTCAAACCATTACTTCTACTTCGATAATATTGCAGTAGACAAATATGTTAGACCACATAGTGCAACATATTCACAAGACAGTGGTGTAACAACAACATCATATTGTAAAACAGATGGTAATGGTAGACTTAGAGCATTCTTTACAATACCTAATAATGATACAGAAAGGTTCCCAACAGGACAAAGAGAGTTAAGAGTAACATCTTCTTTCTATAACCTAAGTAACCCTGCGTCTAATGGTAGTGGAATGTATCAAGCACAAGGATTATTGCAATCATCACAAACAGAGATTACTGCTACAAGAAATGGTAGAGTTATTCTTGACAGAGTTAGGGGTGAGAGAACAATTAATAGAAGAGGTGAAAGACTTGCAACATCAACATTTGATGAGAATGCACCACCAATACCAGTTGACCAAACACCACCAATTCTTGACCCAATTGATGAGTTACCACCAGTACCACCTAGAGGGCCGCTAATACCACCACCACCGCCACCGCCACCACCAATTATACCACCAGTATTACCACCAGTAATTGATAGACCAGTGCCGATAGAACTACCAATCATAATAGACGATAGGGGCCCTAATGTCAGAGACTTCATGTTAGTACCTGATGGAAGGTTTGTGAGTTCAAGATTAGAAAGAGGTTGGGGTGACCCACTCGCACAATCATTCTTGGTTGAAGCAGCGGGTGGAATGATGATGTCATCAATAGACATATTCTTCCAATCAAAAGACGCTAACTTACCAGTATCAGTAGATATAAGAAACATGGTAAATGGATATCCTGGCCAGACAATATTACCATTCTCAACAGTGACTAAAAATCCTGAAGATGTTAATGTCTCAGAAGATGGTGCAACTGCAACAACATTTACATTTGACTCACCAGTTCTTCTAGAAGAAGATTGTGAATATTGTTTCGTAGTATACTCAAACTCAAATGAATATGAGTGTTTCATATCTAGAATGGGTGAAACAGACCTTGCAACAAGTCAAACAATTAGTGGACAACCATACGCAGGTTCGTTGTTTATGTCTCAGAATGCATCCACATGGACTGCAGAACAGACTGATGACCTCAAGTTTAACATGAAGATTGCTAAATTTGATACATCTAAAACCCCTGTATTATACTTTGAAAATAATGACTTGTCAAGTGCAAAATTACAAGAGAGTCCAATAGAAACATTTAGTGGACAAACATATGTTAAGGTATACAACTATATGCATGGTATGTACAACACTGCATCTAATGTAACACTTTCGGGTGTAACAGGAGATAAGACAGGTTGTGTTATGACTATAGGAACACCTAGTGTAACAGGAACACCTAATAATGGAACCTTTACGGGTAAAGCATCAACAGGTGGAACAGGAACAGGATTGACATTCGATATAACTGTAGTTGACAATGCAATAACAAGTTGTACAATTGCAACTACTGGAAGTGGATATACAGCTGCAGACTCAATCACTATTACAGATTTTGATGGTGCAACTACAGCTGATGCAACTGTAACAGTAAGTACTGTTGAAGACACATTAGGTGGAATACCAGTTAATGCAATTAACAAAACATTTACTACAATTGCAAATATGGGTATCGACTCATTCACTGTAGTACCCGACTTGTCACCATATAACCTTAAAACAAGTTATGCATCTGATGACTCAACATTGGGTGGTGGTGCAAATGTAATGTCAACACGAAACTATTACTTTGATGCAATTCATACAATGATACCAAATGTTCAATTAAAGAACACTAATATCTTTGTTGCAGTTAAGACAACCCCTATGAATTCACCTGAAGGGTCAATCAGTGGAACAGTATATTCTAGAAGAACAAGTTCAGAGTTTATAACACTGAATGATAACGTGTTCTTTGATTCACCAAGTATTATTGCATCTCCAATTAATGAAGTAAGTGAAATGTCAAGTACTAAATCATTTGAATGTGCAGTACAATTACAATCATACAACCCTAATTTATCCCCAATTATTGATACAGGGTCTATTGGTGCAATTGCAATTGCAAACAGACTAAACAACATAGATACCAGTGCAGATGTACCTACAGGAACCACGTATGTGAGTTCTAACGAACCCGAAGGAGATAACAATGCAATGGTGTACGTCACACGTAAGGTGAACCTTAAAACACCTGCTAGTTCAATTAGAGTAACAGCAGATGTCTTTAGACCACCTACAACAGATGTGAAGTTTATGTATAAGATTATTAAGAACGATGAAGACACACCATTAGATGATATCGGTTTCTCATACTTTAATACAGATGGTTCACCCGATATATCAACAGAAGCAGATGCAAGAAACTTTAAAGAATATGAATTCACTGCAGATGATTTGCCTGAGTTTAGTTCATTCATTATTAAAATCGTAGGACAAGGAGAAAGTACATCAGTAGTACCATTGGTATCTGCATTGAGATGTATTGCACTTGCAACGTAATGGGAGTAAAGGTAGACGGACACTCAAAACTAGAACGAGATGAGAGTTCACACGCAATAGTTAATACTGATATGGAACAGTATAGACTTGCAAAGAAACGAAAAGAAGTATTTCATAATCAAAAAAATGAAATAAATACATTAAAGGAAGAAGTATCTGAAATAAAAGGACTTCTTCAGAATATTTTAGGAAAATTAAATGGCTAAGACTGTAGACACATTCAGTACTATTGAAGACTTCAGAGTCAGGTATAACGAACTTGCAACTGATGTCGGAGATAAGTCGGGACTAAGAACTCAACAAACGGGTACTATTATTGATGCTGTAAATTCTATAGAAGATAAATCATTCTTCTTCCAAGAGTTTATTTACAATGTAACATCATCACAAACAGTATTCAATGGAGACGATGCATTTGATAATTCCTTACTTTTCAGAAGAGATAGAATTCAAGTATTCCATATAGATGGTGGAGTAAGTAAACACTTACTAGAGGGTAATGACTACTCTATTGCATCAGCTGATGGAAATCTTCATAAAGAAATTCAATTAAACGTAGCTGCAGAAAGTGGAGATAAACTAGTTGTTTACTCATTCACTGGTTCTTACTTAGGAACTGTTTCAAGTGGAACAGGTGCAGTTGGATACTTCTCAGAAACATCTGCAAACACAATCTATAATAACAATGATAGTGGAATAATTTTAAATGGAACTTCAGTAGGAAGAACTACATCACTTGAATCAGGTTATGAAATACAATTAGCAGGTGAAACATACGTAGAAGATAACGTAACACTTGCAACAAGTAAGACACTTACTGCACCTACTTTGACTACAGGTGGTGCATCTATTACAGGAACAACTGGAACAGGATTTACAAACATAACATCCACATTGTTTAGTGGTAATGTTAATGGTACAACTGCAACCTTATCGGGTACAGTTACTGGTGGTTCTTTAACAGATGGTACTTTAACTTCTACAGGTGGTACTATTACTGGTGCAGCTTCTATTACATCTACAAAATTCGTAGGTGATGTCTATAAAGATGATGGAACCACAAAGATTTTAGAAAACTCAACGGGTGCATTGACTGGTACAGTATCTAGTTTATCAAACCATGATACCGATGACCTTTCAGAAGGTACTGCAAAATTCTTTACTGATGCAAGAGCAAGAAGTGCAATTAGTGTTGGTGGAGATTTAACATATAATAGTAGTACAGGTGTGATTTCCTTTACTCAAACTGAAGGTGATATCACTGCAATTACTACAAATAGTAGTAGTGGTTTGTCAGGTGGAGTCACAGTAGGAGCAGCTTCTTTGTCTGTAAATACATCGAATGGTGTGAAAAAAGTAAGTAATAATGTAGTTTTAGATTATGAGACTGTAAGTTCTGCACCAAGTAGTGTTGGTTCAACTTCAACTGGTCACTTATGGTTTGTGATATGATATGTCAGACGAAATATATTTAAATACTGGTACAACGATACAACAGCCCTATCAAGCACAAGGGCCTGCTAACGCACGACAACCCGTTATTGCACAACAGGTTAGAACCTATACTGCTAATGCAAGACAACCTAGTGAGTATCAGACTCGTACACCATTTACATATAGAAATCCAAGTAATGCACGTCAACCTAGTATAAGGAATACACAAAGTCCTTTTACATATGCAAGACAAGGTCAATCACCATTTACGTATAACTTTAGGTCACCTAGTACATATACAAGACAGGGTCAAACACCATTTACATACAGTCATAGACAACCTATAACATATGCAAGACAGGGTCAAACACCATTTACGTATGATTATCAGTCACCTTCAACATATAGAACCCCTGTAAATCAACAAGAACCTAATATAAGGGATAAACAATCTCCTTTTACATATGGTCATCCAGCAGCTGCCCAATCACCTTTTACATATGTCTATAGAAGTCCGTTTACGTATCAAAGAACTGGTCAGTCACCATTTACATATCAAGCAACTGGGACAACACCAGTAATATACAGTTACCAACAACCTTTTCCGTATATTGCAAATGGACAGCAACCAAACATAAGGAATGCACAACAACCATATCCATATAGTACTGTACAAGCATCTTCTACTCAGCAACCAACTTTAGCGAGTGGAAGACAACCTTACATATATGCAGCGTACACTTATCACAATACTGGTTCTACAGGAACTACTGCCCCAGTATACCAAATAGATGTTAGTTCAGGTGACCAAAATGCTGCCAATGCTTATATTTGGGTTAAAACTGTAGGAAGTAATTTAGAAGTATATGTATCTGCATCCTTTGACGATTATGCTGACTTTACATCAACAAGTGGTGGCAGTGGGAGTATAAGTTCTCAAACTAATTATAAAGTTGCAACATTGGTAGATGGAGCTGGGTATAAAGTAAGATATACAGCAGGTAGTTTCTATGGTATAACACAAGAGGGTGGTGAACCTACAGTACTACCATCTATAACTCCTGTTAATGTTCCAAACTCAACCAGTACAACTGGTGGTGTTACTATAGGAACAAGCACACTTTGGGGGGCAGGTAATGTTCATTATGTACGTTCTAGAGTTGTTGCTATACCAGACTCAGCCTTTGATGGAATCGGAAGTGCTGGTGCGTCTGTAGATATAAATCTATTCTTTGATAAAACAGGAGCTACAACTATCTCATACCCAATTTCAATGATGTGTGAAACAGATTTCCCTGTAATAGAAGAAGAAGAGGAAGAAGGAGCATAAACCATGCCTACAGGACAACAACCATATATATACCAACACCAAGTCCAGTTCCAACAGGTAACTATTACTGAGCTTCAAGGACAGTCTCCTTTTACGTATCAACATCAGTCTCCTTTTACTTATCAAAGTTCAGGAAGAAATCCTATTGCTAATGTATCTAGACAACAGCCTTTTCCGTATATTGCAAATGGACAGCAACCTTATCCATATATTGCAAATGGACAAGAACCAAACATAAGGAATGCACAACAACAGTTCTTTTATCAAGACCAAAGGAATGCAAGACAACCTGTTATCTATCAATATAGGTCTCCACTTACATATAGAAATCCTGTTAATGCACAAAATCCTATAAGTGGAGTTAATGCACAACAACCTTACCCTTACATTGCAAATGGTCAAAGTCCATATATTGCAGATGCACAACAACCATATCCGTATACTGCAAATGCACAAAATCCAAGTATCGAATCTGCACAACAACCTTATCCATATATTGCAAATGCAAGAGACCCTAGTACATATCAACATCAGTCTCCACTTACGTATAGGAATCCTGTATCGGGTCAACAACCTCATATTGTAAATAAACAATCACCATTTTTCTATACAGGTTTTTACCAAGTAGCGTATGCATATAGAAGTCCATTCATTGCACAAGTGCAACAACCCTCAACTAGACCTGTAGGCCCAGTTGCAAAAGTAAAAGGAATATACCGAAATAATAACGGAACTGTAGAGAAAGTAAACCAAGTATATGTAAATGATGGTGGTTCTTTAGAAAAAATTCATCAATCTGTACCTACTGCTCAGTTTCAGAAATAATTCTGTATAAATAGTTATATGGCTATACTTGCAAACTTATTCATCGACCAAGGCACCGACTTTTCTATTACTGTAGATGTAACAGATAGTAATGGTGAAATTTTAAATATGTCAGGATATTCTTCTGCTGGTCAAATTAGAAAGACTTATGAGTCTTCAACAGTAAGTGCAACATTCACCACTTCTATATCTGCAGCTGCTGGTCAAGTTACCTTATCTTTAAATGATACAGTAACATCAGCATTAGGTGCTGGAAGATATGTTTATGACCTAAACGTCACATCAAGTGGTGGAGTTACAACAAGAGTAGTTGAAGGACAAGCAATTGTAACGCCAGGTGTAACGAGGTAAATCATGGCAATAAAAGGAACATTAAGTAGAGTAGCAACCATAGGTGGTAGAGTCGCAGGTGCAACCAATGTCCGTGCAAAACAAGTAGCAATCGGAACTGGTGCTGGTGCAGACCTTTCTGCAAAATCAATCAACGACCTTGCAGACGTAACTGCATCTGAAACAGATGATGGACTCTTATCATATGATGCAACATCAGATAAATGGACTACAACTACAGTTTTAGATGGTGGAACATTCTAAAACACTAAATAACTATACAAATCAAGGATACCAACCAGTGAAGGTATCGACCCTCATGTGAGAGGATAGAATTTTATATATTATGTAATCACGACCTCGACAGTGACAGGTCATTTAAAATAACTCAATTTTTATAGGAAAATAAAAATGGCAACAGTAATTCAAATTAAAAGAAGTACAGCGTTATCAGCACCAGCAATCTCAGATTTAGCGGAAGGTGAATTAGCGTACGTACAGGATAGAGCGAATTCAGGTGCTGGAGCAAAATTATACATCGAATCTGTAGATTCTGATAACAGTACTCCATTAATACAAGCCATCGGTGGTAAGTATTATACGGATATGTTAGCAGGTTCTTCTGCAACTCCTGCCAACTTTAAAGTTGGTAATGGTTCAACAGCAGGTGCAAGTGTACAATTAATGGAAGACTCAGACAACGGAACAAACTTTGTTGCGTTGAAAGCTGCAGATACATTAGGTGCTTCAACAACTTTCGTTCTACCAACAGCAGATGGTAGTGCAAACCAAGTCATCGGTACAGATGGTTCAGGTAACTTATCATTCTTATCAACAACATCAACACTAGCAGGTGCAACGGATTCAGATATTTCTTCTCCAACAGGTGGACAACTACTTGTTCATGACGGAAGTAATTCTTTTGACAACGTATCAATGA
>Ga0222716_10002383_pt1 | contig 15255 bp, 14 predicted proteins | sample C33_13DmetaG_FD_165044 | JGI IMG/M metagenome (GOLD analysis project Ga0222716, IMG submission 165044) | Estuarine water microbial communities from San Francisco Bay, California, United States - C33_13D | ecosystem: Environmental > Aquatic > Marine > Unclassified | place: USA: California... | reverse complement strand
ATGAGGATGTACTATTACGATAAACACGCCAGCTCTGGAATTCGTTCTTTTCCTATTAGTGTCGGGAGGCAGGAATGGACTACCCCGCATGGGGCAATGCTAGTAACTGGAAAACTCGAAGCTCCCTCTTGGTACCCGCCCGCCTCAATATTAAAAGAGCATGAGGAGATGGGCGAACCACTGCCTCGCGTTGTCCCAGCGGGACCAGATAATCCTCTTGGTAGATATGCGCTTCTACTGAGTAAAAAGGGTTATTTGATACATGGGACTAATAAGCCTTACGGGATAGGCATGAGAGTTACACATGGTTGCATCCGGATGTATCCGAAGCACATAGAGTGGCTATTTACTAAGATTAGGCCTGGCGCAACGGTAACAGTTGTTAATCAGCCTGTGAAAGTGGGACGCTTGAATGACGCTATCTTTCTAGAGGCGCATCCCAGCTTGAATGAAGACCGTACAAGTTTGTCTCAACGCTACAGTGACGCTATCCACATCATAAAGAAGGTCTATGGCGACGCTCCTTTAAAATTATTCTATCACCGCATTCAGCAAGTCCTTGTGGGACAGACCGGAATGCCAGTAGAAATTGGGATTTTAGTCGATTAACGTCATTTCTGCATTGTTTGTTTGAACATCCGATCAATACGAGCCTTATTTTCTTCAGCTTCTTTTTGGGCCTGCTTTGCTGCCTTGAGGGCGGCTGAAGCCTCGGCAGAGGCTTTTCGTGCTTCTGCCATCGCACTGGTTGCTTTGGTCTCTGCTGTGGACACAGGAGTAGCACAGCCACTAATGGTTAACAGCCCACATACCGCCAAGGCTAGAAAAACTGCTGGATAGGTGACTTTAAACATTATTGTGCGACTCCTTATGGAAATTTTATTACAAAGCAGCAAACGCTACCAATATTAAGACTTAATGATGCTTGATTTAAAAGGAAGTCGCAACCGTAAAATAGATATACTAAAGCATATCAGTGGCAATCAAGATGTTTAATTAATATTTAGGCTTTCAATTGAAATTATGAATACTTTGAAACGATTAAGACTGCTTATTCGCAGATTACGAGATCCAGATACCGGTTGCGTTTGGAATCGGGCGCAAAATTTTCAATCGATAGTACCTTACACGATTGAAGAAGCTTACGAGGTCAGCGATTTAGTAGAAAATGAGGCTTGGTCTCGCCTTCCGGAAGAGTTGGGCGATCTTCTTTACCAAGTACTATATCTTTGTGAGCTAGGGGAAGAAGAAGAGCGATTCACCTTGGATTCAGTAATGGATGCATTGGAGCTAAAAATATTGAGGCGCAATCCAGATCTTGTTGACGAACATATGAGTTCGGGAGAAAAATTTGATACGAGTTTGGAGTGGTCAGAGATTAAGTCAGCTGATCGCAGGCAAAAAGGGATGTTCAGCGAACTCGATGATATACCAAATGCGCTCCCATCCTTACTTGCTTCTAAAAAAATGCAAGAACGAGTTGCGAGCTCAGGATTTGAGCCACATGATATTGATTCTTCTCTGGCCAAAACTAAACAAGAATTAACTGGCTTAAAAGTACTGTCAGAAAGTCACAGATCTGATTCTTTAAGCACGACGGGTTTGGGCGATTTAATGTTCACTCTTGTTAACATCGGACTAGATGAGCATATCGATTTAGAAACTGCTCTGCGAAAAGCAAATAAAATTTTTGAACGTAGATTTCGAAAGGTTGAGAGGGAACTTGATTTACTTGGCACAACTTTTCACGAGGTTTGTCCTATTAAGCTTAAAGAGCTGTGGAGTGATACTAGTAGCATTTCAGCCAAAACCACGCGGAACTAACTAGTTCTAAAAATTATAAAATCCGCGATTTCTTCGAGGATACTGGTGTCTTGATCAATTTGTCGTAAGCATTGTATAGCATTGTCGCGTAACCTCAGTGCCGTCTTCTTCGCCTCATCCATGCCTAGGAGGTTAGGGTAGGTTGGTTTTTCTAGTTCTTCATCAGAACCCTGAGGCTTGCCCAGTTCTTCAGTTGTCCCTTCCACATCTAAGATGTCATCTTGCACCTGAAATGCTAAACCGACGCATTCAGAGTACTTCTGGAGCATCTTGCGAATCGCGCCATCGTTTTGCGCGCTAGACAAATATCCCAATAAAATACTAGCAGTAATTAAATCTCCGGTTTTGTGTCGGTGAATTAATTCTAAGTCTGATAAGGACACAGTTTTCCCAACGGCGGCCAGGTCCAATGCTTGTCCTCCCGCCATGCCTGCAGGACCGCTTGCGTGGGTCAGGACTCTTAGCATCTCTATCCTAATTTCAGCAGATAGATCTTTAGTATTGTTTATTAACGACTCGAAAGCTAATGCCTGCAACGCGTCTCCAGCGAGAATAGCAGTAGCCTCATCGAACTGTTTATGACAGGTCGGTCTCCCTCTTCGTAAGTCATCATTATCCATCGCGGGAAGATCGTCGTGGATCAACGAGTATGCGTGTATAAGCTCAACGCTAGCCGCTGCAGCATCTAAGATACTATCTGAGCCACCGAACACCGTGCCTGTGACATAGACCAAGGCGGGTCTAAGGCGCTTACCCGGGGCTAGAACCGAATATCGCATCGCCGCATGTAGAGATTTAGGAGGAACCGTTTCGGATGGCAAACAAATATTAAGAGTCGCGTTAACTCGTGCTTGCAAGGTCGGTAATATATTCGTTAAGCTCATTCGTCCACGTCATCGGCAGTCGGAAGTTCGAAATCAATTAATTCCCCTGAATCATTCTCGGAAGCAGAGGATAGTTGTTGTACTTTCTGCTCTGCTTCCGAGAGTGCGGCTTGGCAAAGTTTGGTTAAGGCAACGCCTCTTTCAAATTGTTTTATAGACTCTTCGAGTTCAAAATCACCGGATTCCATTTGCAACACAATCCCTTCAAGCTCTTCCATAGCTTTTTCGAAATTGAAGGGGGTTGAAGTGTTAGTCTTTTTGTTCATGGGCTGTTGACGGCATCTGTAGTAAACATTATTCAAAAATCATTTTTTACGCAAGAGCGTCAAGTTAAACTATTGCCTAGTCGCAGGTCAAATGCCTATTTTTAGACTTGACTAAATTCTCATCTACCATTTACACTTAGTCTTCAATTTAGACTGAGTCTAAAACAATTACAAAAACTCCGTGGAGCTAAAGAAATGTCACTAAAAGGTAGTAAAACTGAAGAAAATCTCAAGGCAGCTTTTGCCGGCGAATCACAAGCGAATAGACGGTATCTCTATTTTGCTCAAAAAGCTGATGTAGAGGGTTATAATGACGTGTCAACGGTATTTCGTTCTACAGCAGAAGGTGAGACAGGGCACGCCCATGGTCATTTGGAATACTTGGAAGCGGTTGGGGATCCGGCGACGGGTGAACCAATAGGTAGCACAGAGCTCAACTTGAAGGCGGCGATTGCTGGCGAAACTCACGAGTATAGCGATATGTATCCGGGCATGGCTAAGTCAGCCAGAGAAGAAGGTTTCGATGAGATAGCAGATTGGTTTGAGACTCTTGCTAAAGCAGAACGCTCTCATGCTAACCGCTTTCAAAAAGCTCTAGATTCTATGGACTAAAAGTAGATATTTAAGATACAAGATCTTAGGCCGAGCGTAAGCTCGGTCCGATTTGCTTTTTTTTCGTCCTAGAGGTGATGAATGCCCGATAATAACCACCGCGAGGGAAGCCTTGATGCACCTACTCGCTACCCGATCGATTGGAAGTCTGATAAGTTCAATGACCCTAACGACTTAGCACAAGAACTTGAGCGCGTGTTTGACGTGTGTCACACCTGCAGACGATGTGTGAGCCTGTGTGAATCTTTCCCGAGGCTTTTTGATCTTATTGATGAATCGCCAACACTTGAGGTCGACGGTGTTGAGAAATCTGACTTCAGTAAGGTAGTGGATGATTGCTACCTGTGCGATCTCTGCTACATGACTAAGTGCCCCTATGTGCCGCCTCACGAGTGGGCTATAGATTTTCCTCACTTGATGCTTAGAGCAAAAGCCCAGCGTTTTAAGGAGAAAGGTGCATCCTTGCGAGACAAAGTCCTGACTAGCACCGATGTCGTTGGAAAAATTGGCTCCATACCTGTAGTTTCACAAGTGGTTAATGGAGCAAACAATTCTAAAATTCTGAGAAAAGCACTAGACGTAACAATCGGAATACATCGTGATGCACCGATCCCCACCTTTCATAGTAACACAGCTAGAAAACGTATCTCACGTAGGAACGAGCCTAAAGACTTCGCCCATAAAATAGGATTGTTTGTGACTTGTTATGGGGATAAAAACGCTCCTGATATTGTTCAAGATATGATTGACGTGTTCGAACATAACGAAATTAAAGTTGAACTACTGAAATCAGAAAAGTGTTGCGGGATGCCTAAGTTTGAGCTTGGCGACCTGTCGTCAGTTGAAGTTCTTATGGAGCAGAATATACCCGCGTTACTAAATTTGGCACACAACGGCTTGAAGATCACGGCGCCAATTCCGAGTTGTGTATTGATGTACAAGCAGGAATTGCCGCTACTCTTCCCTGAGAATAAAGATGTTCAAGCAGTGGGTAGTGCAATGGTTGATCCTTTTGAGTTTTTGATCGGCCTAAACGAAATCGGTGGTTTAAAGACTGATTTTAAACAGCCATTCGGTAAGTTAGCTTATCACGTACCCTGTCATCAACGAGTACAGAATATCGGGCTTAAAACTAAGCAGGTTCTTGACCTAGTGCCGGAGAGTGAGGTTGTGGTTATTGAGCGGTGCTCAGGACATGATGGAACCTATGCTGTTAAAAAAGAACATTACGATTCAGCGAAACGGATATGTAAGCCTGTCGTTAAGAGAATCACTGACGCTCAGGCTGATCAATACCTAAGTGACTGTCCGATGGCAGGCGATCTTATCTCACAAGGAGTAACTGAGATACCTCATGTGTCATCTGCATTTAGCATCCTTAAATCTGCGTATGGAATATAAATTATGGCGAATACACTTACTAGAACCGATTTACTGAGCTTAGAGGATTACCAAGAGAAAAGGGCGTCCATGCGTCGCGAGTTGATGGCTCATAAATCTATACGTTACATAAGCTTAGGAGACCATGTTGGCTTATATTTTGAAGACCGCCGCACCGTTCAATATCAGATTCAAGAAATGCTGAGAATAGAACGAATTTTTGATCGTTCTGGGATTGAAGATGAACTTAAAGCTTATAATCCATTAATTCCGACTGGACGAAACTTGAAAGCTACTATGATGATTGAATATCCGAATGAGGTTGAGAGGCGCCAAGCATTAGTGCAACTTAAGGGAATTGAGGATTGTGTTTACATCAGTGTGGGAGACGGCGATAAGGCCCAACTGTTTGTTGATGAAGATATGGACAGAAGCAACGATGATAAAACGGCGGCTGTCCATTTTCTTAGGTTTGAGTTTTCTGATTCGCAGATCCGCAGCATCAAAACCGATGCTGGTTTTGTCGTAGGTATAAAACATTCGGAATATCAAGCCGAGGTGCGTCTTGCAAGCGGTACTACCTTCGATTCACTTGTGGGGGATTTTGACTGACAAAAAATACTGACCATCTCGATAAAAAATTCCTGATGGCCGTAAAGATTTTTAGCTATACTTAGCGCAATTTTGAAAGGCTAAAGATATGTCTATGAGTATAAGTAATTGAGTGTGAGTTATGATGCGTCGGCTATAGAGGTCTTAACTGGATTAGATCCAGTGAAAAAAAGGCCTGGGATGTATACCGACACCGCTCAGCCAAACCACCTTGTTCAAGAAGTAGTTGATAATAGCGTCGACGAGGCAATTGCAGGTCATTGTAAGGAAATACGAGTTTGCCTCAATAAAAATGGTTCAATAACCGTCAGCGATGATGGCAGAGGAATGCCGGTTGACAATCATCCTGAAGAAAAAGTAACTGGAGTAGAAGTAATTCTGACTCGACTACACGCTGGCGGTAAGTTTTCAAAAAAAAATTATAAGTTTTCTGGGGGGCTCCATGGTGTTGGAGTGTCTGTTGTCAATGCTTTGTCGAAGACCTTGGAGATACGAGTCAAACGGGATGGGATCGAATACCAGATGCTATTCGCTAATGGGAATAAAAAAACCGAGTTGACTGAAGTTGGAAGAGTAGGGGCTAAAAATACTGGCACAGCTCTCACATTCGTCCCAGATCCCAAATATTTCGATTCGCTTAAAATATCGATATCAAAATTAAAGCATGTGTTAAGGGCGAAAGCAGTTCTATGCCCAGGGTTACGAGTTTCTTTTGAAGCTGAGAATAGTAAAGAAAAAAAAATTGAATGGCATTACGCCGACGGGTTGACAAGTTATTTGCGCGAATCGATGCCTGAGTTCAACCTTCTTCCTGCGGAGGCATTTTTAGGTGACATGGATGGTATTCATGCCTCTACGCAGTGGGCGATCCACTGGGTTGAAGATGACGGGGCGCCTGTTACTGAGAGCTATGTGAATCTGGTGCCAACTATTCAGGGTGGTACTCATGTGACGGGTTTAAAACAAGGCTTGCTCGATGCGGTCAGAGAATTTTGTGAAAACCGTAACTTACTACCCAGAGGAGTGAAACTCTCTGGAGATGACGTGTTCGACAGATGCGCCTATATCATTTCAGTAAAAATGGAGGAGCCACAGTTTTCTGGACAAACAAAAGAGCGCCTATCCTCTCGATCTTGCATGACGTTTGTTGCCGGAGTTGTTCGAGATTCATTAAGCCTCTGGTTGCATCAGCACGTCGAAATCGGTGAGAAAATTTCGGAACTTTGTATCAGCAAGGCTCAAAGCAGGCTAAAGGAAGCGAAAACTGTTAGGAAGAAAATTACTGGATCTGGTCCCGCACTTCCTGGAAAGCTCGCTGATTGCTCTTCTCAAAATATTAAACAAACAGAGCTCTTCTTGGTTGAAGGTGATTCTGCGGGAGGTTCTGCGAAACAGGCTAGAGACAGAGAGTTTCAAGCAATACTGCCGCTGAGGGGAAAAATTCTCAATACCTGGGAAGTTGACTCGGCTCAAGTGCTTGCGTCAAACGAGGTGCACGACATCTCCGTAGCGTTAGGTATCGAACCCGGGAGCGATAATTTAGCGAAATTACGCTATGGTAAAGTTTGTATACTTGCCGACGCTGATTCGGACGGGCTACATATTGCTACCTTATTGTGTGCTTTGTTTGTGAAGCATTTTAGGGCGCTCGTTGAAAATGGCCATGTCTATGTGGCGATGCCACCCCTTTATAGGATTGATGTTGGGAAGATTGTTTTCTATGCGCTGGATAATCAGGAAAAGGATGGGATCCTCGATCGTATCGCGGCTGAAAAATTGAAAGGCAAGGTTAATGTGCAGCGCTTCAAAGGCTTAGGCGAGATGAACCCATTACAGTTACGAGAGACTACCATGGCTCTCGACACTAGAAGATTAGTGAGGTTAACATTAGAAAGTGTTGATAAAACAGAGAAATTTATGGATATGTTGTTAGCAAAGAAGCGGTCTTCTGACAGGCGTGTTTGGCTCGAAACAAAAGGCAACCTCGCATCTAACCTCAAGCTTAGTGAATCGGATGTCTGAAGATAACGTTCCGTTAGAAGAAACTCTCTCTTTAGAAGAGTTCACTGAGCAGGCTTACTTAGACTATTCAATGTACGTCATATTGGACCGCGCTTTACCTCACGTCGGCGATGGCTTAAAGCCAGTGCAACGTCGAATAGTATATGCCATGTCTGAACTTGGACTCGATGCAGCTGCAAAGTTTAAAAAGTCTGCACGGACTGTGGGGGATGTGCTGGGAAAATTTCATCCACATGGAGACACTGCCTGCTACGACGCTATGGTGCTAATGGCGCAGAAGTTTAGTTACCGCTACCCATTAATCGATGGCCAAGGAAATTGGGGATCAATTGATGATCCGAAGGCATTCGCGGCTATGCGTTACACCGAGTCTCGGCTCATGCCTTACGCTGAATTACTGCTTTCAGAGCTTGGTCAAGGAACTGTCGATTGGACATTGAATTTTGATGGAACTTTAGAAGAGCCAACGGTGCTACCTGCCCGCTTACCGAATGTTCTTTTGAATGGTACTACAGGAATAGCTGTCGGAATGGCTACAGATGTGCCGCCCCATAATATCTCTGAGGTAGGCGCCGCCTGTATATGTTTGCTGGATAAACCGCGCTCAACGGTTGACGATTTGTGTGAATACATTAAAGGGCCAGACTTCCCTGGGGGCAGTGAAATAATCACTCCACCCAGTGAAATTCGAGAAGTCTATAGGTCCGGGAACGGGAGTGTCAAACTTCGTGCGAGATGGATAAAAGAAGACGGTAATATTACAGTTTTCGCGCTGCCTTATCAAAGTTCGAGCTCTAAAATTCTTGAGCAAATAGCCGGACAGATGTCTGACAAAAAATTACCTATGCTGGAAGATTTAAGAGATGAATCAGATCATGAAAATCCCGTACGGCTAATTTTAGTTCCTCGCTCAAATAGGGTCGATTGTGATGCCTTAATGAACCATCTTTTTGCAAAAACAGACCTCGAAAAAAATTATAGGATTAATCTAAATGTAATTGGATTGAACGGCCTTCCAGCCGTTAAGAACCTCAAATCATTACTAGGAGAATGGATTCAGTTCAGAACTACTACGGTTACCCAGAGACTTAATTTTAGGTTAAAAAAAGTTTTATCCCGGCTCCATATTTTGGATGGATATCTCGTAGCTTTTTTAAATATTGATGAGGTTATCCGAATTATTCGTAATGAGGATCATCCAAAGAATGTGCTTATGAAAACGTTTTCGCTTTCAGAGATCCAAGCGAACGCGATCTTAGATTTAAGGCTGCGATTTCTTGCGCGTCTTGAAGAACATAAAATTATCGACGAACAGAAACAATTGGATGACGAACGGAAATCATTAGAAAAATTACTGAGTTCAAAAGCAAGGTTAAAGACTTTGATAAAAAGAGAGATACAGGAAGATGTCAAGGTTCATGGCGACGAAAGATGCTGTCCATTAGTGGAGCGGGAAGCGGCACAGGCATTATCTGAGGCTCAATTGCTAACAGCGGAAGCTATTACTGTCGTTTTGTCTGCAAAAGGCTGGGTTCGCGCTGCGAAAGGGCACGACGTGATTGCGAGCGAATTGTCGTTCAAGCCAGGAGATGAGTTTCAAGGGTTTTCACGTGGCAAAAGTAACAATAATATATTGTTTTTTGATTCCGCAGGAAGGGCGTATACACTTCCCGCGCATACGTTGCCTTCCGCAAGGGGGCTTGGCGAACCTCTGACAGGTTGGCTTTCTCCGCCTGATGGAGCACTGTTTGTGGGTTCCTTATTTTACGATGAGGCAAGGCATATCTTACTTGCGACAACATTTGGATATGGTTTTGTTGCAAATGAAGAAGGTCTTGTTACTAAGAATAAAGCGGGTAAGGGTTTAGTGAGCGTCAAAAACGGTGCTCAATTGCTACCTCCGATAGAGGTGACTAATATCGATGAGGAATGGGTCGCATGCGTAAGTAACACTGGAAATCTTTTAATATTTCCAGTGGCAGAATTGCCCTTATTATCCAAAGGAAAAGGTCAGAAAATAATGCAGTTTCCAACGAAAAAACTTAATGCAGGAGAGGAATATTTAGCCGGAATAGTAGTGTTAGGTCAAGAGGATTACTTGAAGGTAATCTACGATGATGGGCGAGAGCGCTTAATGAAAACTACGGAGCAAGAGGACTACATAAGTAGTAGGGCATTAAGAGGCAAGAAATTACCAACCAAGCGTAGTCCGATTATAAAATTGGAAAGAGTGATCAAGAACTAAACCTGCGCAAGTGGTATTTTTGAGCCCATTTTGGAGATCTCCCTGACAAATGTTGGCATTAGGTAGCCGGGCAATTTTGCTCTGAGTTGCGCCTCCAAACTAAGTGCCTCGGCATCCGAGACCTCAAAATGCGCAGATCCCGTTACGCGGTCTAACATATGCATGTAATAAGGTAAAACTCCCGCCAAAAATAAGATTTCGGATAGTCTTATAAGTGTCTCAGTATCGTTATTAATATTCTTCAATAAAACCGATTGATTAAGCAAGGTTATTCCGCTCTCTTTACACCTACGAAGAGATTCGATAGTTGGGTTATCTAATTCATTCGGGTGGTTAACATGAACAACAAGAGACGTTTGTAATGGTGTGTCGCGCATCAGTTTGATAAATCGCTTAGTTAGCCGACTAGGCAGTACTATAGGAAGCCTAGAATGTATACGGAGTCGTTCGACGTGCTTTATCTGATGGACTGATTCAAAAATTCTTTTTAATTCTTTATCATCTAATATCAAAGGATCGCCGCCACTTAAGATTACTTCCTTGATACTTATGTCTTGCGAAATTTGTTCGAACGCGCTTTCTAAAGCTTTCGACTTAATTATATGTTGGTATGGAAATGCTCGCCTAAAACAGTAACGACAGTTAATTGCACAAGCGCCAGTCGTAATAAGTAAAGCCCGCCCATGATACTTTTGTAATAGGCTATTGTTTTTTTTGAGCGGTCCTTCCTCGACTGGGTCATCGCTAAAATTTTGAGGACTCACTAGCTCGTCGTTGGTGGGTAATACTTGCAGTAATAGTGGGTCATTTGGATCTCGAGGTTTGATTCGGCTCGCGTACGCTTGTGTCACTCTGAAAGGGAAATGTGTTTTCGCCGACATAAGGGGATCAATTTGGTTAATATTCAATTCTAGCAAGGACAGTAGATCCTCTATCCGAGTGTACGAGCTTACTAATTCTTTTCGCCAATTCATTCTTAGGCTCTTTAGTGTTGTTCGCGTTATGATACTCTGAATTATTCTAAATAGGAGCTACTTAAGTTTTATGGCAACTTATAGTACAAGTCAATTCAAGCCCGGCCTCAAGATTCTAGTCGACGGCGAACCTCATAGCATTTTAGTCAATGATATCGTAAAACCGGGCAAAGGGCAGGCGTTTAATAGGATTAAAATTCGTAATTTGAAAAACGGCAGGGTTGGTGAAAAAACCTTAAAGTCCGGTGAAAGTATTGAGGCTGCTGACGTTTTAGAAGTGGAACTTCAATACTTATACAACGACGGTAGTGATTGGTATTTCATGGATAGCAAGACGTTTGAGCAAGTTTCGGCTAATTTGGATGCTGTCGGAGATGCACGGTTTTGGCTTAAAGGACAAGAAATATGTGATGTCACCTTATGGAACGACCACCCTATAGTTGTGGTGCCTCCTAATTTTGTAGTGCTGGAAGTGTCGGAGAGTGACCCTGGTCTAAAAGGTGATACTGCGTCTGGCGGAACCAAGCCTGCGGTATTAGAAACTGGAGCCACAGTCAAAGTGCCTTTGTTCGTAGAACAAGGTGAGTCCATACGAATTGACACAAGAACTGGGGAGTATGTGTCACGTTCTAAGGAAAATTAAGGCTCACGGAATGGATGACTCAAAGTCTGACAATGCCAAAACTCGCGAGGTATTCCGACGTCGTGCGCTCTTACTCCAAAAGATCCGAACATATTTCAGTTCTGAGGGAGTTACCGAGGTTAATACGCCAGTATTGAGTGAGTTTGGATCCTGTGAGCCGGCATTAAAAAATCTGTCGTTAAATAAAGGTAGAAGGAAGTATCTTAGAACATCGTCAGAAAGTTCTTTGAAGCAGCTTTTATCACATAACTTAGGGGATGTTTATGAAATAGGACCTGTGTTTCGTGATGAAGAAATTGGTCCCTGTCACCTCGAAGAATTTACTATGGTTGAGTGGTACAGAACTAATGTAGAGTTACTTTTTCTCATTGAGGACGTAAGATGTTTATTAGCTCGGTGTGGATATCAGGATAATATAGACATAACGACGTATGCCGAGTTGTTTCAAAATGCGAGTGGTTTAAATCCTCATAATTGTGGTAATTCAGAACTTGTTTCATGTGCTATTGAGAAGGGAGTGGACTTAAAAGAGTGTGATTTAAACGATAGAGCTCTTTTGCTGGATGCCGTCTATGTTTCGGTCGTCGAACCATTGTTAAAATCATTTAGCCCCGTTTTTATTATTGATTATCCAAAGGAGCATCGCGCTTATGCGCGCCTGTCTGGGACAACTGAAACGGTTGCCCTTCGGTTTGAATTGATAATTAATGGTATTGAAATAGCAAATGGGTACGATGAAATTACCGAAAGCTTGGAGCAAAAAGATAGGTTTAATACAGAAAATAGGCTAAGAAAGAGAAGAGGATTAGAGCAAATAGAGCCCGATGCAGCTTGGTTGGATGCGCTTTCGTCGGGTGTGCCGTCAGTTTGCGGTGTCGCATTAGGGCTAGAGCGATTAGAGATGGCATTGTGGGAAATTTCCGATATTCGAAGTCTTGGTATAAAATCATATTAATTAATTAGTTACAGATGATACCTCACAATAAACTTTTAATTTTCTGGCTGCGCCTCGAACTATGCAAAAATACCTGAAGTCCTCGGCTGCACAGCTGCTCTCGAAAAATGGTGATTTAAAAGAACATCTTTCGGGATTTAGTGAGAGACTAGAACAACAAGTGATGGCGGAGGAAGTGGCAACCGCGATAGACGCTGAAGAGGTGTTGATTTGTGAGGCCGGTACCGGCACCGGGAAAACACTGGGGTATCTTGCGCCGATATTTCTGTCTAGTAAGAAGTCAATTGTTTCAACCGCCACTAAGGCTCTCCAAGATCAGCTCTATCATCGAGACATTCCTGTTCTTAACAACTCAGTCTCTTCTGCAAAAAGTATCGCGTTATTGAAAGGGAGGCAAAATTACTTATGCATTTATAGAATGAATAAAAGCTTCGGAGATCCCCGGCTTGATGCACTGAACCAACGATTGCTTGGTAAGACTAGTGAGTGGGCAGAACAGACCGTGACGGGAGACTTAGATGAGTTCAAAACCCTTGAGGATGGCTCGTATTTGAGACCTTTTATTACATCAACTGCAGAGAATTGTTTGGGCGCCGATTGTCCTGCTTTTAGTGACTGTTATGTAGTTAAGGTACGGAAAGAGGCAGCCGCGGCTGATGTCGTTGTCGTGAATCATCACCTTCTATTTGCAGATATAGAGCTAAAGGAGAGTGGGTTTGCTGAGTTATTGCCCGACGCGGATGTAGTAGTTCTAGATGAGGCTCATAAAGTACCTGACATTGCTTCATTATTCTTTAGTCGTTCTATATCGACACGGCAAATCTCAATGTTTTGTCAGGACTGTAGGCAGGCAGTTCAAAAAGAAGCTCCCGACATGTTGGTACTAACCTCTGAGTTAGAAAGACTTGAACAGTGTCAGCGTAGTCTTCGTGCCCAGGTCAAATCGAAAAATTCTAGGCTAACGTGGGATAGTCAAAAGACCAATGCTGTTTTAAACAAAAAGGTTGGTGATGTAGGAGACCTGTTGAGAACGGTGGGAGAACAACTTGAAATAGCTGAAGAACGTGGAATTGAGCTGGCAAATTGTTACGAGCGAGCTATCAACTTGAAGGACCGGTGGACTGTATTTGAAAACGATACGACTCCTGACCACGTGCATTGGATAGAACTTGCCAATCACAACTTCACTTTTTTTGATACTCCTATCAATGTCTCTGAAGAATTTTCTAGCCTAGTTGAGAAGTCAGGTATTTCTTGGATCATGACATCCGCAACCTTGTCTGTAAAAGGCGATTTTAGTTACTTTAAGAATTACTTAGGATTACAGACCGCGAAGGAATGCTTTCTAGAGAGTCCCTTTAATTATAAAGAACAAGCCTTGCTGTATCTTCCAGGTTTAGAAGTAGCACCTAACGATGCTGACTATGAAAAGCGCTTAGTAGAGTCTGCTTTGCCTTTATTAGAGGCAAGTAAAGGGCGAGCATTTTTTTTATTCACAAGCTATCGATCTTTAAATGCTACTGCCGCTATCATGCGAAATTTAAATCAATACCCATTGTTAGTGCAGGGCGAGGCCCCTCGTAACCAAATTTTAAAAAGTTTCCACACTACACCTAACGCTGTTCTACTTGGGACATCTTCGTTTTGGGAAGGTGTCGATGTGCGAGGACAGCAATTAAGCTTGGTCATCATCGACAAATTACCGTTTATGCCGCCCACTGATCCAGTTATAGAGGCTCGTATCAATCGCCTGACAGAAAAAGGTGAAAATGCATTCGAGAAAATACAGATTCCTCATGCAGTGACAGTTTTGAAGCAAGGAGCGGGAAGACTTATCCGCGACTGCGATGATCGAGGAGTACTAATGATAGGCGATAACCGACTTGAAACACGCGGTTATGGTGAAATTTTTCTGCGCTCTTTGCCTCCAATGAGACAGACTAGTGATGTTGAGGATGTACAGATCTTTTTTGGCTCTTGAATTCGATGTAACTATTTACAACATACCCATTGGAAACAACTATTTTTAGGTTTCTTGTATACTGTGTAAATAGACTTAGCAAGTGAGAAAAATGAGAATGAGTGACACAAGCGTTCTGGTTGCGAAAGTGGCAACTATGTTGAAAATGCAAAACGAGATGAATTGCCGCGTCGACATTAATTGGATTGATCGAAATCGAGAATGGTACCGCGCTATTTGGATCGAATGCGCGGAACTAATGGATCATTTTGGCCATTGGAAATGGTGGAAGCATTCTTCAACAGACCTTCCGCAAGTAGTTTTAGAAATTGTCGATATCTGGCATTTTGGCTTGAGTCTTAAGCTTACACAATCGAAGAATGTCTCTGATTTAGCAGAAGAAATTGCCTCTGACTGGAATAGCCAGACCGATGATTTTGAGTTCCTAGATGGGGTTGAAAAAATTGCGCTAGACGCCCTTCGCAATAGGGAATTCAACGCGGCATTAGTGAGAGTGCTTTTGGTGAAATGTGATGCTGATTTTAACACCTTGTACAGAAACTATGTTGGCAAAAACGTTCTAAATCTCTTTCGACAAGAAAATGGTTACAAAGAGGGGACGTATAAAAAAATATGGGGTGGAGAGGAAGATAACGAAGTCCTAGCTCGGCTTATGTTAGACATGAATAGCGATTCAGATTCTTTTGTTACAGAAGTACAGAAGCTCCTAGAGCTGAACTATCCTTTTAATGACTAGATCTATTGACGCATTTCCAGGATTTTAAAGTTTTGTCTCGCTTAACTTTCCAGAAATTTCTCAGCGTCTAAGGCTGCCATACAACCGCTTCCGGCCGACGTAATAGCTTGCCTGTAAATAG
>Ga0222716_10002382_pt1 | contig 15261 bp, 16 predicted proteins | sample C33_13DmetaG_FD_165044 | JGI IMG/M metagenome (GOLD analysis project Ga0222716, IMG submission 165044) | Estuarine water microbial communities from San Francisco Bay, California, United States - C33_13D | ecosystem: Environmental > Aquatic > Marine > Unclassified | place: USA: California... | reverse complement strand
AAAGTGTGAGCAACTTTTAGAAGAGTTTGGATTAGTTAAGGTTAGAAAAAATATAGGAAATTTACTTTCCGGAGGAGAAAGAAGAAGAACAGAAATTGCTAGAGCCTTAGCAACTGAACCAAAGTTTATTTTGTTAGATGAACCATTTGCTGGAGTTGATCCCATTGCTGTTGAGGATATTCAAAATATTGTACAAAAATTAGTGAAAAAAAATATTGGAGTTTTAATTACTGATCATAATGTACATGAAACTTTATCTATTACAGATAGAGCTTATTTACTTTTTGAAGGATCTGTATTAAAGCAAGGGTCTTCTGAAGATTTAGCTTCAGATGAAAAAGTTAGAAAATTATATTTAGGGAAAAATTTTGAGTTGAGAAAATAGTTCTAAACTTCAGACAATTCAAATGTATAGGATTCCATTATTTGGTTACATAGCATTTTTTGACAAGCAGTTTCAACTTTTTGGCTAGCTAAATCCGCATTTTCAGCATCTATTTCTAAAGTAATGTGCTTACCAATTCGAACATTGGTAATTTCTGAAAGTTGAACGTTTTTCATACTTGCACTTACTGCTTTACCTTGAGGATCAAGAAGTGATTTTAGTGGCATTATGTCAATTTCTGCTTTAAATCTCATAATAGATTATTTATAATTGATAATATTATATACAAAACTACAATAAAAGGTATTGCAGCCAAATTAAAAAAGAACAATAATATTAATGAAGATATTAACATAAATAGTCTCATCATATTTAATTGACTGGATAGGTTTTCTTGAAAATTTACTTTTATTGAAAATAAGTTTAATTTACTTATCATTAGTATTGAAAGAACAACTGAAATAATACACAAAGTAGATGTATTACTATAAATAGAGTTGAAAAATTCTGATTTAATGAGTGGAATTGAGGCGATAAAAATTGCAGTCATGGGAGTTGGAAGTCCAATAAATGAATTCTTTTGGTTTTTGTCAATATTAAAATTTGCTAATCTCAAAGCAGCAAATATTGGTATTAAAAAAGCAATTAAAGAGATGCTAGAGAATGGAATTTCAAAAGAAAATTCAACAAAGAATTGAATTGTATTATTAGCGTTTAAAAGTTTAAATAAGATGAAAGAAGGAGCAAGTCCTGATGTCACTAAATCAGCCAAACTGTCTAGTTGTAATCCAAATTCGTTTTCAATTTTTAAAAGTCTAGCAAAGAATCCGTCAAAGAAATCCAGAAAAATGCCTAGAAAAATAAAAAATGCAGCTAGACTTAATTGATTGCTAAATGTTGAGATAATTGAAAGTATTCCACAAAATAAATTAGCGATAGTTATATAATTGGGGATATTTCTAATTATTGCATTCATATAAGCAAAAATATGATAATATTTGTAATCGCTATGAAAAACTATTTGCTCGCTATTTTATCTGGAATGCTCTTAAGCTTTGCATGGCCCGTAGATGGTTTTGCCTACTTAATCTTTTTTTCATTTGTTCCATTGTTTTTTATTCAAAAAGATTTGAAGGAATCAAATAAAAAGTCACGATTGAGGTTTTTCTTTTTTTCTTATTTAGCTTTCTTTATTTTTAACATAATAACTACTTATTGGGTCTATTTTGCAAGTCCATTTGGATCGGTTGCTGCCTTTGTTTTGAATTCCCTATTTATGGCTTTGATAATGTTACTTTTTTATATTTCAAAGCAAAAATTAGGTAAAAGAATTGGATATCTTTCGTTAATAGTTTTTTGGATTTCTTTTGAGTATCTTCATTTAAACTGGGATCTTTCTTGGCCTTGGTTAACTCTTGGTAATTGTTTTTCTGAGGCTTTGTTTCTGATTAATTGGTATGAATATACTGGAGTTCTTGGCGGTACATTATGGGTTCTTTTTGTAAATATTTTGCTTTATGAACTATTATGCAAAACAAAAAAAATTAAAAGTTCTGTGTATTTATTACTGGCTATAGTATTGCCAATATTTTTATCATATAATATTTCGCAAAATAAATCTATTGATGTTGAAGATTATCTTAATGTTGTTATTGTTCAGCCAAATATTGATCCCTATTATGAAAAATTTCAACTTAGTTATAAAGAACAGTTAAATGAATTCATAAGACTTGCTCGCACAAAAATTGATTCTAATACAGAGCTTTTAATTGGTCCTGAAACTGCATTGCAAGAAAGTATTTGGGAATCTAAAGTTGACTATACAGAGAGTATTGAAGCATTTAAAAATTTACAAAAAGAATTTCAAAAATTAAATATTCTTGTTGGAGCAACTACATTTAAATTGTTTAAGGAGGATAAAAAGAAAACATCAACTGCTCGCCAATTTCGAAAAGAAGAATTGTGGTACGATGTATATAATTCCGCAATTTTTATTTCAAATAAACAAAAGGTTTCTATATACCATAAAACGAAGCTTGTTCCTGGGGCAGAGAAAATACCTTTCCCATATTTATTAAATAATTTTTCAGCTCTATCTGTAGATCTTGGCGGAGTGAGTGGTTCTTTAGGTAGCGAAAATAGTATAGAAAAATTTGAAGTAATCGATAAAAAAATTCTTCCATTAATATGCTATGAATCTATATATGGTGATATGAATACTGGCAAAAACGTTGATGTTATTAGTATAATCACTAATGATGGTTGGTGGGGAAATACAGCAGGTCATAAGCAACATTTTAGTTATTCTAAACTAAGAGCTATTGAACAAAAAAAAGCTATAGTTAGAAGCGCTAATACTGGCATTTCTGGATTTATTAATCCTTTGGGAGAGGTTAGAGAGATTGCGAAATGGGATGAGAAGAAGGTAATAAAGTCACAGGTTGCAATCTGCAACACTGTAACTTTTTATAATCAATTTGGAGATTACTTAGGAAGGATATCCTCCTTTATAAGTTCCATTTTTATCTTAATGATATTGGTTAAATCAAAAATTCAATAATTTATTCGTCAGAACTATCTTCATCAGCGATCATAATAATTTTCTGATCACCTTCTTCAAAAATAATTATTCCTTCTAAACTATCTCCAGCTAAATCGCTAATTACTTCTAAGTCTACTGCCATTGCAGCCATACCCATATTTGGATCTTTTATATTAAATGATGATTCGTTTTGAGTTTGATGGTCATGATTTAGATTAAAGCCATCATTTACATCTGAATTTACATTACTAATATTAAAGTCTGTTGATGTTGTATTTAGTGAGCTAAGTACAATTAGTACAATAGCTAAAACTCCTAATCCCCACGTTAGAGGTGTTTCAATATTTTTCATAGATTATGTTTTTGTTTTGTTATCGCTAATTTAATGAAAAATTCTTTGGATATTTGTTTACTATTAAATAAGGCCTGATAAATCTTACGTGCTATAACTAGCTTCTGAATTTTTTAGGAATTTTACAAACTGGAATTTGTATCATCTTGTGTTTGTTTGCAAGATTAAATTTTTTAAAAATATTCATTATTTTTTCTTCTTTATGAGAAAGCTCTTGCTTACTGAGGTTTTTCATAGCCCACTCTAATTCATCATAAGTTGCGCCAATCTGCTCTTCATCAGTTTGGTTGTTATCCCAAAGCCCATCAGTAGGAGGGGCTATTAGAATTTCATTTATTATTCCAAGCTCTTTTCCAAGATGAAAAACCTCAGATTTTAATAGGTCTGCTATTGGGCTTATGTCAACACCACCATCGCCATATTTTGTGTAAAAGCCTATACCAAAGTCTTCTACTTTATTACCAGTACCAGCGACCAGATAATTATTTATTTGGGCATTGTAATACAGGGTTGTCATTCTTAATCTTGATCGGGTATTAGCCAAAGCAAGATTTGTGTCTTGATTTTCAGTATTTAAAATTTTTTTAAAACTTTCAAAAAGATCTGTTAAATCAATTTCTAAAGAGCTTACATTTTCATATTTTTTTTCTAGCCATTTTATATGTTTTTTACCTCTTGAAACTTGCTTAGAGTTCTGATAAATTGGCATCTCAAGACAAAGTAATGGTAGATTAGTTTGGGCTAATAAAGTTGAGGTTACTGCAGAGTCGATACCGCCTGAAATTCCAATAATAAATCCTTTGGTTCTAGAACTTTTATTATATGAAATTAGCCAGTTCTTTATATGATCAATAATTTCTTTTGTTTTCATAAGCTTGTTGCAAATGTACGGGATTATTATCTTTGTTTTATATGAAATATTTCACTACAATCTTTCTTTTGCTTTTTGTTACATGTAATTTAAATAAAGAAGATGAAAATACAATTGAAATATACCGATTTGAAAATCAGCTTTTTAAAACTAACGATTCTAATATTTTTGCTGATCGATTAAAGTGGGAAGATGAAATTGGATCTTTTGCATTTTCTTATTATAATTTTCTTTTCAATACCAATAATGATACAATAGTTAATAGTCAAATTTTATCATTTATTAATAATAATGATATGAGGGAGGTTTATGACTCTATAAATATGAGATTTTCTTCCATTAATAATTTAAAAGATAATATAGGTAATTCTGTATATAATTTTAAAACTTTATTTCCAGAGTATCCTATTCCAAATATTATCACAATGTTTAGTGGTTTTAATTATGGTATAATTGTTGAAGACTCTCTTATTGCTATTGGTTTAGATTTTTATCTTGGGAAAAATAGTGTTTTTTACCAAAGACTGGGTGATCCAGAATATTTGCGTTTTCAAAAGCAAGCTAGATTTGTTACTCCTAATGTTTTGGAGGCATGGTATGATAGTTTTTTTAGTTTTACTAATAAGCGAAATAATTTTCTTTCTGAATTAATATATAAAGGAAAAATAATGTATTTAATTTCTAATACGCTTGAGAATTTTCCTCTTGCAGATCAATTAAGATTTAGCAATAATGATTTAGAATGGTGTGACAAAAATGAATCATCTATTTGGGCATTTTTAATAGATAATGACCTATTGTTTTCAAGTAGAGAAAAAGAATATAGATCGTATCTTAATCATGCCCCTTTTTCAAAAGGAATGACACAAGAATCGCCTTCAAGAATAGCTTACTTCATTGGAAATAATATTGTTGAGAAATACATGAAAAATAATAATGAAGTTTCTATTAATGAGCTTATGTTTGAAGAGGATTTCATGAAAATACTAAATCAATCAAAATACAAACCATAGAATGAAAAAAATATTAAAATTTGAAGTAACACTTGATGAAAATAATCTTCCTGAAGGAATTGATATGTTAGGAGATGAGGTTGATAATAGTAGTATAAATTTAAAAGCTCTAATGATTGCTGCATGGGATGCTAAAAAGAAAGAAACATTAAGAGTAGACATATGGACTAAGGACATGCCCGTTAATGATATGTTTATTTTGTATCATCAAAACATGATGGGTATGGCCACATCTTTAGAAAAATCTACGGGAGAAGGAAAATTAGCTGAAGGTTTAAGAGACTATTGTGCCTTTTTTGCTGAAAAAACTAAGATTCTTGGCTAGATTGAAAACTCGTGTTTAACTCAGATATATAACTTAATAATTCTTTTAATCCAGTTTTTTTTACTGAAGAAGTCATAAAATGCCTGGGAAGAGTTTCCCAATCATTTAGCATAGTTGTTTTGAATTTATTGAAATTCTTTATCAGTGTACTTTTCCCCTGTTTGTCGATTTTAGTAAATGCCATGGCAAAAGGAATATTGTTTTCTGATAAAAACTGCATGAATTCATTGTCAATTGATTGTAGGTCATGTCTGGAGTCAATCAATACAAATAAGCAAATTAAATTTTTTCTGTTAAGTAGATAGTCATTTATCATTTTATGAAATCTTACTCTTAAAACCTTGGACGTTTTAGCATAGCCATATCCAGGTAAATCTACCATATACCAATCTTCATTTATTAAAAAATGATTTATTAACTGAGTTTTTCCGGGTTTGCCAGAAATTTTAGCAAGAGATTTATTGTTTGTAAGAGCATTTATCAGACTTGATTTTCCAACATTTGATCTGCCTATAAATGCATATTCGGCTTTATTTTCATTTGGGCAGAGTTTGTAATTAGTGTTACTAATAACAAAAGAAGCCTTTTTAATGATCATGCTATATGTTACTCTTGAGCCATTTTAGAACTATTTCACTAAATTCTTTTGGATGTTCCCACATTGGGGCATGACCACATTTGTCTACCCAAAATAACGATGAATTTGGCAATAGTGTGTTGAATTCTTCTGCAACATGAGGAGGAGTAACTTTGTCATACTTTCCCCAAATTAAGCATGCAGGAAGATTCATTTTAGGTAAATCTTCAGCCATATTGTGTCTTATTGCTGATTTAGCAAATGCTAAAAGTCTTATTGTAGAATCTCTTTTATTTGCAATCTCAAATACTCTATCTACTAAGTCTTTTGTTGCAACTTTTGGATCATAAAAAACTTCTTCCGTCTTCACTCTTATGTAATCATAATCCCCTCTTCTTGGAAAAGAATTTCCAAAGGCACTTTCGTATAAACCTGAGCTACCAGTTAAAATTAACGAGTCTACTTTTTCAGGATATAGTTTTGTGAAAATAAGTCCTATATGCCCCCCCATTGAATTACCCAAAAGCGAAGCCTTTTCAATGCCTAAATGGTTCATAAATTTAAGAAGATATTCTGCTTTATTTTTTACCGAACATTTTAAATATGGTGTTTCAAATAACTTTAAATCTAATCCATAAACTTTAAAGTCATTTGATATAAAATCTACCATCTCTCCAAAATTTTCTACCCCACCCATTAAGCCGTGAAGTAAAATAATAGGCTGTCCTTTACCTTTCTCTAAATATGTAAAACCGCCAGAAGAGTTAACCATAATTTTTTTTTGGGATATACAAAGTAACAAAAATTATAATTAAAGAGAATTAATGGCTAACAATGATTTGATTTCTTAATGTGTGGTAAAAGTTATCAACAAAGTGGGGTAAAGTGGTAAATAGTGGGGTAATTTATTATATTTACAGTTATGATTAACATTTTAGGTACATATGAGTGTAAGGCCGATTCTAAGGGAAGAATTATGTTACCGTCTCCACTTAAAAAACAAATTGCTTCTGTCATTTCTGATGGTTTTGTTGTAAAGCGCAGTGTTTTTAATAAATGTTTAGAGATACATCCTATGTCTGAGTGGAATAAAATTGTTAATCAAGTAAATCAATTAAATCGTTTTGTAAAGAAGAATAATGATTTTATAAGATCATATATGTCAGGTTTAAAAATTGTAAATCTTGATAGTTCGTCAAGAATCTTAATTCCCAAGGATTTAATTGTATTTGCCGGATTAGAAAAGCAGATTGTATTGTCTTCTTCTGTTAATATAATTGAAGTTTGGGATAAAAAAGAATACGAAATTTCAGTATCAAAATCTCTAAAGAATTTTGGTGATTTAGCCGAAGAAGTTATGGGTGATAACAGTTATCTATCTGCAGATGACATACCATAAACCTGTATTGCTATCTGAAAGTATTAATGGTTTAAATATAAAACCAAATGGAGTTTATGTTGATGTAACATTTGGAGGGGGAGGGCATTCAAAGGAAATAATAAAAAATATAAAAGATGGTTTTCTTTTTTCATTTGATCAAGACAAAGATGCAATAAGAAATAAGCTTCCAAATCTTAACTTCAAGCTAATTAGATCAAACTTCAAATACATTAAAAACTTTTTAAAATTAGAAGGTGTAACAAAAATAGATGGGCTAATAGCTGATTTAGGTGTTTCATCACATCAAATAGACGTACCTGAGAGAGGTTTTGCTTATAAATTTGATGCTTCTCTGGATATGAGGATGAATTCTGAAAGCAATCTCAAAGCAATTAATGTTATTAATGAATATACTGAAAAAGAATTATCCAATATATTTTTTTATTACGGAGATTTTAAAGATTCTAAAAAAATTGCCAAGCAAATTTTTAATAAAAGAAATGAAAAAGAAATTATATCTACTCATGAATTGATTGCTGCATTAGAAGGTTTGTTTTCTGAAAAAAATAAAAACAAATATCTCGCAAGAATTTTTCAAGCAATTAGAATAGAGGTCAATGATGAAATTAATTCACTCAAAAAATTACTAAATGATGCAACTGAATTATTAAAAAGTGAAGGGAGACTTGTTGTTATTTCCTATCATTCTTTAGAAGATAGACTAGTAAAGAATCTGATTAATAAGGGGAATGTTGATGGTGAAAATAATCAGGATTTTTTTGGAAAGGTTACAAAGATATATGCGCCAATTAATAAAAAAGTTATTATTCCTAATGTAGAAGAATGTAAAAAAAATAAACGCTCAAGGAGTGCGAAATTACGAATTGCAGAAAAAATATAAATGAGTAGTAAAAAAAATAAAATATCAGTTTTCTCAATTTTAAAAGGAGATTTCTTTTCGAAAACCCAAAATAGAAAATATGTTCCTTTTTTATTTCTCATTGTTTCTCTGCTCTTAATAAATATAAGGTTGACATTCCATGCTGAAAGTTTACAGCGAAAATCTGTCAATCTTGAGTATGAGGTTGCTGATCTTAGATTAAGGTACATAACAACAAAATCTCAATTAATGAGTATTTATAAGAGATCTACAATTGAAGAAATGGTATCAAATCAAGGATTAGAAACTTCCTTAACTCCCGTTTATATTATTGATGTCAATGAAGAATAAAGTTAATTATAGAGTCATCTCACTTTACGTCTTTATGTGCGTGGTTGCTCTTGTTGTGGTCTCAAAGATTTTAGTAATACAAAGACTAAATCAAGAAATAAGTAGCGTAAATATTCCGAAATTATTTAAGATACAAGCGCCTAGAGGAAATATATTTTCTGATGATGGTTCATTATTAGCAATATCAATGCCATTGTATAATGTTTTTTTAGATCTAAGTGTTATAGATGAGCAATTATTTAACGAAGAGGTGAGTAGTTTATCGCAATCATTATCTACACTTTTTAAAGATAAATCTGCTAAAAAATATGAGCAATATTTACGCCAAAACAAGTCTAAAAAAAGAAATAAATATGTAAAGCTCAGAAATAAGGTTTCTCATAATGAGCTTACTATGCTAAAGAGTTTCCCAATTTTAAAACTTGGAAAAAATAGAGGTGGTTTAATTGCTGAAGAACGTCCAAATAGAGAAAATCCTTTTGGATTATTAGCAAGAAGAACAATAGGAGTGTTAAGAGAGTCAAATCCAATAGGCTTAGAGCGTGCTTATAATAAAACCTTATCTGGAACTGACGGATTACAATTAAAACAAAGAGTTGGTAAAAGTTTTTGGAGAAACGAAGAGTCAGATCTTAATTCATTACCAAAATCTGGAAATGATATTGTAACTACTATTAATATTGATATTCAAGATGTAACTGAAAAGGCTCTTAAAAGTGCATTAAGGTATCATGATGCAGATTGGGGAACTGCTGTTTTAATGGAAGTTGAATCTGGCCACATCAAAGCAATTGCAAATTTAAAATATGAAGATGGTGTTTTTGATGAACACTATAACCATGCAATTGCAGAACATTCAGAGCCAGGATCCACTTTTAAGTTAGCTTCAGTTCTAGCTGGTTTAGAAGATGATTTTTATTCCCTTATAGACTCAGTTGACACTGAAGACGGAACCCATCAATTTTATGATAAAACAATGAGAGACTCCAAAAAAGGGGGTTATGGAAAAATATCGATTGGAGATGCATTTGTTCAATCGTCAAATGTGGGTATTTCTAAAGTAATTAATAGCTCTTATAAAGATAAGCCCCAAGATTTTATAGATAGGATATATAAAATGGGATTATGTACTCCATTAGATCTTGAACTGCCATATCCAAATAGTTTATTGGTTAAACAGCCAGGTAGTCCCGGATGGTCTGGAGTTACATTACCTTGGATGTCAATTGGATATTCTTTGCGATTAACTCCTTTGCATATTTTAACTTTTTATAATGCTGTCGCCAACAATGGAGTTATGGTTTTACCCCTATTTACAACACAGATTTTAAAGGACGGTCAAAAAGTTTCTGAACACTCAAAACAAATTATTAATCCGGCAATATGTTCAAAATCATCAATTGACCAAATTATGCCATATCTAATTGATGTAGTTGAAAAAGGAACAGCGAAATCCATTAGAACTAAAGAATATAAGATTGCAGGAAAAACCGGCACAACTTTATTAGCTTATGGGAAAAAATCAGAGGATAATAAAAAACAATATCAAACATCATTTGTCGGTTTTTTTCCAGCCGAACACCCAAAGTATTCTTGTATCGTTGTTATAAATAATCCAAAAGAAAACGGATTTTACGGAGGTAATGTGTCGGCTCCAGTTTTTAAAGAAATTTCAGATAAAGTTTTTGCATCAGATATTTCTATTCATAATTCAATTTTTATTGCAGAACCAACAAAGGATACTCCCAACTTAACTCAAGGAAAAACTGAGGATATGAGTAAATTATTAGATAATTTATCTCTTGAACACGAAAAAACAAAATCTAACTGGATGGTTCCATCATATTCTAGTAAGAAAATTAATCTGGAAAGAAGAAATATCGAGAAAGATTTTGAAGAAGGTTTAATGCCAAATTTATTTGGCATGAATTTATTAGATGCTGTTTATCTTTTAGAAAATGCTGGACTAAAAGTTGAAATTAAAGGCAAAGGGCATATTGTTAACCAATCCATAAATAAAGGAGATAGGTTTTGGACTAATCAAAAAATAAGTTTAATCGCATCAATATGAAACTCGACTTATTGCTATATAAAGTAGATGTATTAGATATTATTGGAGATACTAATATTGAGATTAGTAATATTCAATTAGATTCTCGTAATATCTCTACAGGTGAGATGTTTATTGCCTTAGCTGGCACCAGAAAAAGTGGAGATGAATTTATCCAGAGTGCCATTATAAATGGAGCCAAGGCAATTATTTGCCATAATACCCCTTCAACTTGTTCTGAAAATGTCACTTATATTTTAGTCAATGATTCCAACAAAGTATTGTCTGTAGTTTCCAATAATTTTTATGATTTCCCTTCTAAAAAGCTAGAAATTATTGGGGTAACTGGAACAAATGGAAAAACATCAATTGTAAGTCTTCTGCACCAGTTATTTTCAATTCGAGGTTTTAAATGTGGATTAATCTCAACAATTGAAAATATTATTGATCAGGAAAAATATATTAGCACACATACCACTCCAGATATTTTACAAATCAATTTTCTTTTAAGTAAAATGGTAGAGCATGGTTGTTCTCATTGTTTTATGGAAGTAAGTTCTCATGCTCTGGATCAAAATAGAATAAAGGGGCTTAATTTTAAGATTGCAGTTTTTACTAATATAACACATGATCACTTAGATTATCATAAAAGTTTTAAGAACTATTTAAATACTAAGAAATCTTTTTTTGACAATTTAGAAAAAACAGCAATAGCTCTAATTAACAGCGATGATAAAAATGCAGATGTTATGATGCAAAACTCATTGGCTGAAAAATATACTTATTCATTACAATCTATTTCTGATTATAAGTGTAAAATTATTGAATCAGACTTTGATGGAATGTTATTAGAAGTAGATAATTATAAGGTTTGGGTCAAGCTAGTAGGAAAGTTTAATGCATATAATTTACTTGCTGTCTATTCTGTTTCTAAACTTCTTGAGGGTGATACTGATGAAATTTTACAAGCATTGAGTATAGTGTCTTCTGCTGAAGGAAGATTTCAAACTCTAAAATCAGATAATAATATTGTTTTTATTATCGATTATGCTCACACTGAAGATGCTCTTAAAAGTGTTTTGTCTACAATAAATTCTATCAGAAAAAAGAATCAAAATTTAATTACAGTATTCGGATGTGGAGGTGATAGAGACAGGTTAAAGAGACCACTAATGACTAATGTGGCTTGCAAATTAAGTTCTCAAGTTATAATTACCTCTGATAACCCAAGAAATGAAAATATAAGTGATATTATTTCTGATATGTTGACTGGTATTAATGAACAAAATATAGAAAAGACAATTGTAATTAATGATAGAAAACAAGCAATAAAAACAGCTTTTAGGCTAGCAAAAAGCAATGATATCATTTTAGTTGCTGGAAAAGGACATGAGAAGTTTCAGGAAATATCAGAAGTTAAAATACCTTTTGATGATAAACAAGAAATATTAAAATTAATAAACAAAAATATCAACTGATGCTATACTACTTATTTGAATTCTTAGAAAATAATTATGATTTACCAGGTGCAGGTGTCTTTCAATATATTTCATTTAGAGCTGCTCTTGCTATAATTACTTCTCTTCTGGTTTCCTTAGTTTTTGGTGGTCGAATTATTAATTTGATTCGTAAAAGACAAATTGGAGAGTCGGTAAGAAAATTAGGACTAGATGGAGAGCAAGCTAAATCAGGAACTCCAACAATGGGTGGGTTGATAATATTGTCAGCAATTTTGATTCCTACTCTTCTTTTTGCTCGTTTAGATAACATCTACATTCAGGTAATGTTAATATCTACGATTTGGCTGGGAACTATAGGTTTTATAGATGACTATATTAAAGTTTTTAGAAAAGATAAAGAAGGGCTTGCAGGAAAGTTTAAAATATTAGGTCAAGTTGGAATTGGAATAATTGTTGGACTTGTAATGGTTTTTCACTCTGATATAGTTGTCAAAGAAAAAAATATTCCAACAGAGATAGAAGGCGTATATGATTTTTCAGATAATGCTCATAAATCATCAATTACAACTATTCCATTTCTAAAAAATAATGAGTTTGATTATCACGATTTAACTTCATGGCTTGGTGAGGGAATGAAAAAGTATTCATGGTTGCTATTTATTTTAGTAGTGATCTTTGTTATTGCAGCTGTTTCTAACGGAGCAAATATGACTGATGGCCTTGATGGTCTTGCTACAGGAACTTCTGCAATAATTGGCTCAACATTAGTTCTATTTACTTATGTTTCTGGTAATATAATTGCTGCTGATTATCTAAACATAATGTATATTCCTAATAGTGGAGAGTTAGTTATATATATGTCAGCATTTGTTGGTTCATGTGTTGGTTTTATGTGGTATAATTCTTACCCAGCTCAAGTTTTTATGGGTGATACTGGGAGTTTGTCATTAGGTGGTATCATTGCTGTTATTGCAATTTTAATTAGAAAAGAACTATTGATTCCAATTTTGTGTGGTGTATTCTTAATTGAGAATCTTTCAGTAATTCTACAAGTAGGATATTTCAAATACACTCGAAAAAAATATGGAGAAGGTAAAAGAATTTTCATGATGGCGCCTCTTCATCACCACTTTCAGAAGTTAGGAATTCATGAAAGTAAAATTGTTACAAGATTTTGGATAGTTGGAATTTTTTTAGCAATACTAACAATAGTAACGTTAAAACTAAGATAGGTGAGTAATAATATAACAATATTAGGAGCTGGAGTTAGTGGTATTGGAGCAGCAATTTTAGCTTCAAATAAGAATTACAATGTTTTTGTTTCTGATAGCAATTCAATTGATAAAAAAAATAAAAAAGTACTTGATAATCATAATGTTGCTTGGGAAGAAAATGGTCATGATTTAGCTAAAATATTATCATCCGATTTAATTATTAAAAGTCCAGGAATTTCAGATCATATTGATTTAATTCAAAAAATAATTGAAAAAGAAATAAGTATAATTTCTGAGATTGAATTCGCTTCAAGATTTACTCAAGCAAAAATAGTTGCAATTACAGGAACAAATGGTAAAACCACTACTACTTTACTAATACATAAAATTCTTAATGATGCTGGATATAATGTTTTACTTGCAGGTAATATAGGTTTAAGTTTTGCTGCCGAAATTTCTAGTAATGATTATGATTTTATTGTCTTAGAAATAAGCAGTTTTCAACTTGATAATATAGTTGAGTTTAGACCTTCAATTTCAATAATCCTAAATATAAGCGAGGATCATTTGGATAGATACAAAAATAATTTTTCAAATTATGTCTACTCTAAATTACAGATTACAAAAAATCAGACAAAAAAAGATTTTTTGATCTATAACTATGATGACACCTCATTATCTAATTTAAAAACAAACGCAAAAAAAATACCCATTTCACTAAAACATAAATTAAATGGTGATAGTGGTTTATATACTAATAACAAAATCAATATTAATTTAAATAACAAAACAATGACAATAGAAAAGTTAGCATTAAAAGGTACTCATAATATTTTTAATTCGATGGCTGCTGCTATGGCTGCAAGAGTTTTTGAAGTTTCAGATGATGTGATAAGGAAATCATTAATTGATTTTGAAAATATAGAGCATAGATTGGAATATGTTCTTACAGTACATGCAATAGACTTTATTAATGATTCCAAAGCGACAAATGTAAATGCTGCTTGGTATGCAATTGAAAGCATGAATAAGCCATTTGTATGGATTCTTGGAGGTGTTGATAAGGGAAATGACTACTCAGCATTAATTAAAGTAGCTAGAGAAAAAAATATTAAAGCAATTATTTGTTTAGGAGAGAACAACGAGAAAATAATAAATGCTTTTAAAAATGATGTTGATATAATTCAGCAAGCAGCCGATATGCAAGAAGCTGTTAATCAATCATATAATTTAGCAGTAGCTGGTGATGCAGTTTTGCTTTCTCCAGCATGTGCAAGTTTTGATCTTTATGAAAATTTTGAACATAGAGGAAGTGAATTTAAAAAGATGGTAAGAGCTTTATAAAATGTCAGAAATTTTAAAAAATATAAACCTTAAAGGCGATAAAGTAATATGGGGTGTTATCATTTCCTTATCTCTTTTTTCTGTGCTATTAGTTTACAGTACTGCAGGATGGAAATATTTATTTAGTCATTTAATAAAATTATCTGTGGGTTTATTTTTTTTATATCAAGTTCATAAAATCAAGTTTAAATATTTTGCAAAAATTGGTGTGTTAGGTTTTGTTATTAGTATAATCTTGTTGCTCCTGGTTTTTGTTATTGGTGTTACTGTTAATGGCGCATCAAGATGGCTTTCAGTAGCTGGAGTACAATTCCAACCGTCTGATATTGCTAAACTTTCAATCTTATTATTCATGGCTAGACAATTAAGTAAATACAGGCATGAAATCAAAGATTTCAAATTTCTTTTTTTGTATGTTTTGGCTCCTTTAATAGTTATATGTTCTTTAATTCTACCAAACAACTTTTCAACTTCAGCATTAATTTTTCTGAACGGTTTAGTTTTGATGTTTGTTGC
>Ga0222716_10002378_pt1 | contig 15268 bp, 9 predicted proteins | sample C33_13DmetaG_FD_165044 | JGI IMG/M metagenome (GOLD analysis project Ga0222716, IMG submission 165044) | Estuarine water microbial communities from San Francisco Bay, California, United States - C33_13D | ecosystem: Environmental > Aquatic > Marine > Unclassified | place: USA: California... | reverse complement strand
TGACCGTATCATGGACGACCTTTGTTTGCCGATCATCAAGGCAAAACGACCCGTTTGGGACACCTTCCCGGGCGCCTGGTACACCATCGGCATCGATGCGGTGATGCCCAACGGGCGAACGCTCCAGGTCGCCTCGTGTCATCACTACCAAGATCAGTGGGCGAAGGCCTTTGACGTGACCTACGAGGACCTCAACGCTCAACAAACCCACTGCCATCAAACAACGTACGGGATGTCCGAGCGCCTCTTGGGGGCCGTGGTCGGCATGCACGGTGATGAGAACGGTCTCATCATGCCTCCCAAAATCGCTCCGTTCCAAGTCGTCATCTGCCCGATGATTCGCAAGAACCTCGAAGTGGACACCATCGCCGTTGCGCACGAGGTTGCCGACAAACTCCGCTCCCGTGGCCTCCGTGTCAAAGTGGACGACCGAGACCTCCACCCCGGTCAGAAGTACTACGATTGGGAAATCAAAGGCGTGCCTCTCCGTTTGGACATCGGTCCTCGAGACATCGCTCAAGGCACCGCTTTCGCCGCTCGTCGAACGGGTGGAAAGGAACCGCTCCCCATCGACAACATCGTCGATGAGTGCTATCGTGTGCTCGATGAAATCAGTGACGAACTTCGACGACGTTCCAGGGCTCACATGGGTGATGTTGTCCAGCCGTTGCCAGCCTTGATCAACGAGGACGGGGCTTGGCGCCTTGATGGCGAGATCAACGACGGGCACATCTACGAACTCGCTTTCGACGGCTCGGATGCCCATGCAGAAGTTATAGAACGAACAACTGGGCTATCGTTCCTTGGTGATGCCACCGAACCGTTCGACTCGGAGCGCCCCTGCCATGTTACCGGCAAGCCCACCAATCGGCGTGTCCTTCTGGCCAAATCATACTGAACTTCCAAACGTTTCCATCGCTTTGCCGCAATTCATGCAATGCGTTCCCTGCTTTGGCGTTTCGTTCGTGCAATTCAGGCACGAGGTGTATGCATGAAGTTCGAGGACGGCCTTCCGCTTGATCATCACCCATGCCACCCAGGCATAGGCTACGGTCAACAGGAGGAAAAGGCCGACCACGGCACCGGTGCTGAGATTCAAGAATTGAACGCCGAGGGCGAAGGCCAAGAAGACGCAGGCCGTGAAGACGTAGACGGGCCATTCGATTCGCATCGTCGCACCCTGCCTCACATGCCGAAGCTGGACGGGTCGATGTCCATGTCACCGTCTTTCATCATCTTCCGCATCTGTTTGTTCAGTTTGCGATTGCCGCCCATGCCCTTCATCATTTTCCGTGAACGGTTCCATTGCCCAATGAGTTCTCGTACATCCTTTTCTCGGACACCCGACCCTCGAGCAATGCGCTTGATGCGGTCGACTTTGATTTTCGCAGGCTCGTTTTTCTCCCATGCCGTCATGGAATCCATGATCGTACGGTAACGGTCAAGGTTGGCTTGCATGGCCTCTTTTTGACCCTTCGACATTGCCCCCATGCCGCCAAGCATGCTTCCCGGAAGGAACGACATCAACTTGTCAATCGTACCGACTTTTGACATCATCTCCATCTGTTTGTACATGTCGTTGAGGGTGAACCTTCCGCTCATCAGGCGTTGCGTGAGCCGCATCGCTTCTTCCTCATCCATGTCTTCTGGAGCTAAATCGATGAGCCCCTGGATGTCGCCCATTCCAAGCAAACGAGAGATGAAGCGGTCCGATTCGAATTTCTCAAGATCCTGAATCCGCTCACCAACACCGATGTGGACGATAGGCGCCCCGGTTGCGGCCACTGCAGACAGGGCTCCACCGCCTCGGGCGGTTCCGTCCAATTTCGTGATGACAATTCCGGTTACGCCGGCGAGGGAATGGAACGAAGCGGCGACGGGGCCAGCAGCCTGTCCAACTTGAGCATCGATGACCAACCATCGGTCGGTTGCTCGTGTGAGGCCGGCGATGTTTTCCAGTTCTTGGACGAGTTCTTCATCGAGTTGATGCCGGCCTGCCGTGTCAACGATCACGAGGTCTGCCGAAGCACATGCAGCCAACCCGTTACGGACGATGGTGACAGCATCCTTTGTTTCCGGCTCCCCGTAAACTTGGACGGTGGTCTCCTCAAGCAATTGGGAAAGTTGGGCGTACGCACCGGGACGGTGCACGTCGGCTTCGATCACCGCCACGCGAAGGCCGTGCTTTTTGCGGTACCATTCGGCCAATTTGGCCGTCGTTGTGGTTTTTCCTTGCCCGTACAATCCCACCAAAAGAAGGGTGGCTCCTCTCGGTTGGAAATCGGTGGGCGGGCCGAGAATTCTCACCAGTTCCGTGTAGAGGATGTTCATGGCGTGGGTTTGCATGTTGAGGCCCGGACGAGGTTCCTCCTCTCGCATTCTGGATTCAAGCCGGTCGACGATGTCCTTGGTTTGTCGAATGTTGAAGTCGGCTTCTTGGAGTGCTCGGCGAAGGCTTCGCGTCATTTCTCGCAGTTCTTCCTCGTCCAACTTGCGTTTGTTCTTGAGCAGGCCAAGCGAGCGAAAGATTCCTCGCGATAAGCCTTCAAGAGCCATGATGGGGCGTCAAGGTTGACCCATTTCAAACCATGCCCTTACGGGGATGCTTCCTTTGGAACAAGCAACGACAGGACATCGCCCTCGAGGGAGGCTTGAACTTGACTGGCTTTCACATGCGAGGAGGTGGGAATGCTCTGTTCACGGCCATTCACGCCAACATAAAGCACACCTTCCTCGCTTCGCAGGGACAGATCGTTGCGTTCAAGACCGGGAAAGTGGAGGTGAATACGTTCCCCTTCTTCGGTGAACTCGCTCACCATTCCTCGGTGGATGCGATGGTGAAGCACCTGGCCAATGGCGTGCGGTCCAATCGCGTCGGGAAGGGCAACGACATCCCCGTAGAGGGTCTTGCCGACCTGACGAAGCGCATCAACGCCCACGATCTCGTGGTCGGCAAGGTCGAGACGACCCACGTTGACCTCTTCCAGCGCTGCTTCCAATTCTTCAATTCGCTCCAGTTCTTGTTCCCTTCGTTGCTGAAGGAACGGGTGGTCAAACTCAGGGGTGATTCGGTTGACAAGGCAACCTCCGATGGGGAGGTTGTATTCTTTGAGCGATTGATGAGCCCGCAGGGTCTCGTTCACCCCCATTCGCTCGGGAATGGTGACCAGGGTAAAGGCGGAGGTGGACGGGTCGCTAAGAACACGCCGAACGTGGAGCACCCGTCGGCGAAAGCGCTCAAGTTCTTCTTTCATGGCATCGCTCTCTTTTCGTCCAAACAGCATTGACCGGAGACCGCCCGAGACGCGCATCAAGCGGAGCAACCTGCCTGACCACGCTTCGATGAGTTCGGGGAGCGAGAGGAAGCGCAAGGTATGTCCCGTGGGAGCCGTATCAAACACCACGACGTCCCACGTCGGGTTTTCCATGTGCTTGAGCAACTCGTCGAAGGCCAAGGCTTCGTCGAGGCCGGGGAGAATCATGTCGGCGGTTTTGATGTCCGAACGTAAATCCTCCATCTCCTCTTTTGCGGACGGGTCCAGCATCATACCGAGGCCACCCAAGCCGCCCATGCCGTTCGAACTCATGTTGTTCATGGCTTCCCCAACCTTGGGCAGCAAGTTGGACAATTTCGCCTCAGGGTCCATTTCCAAACCATACAGGCCCGGAACACCCTCGACCTCGGTGGGAACGGTCCCCAACTCAACGTTCAACGAGTCCGAGGTTGAATGCGCCGGGTCACTTGAAACCAGCAGCACGCGAAGGCCCGCGTCCGCCAGCCAAACAGCCGTGGCGCACGAGGTTGTGGTTTTCCCAACGCCACCTTTTCCGCCGAACAACAACAGGCGAGCCATGGACGGCCGAGTTGGCCGAGGTGTTTGAATGACACCCTTGACCTCTTTCCAGCCAAGGGTTTCATGAAGGGAGGCATGCAGGCACGGGCATGGTTTCAGAACTCGTGCTCTTCCAGCTCTCGAGTTTCTGCGCCCTCATCGGCATGACGCTTGGCTGGCGTGGCGTGATGACCAAGTTTGCTGGATTTTACGACCTTCCAACGGCCTGGAGTCAGGTGTTTTGGGGCATCGTCCTTGGAGGCGCCTATGCGGTCATGGCCGATGGTCTCCTCTTTCGCCCGTATTACACGACGGTCATCAGCAGCGACAGCGTCTACACAGGGCTGAACATCATCTCGTTGATGATCGTGACCCTGTTCGCTTCCGTTTTTGCCCACCTTTTGCTGCGACGTTCTCGAGTTCGACGCGGGGGTTCGCAGCCGACCAGCGGGTGGGCTCTCGGCCTAGCAATCGGCGGCATGCTGGCCATGGTCATGATGTTCAGGATGTTTGAGTTTGAGGACATCTTCACGGTCGCAGGTCTTGCCAACATCGCTCTGGTATCGATTGTGACGCCACGCGCAGAAGCCCTCATCACGGCTCGCCACGGATACATGATGCTCCAAGGTCGCCGGTGGGGAGCGGTTTTGCGGTCAGCATTTTGGCGGGCTTCCCTCTTGGTTGCGTTGTACTTTGTTGTCTTCCAACCCGTTGGTTGGGTGTTCATTCTGCCATTTTTGTTTCTCGCTGCTCCCTCGGCCGAGACGTGGATATGGGAATCCGTTCCGAAGGAAGGACGGCGACGACTTCGACGTCTTTGGGCCGAACAAGCTCGCTCCGCTCGGGCCCTGCCGTCCCAAGGGTTCATAAAAGGCCCCAATTCTTCGGATGGGGAAGAGTAAGGTGAAACTTGCTTAAAACATTGAAAAGATATTTTGAGCGATGGGGGCCATGGGCCATCCATCTTTTGAAAGCGGGTAATCTTGAGGAATCGTTATACGACGCCAGCCGAGCCAAAGGGCATGGGTGCTTGCCCGTATTGCCGCAGCACGGCGCTGCCCAGCGATACGATTTGTTATTCGTGCGGCCGAGTTCTTCCCCAAGGGGACCGCTCGAGTTACCGCATGGAACAGCAGTTTAGCATGAAAGGCAACCGTGCTACCGCCTACAAAATGGCTCAGAAGCCCTCCCAGCGAGGGGTTGTTCAAACCCACACGGGTCGGCAACGAAACATCATGAAGCGGCGGAAAAACAGGTTTCGCAGCGTCGTCATGCTCGGCTTGGTGGCCTTCGTCATGTTTTCTCCGCAAGCCCAGGAAGCCATTTTTGGAGAATTTGGCGGTGTGGAGGAATTCTTTCAATCTCAACTCGCACCCTATCACGTCTATCCAAACGAAGCCACCTACACGCTGGCGAAAAACGCAGACATCTCCATGTCGGGCGTAGGAGGGACCGGCGTGGTGACGGAGAGCATCCTCATACCGCCGGTCCTCCGATCCTCCCTCACCTCTTCCACCCAATTCACCACGTTAGGGGAGGGCGGGGACCAACCGGCCATCGTGCTCCAGGAAACACTCGAACTTGGCCTTGTGGTTGACGGTCAGGCGATCAACGTCCCTGTTGATGGCCTGCCCGATAAATCGTACGCCAACCGCATCACGACCAACACCGGTCACGAAGTTTGGTGGCCGAGCGTCGGAACCGGTGATGAGGAATGTCCCGTTGCCAAGTGCATCAAAGTACGAGTGAACATGAATTCTGGCGAATCGGTCCGGTATTCGTTCCAAGTGAAAGTCAAGTCCACCTCGTTTTCGTGGTGGGACGACGGACGGGTGGACGCCCGAATCGCAGGGAAATCCACGGGAATCAACGTCGAGAATTCCGGTACATTTGCTGACATCGCCCAGCGAGGAAACGGTGTTCGACAAAGCGATTTTGGAGGGGAACAGTGGTACTACAGAGACCCGCCGGTAAGCAACCACGCCATCGACGCTCAGGACGCTTTGGTCGTCAGCACCGCCGACGCCATCGCATCAAGCCTTCCGGAGGGTTCTTCAAGCAACGCCTATGCTTTTGCTCGGGCGACGTTTGACTATCTGCACGCCTACGTCTCCTACGATCGTGATGCTCCGGCAACGGCAAGGTCCGGTCCCCAGTGCCTCGCCGCAAAAACGGGGGATTGTGACGAGCAAACAAACGCCTTCTTCAGCATCATGCGGACCCGAGGGGTTCCCGGCTGGTACGCTTTTGGCGTGCTTGGTGACCCCTTCTATTCCAACGAGGGATGGGAGGCTCACGCTTGGGGCTACATCCAACTGCCCCTCAAAGATGCATGGTGCGAAGAGCGGAACATTGCTCTTCAGAGTTGTTTCGTTGAAGGTCAGGTTGACGTGGTGAACAACAAATGGCTTCTGGCAACGCCAACAGCCTACGTGGACTGGGTCGAAGAGGCGGACCCCTCGGGGACGTTGGCTTACGAATATTATCACCCCGTTCGGAGCATTACGTACGATTCAGGCAGCATTGAGCGGCAACGAAGTTTCGAGACGTTGGGAGACGTGGTGTTTTCGGGTGGTACATACAAGGTCAAGATGTACCCCGAATCGCTTGGTTGAGGTGAAATCATGAGAATCATCATCGGGGGGGCAGGTCGCGTTGGAATCGCCTTGGCGAAATCGTTGGCCAACGACAAATACGATCTCGTCGTCATCGACAACGATTCAAGGGCGGTGGCTACGGCCCAGGGGCTGGACTGTCTTGTCATTCACGGCAGCATCACCTCTCGGCAGAAATTGCTTGAAGCGGGTATTGCGAACGCCGAAGTGTTCGTAGCGGCCACCCCCTCGGATGAGGCCAACCTCATCGCTTGTGCCATGGCAGAGCATGCCTACGTTGCTGAAGGCGGCAAGGGTGTCCTCTCCAGCATTTGCCGCTTGCGGGACTCAAATTACATCGACGAGTTCCGTAACGGGAACTTGACCAAGTGGGCGAACGTTGACCACGTCGTCAACCCCCTACGCGGTGCCATTGGACGCTTGAACGCCGGGCTTCGTTCAACCGACCTTGAAGAGGTGGTGAATTTTGAAGACGATGCTTACGTTTTGGAGTTCGACATTGCGCCAACGGCTCGGAACCTTGTTGCTCGCCCCCTCGGTGAAGTCAAAGAGGACTTCGTTCACGGCTTACCAAACATCGTGGGCGTGAAACGAGAGGGTCAGAAAAGCTTCATTCCAACCGATGAGAGCATCCTTGAAATCGGGGATCGAATTGCGGTGGCCGTTGTTGGATTGGACAATTTCAATCCAGCCCTCATCACCTTTGGGCATGAGGTGACGAGCTTCCCAGAGCACCCCAAGGTCGTGATCGTTGGAGCCACCCAAAACGGCACGAAAATGGCGGAGGATTGGCTGAATCACGAGGCTCATGTCACCGTCCTTGAACGAGATTTGAACCTTGCAAATGAACTCTCAGGTTCGAGCATTGGAGGTCATCCGAATTTGGAGGTGATCCACGGCGACCATCTTGACCGGGAAGTGCTCGCTGAAATTTCCATTGAAAAATTCGATGTCGCTTTGAGCGCGCTCTCTGACGATCACGCGAACATCGCCGCTGTTCTCCTCTTGTCCGACCTCGGTGTGCCGCATACGGGCCTCATGCTCAACGATGCAGACTTGGTGAAGGTCACGCAACGCATGGGGATTTCGTTTGCTGTTGACCGACACCGAGTTGCGGTGAGCAACATATTGACGCACATCTACCAGAGCACCTCGGGTCATTTCTCCCTTCTTGCTGAAATTCCGAACGTCGTTGGAATCACGCTGAAGGTGACGGAGAAAGCTAAATTTGCCGGGAAGCAGGTACGCGATGCAAACTTCCCCGATTGGCTTCGTCCTGCCTTCATCAAGCGACAAAACCTCTCGGGTTCATGGAGTTCGTTGGAGCCCCGGCCCGATGAACTGCTGTTGGAGAACGACCGAGTCGTCGTCTTTTGTCTGAGGGAGAAGGTTTCGGAAGCCCAGAAGCGATTCAAGGTGTGACCATGCGTTACGACGTCCTCAACTTGATCTTGGGTTGGACCCTTGTGGCGTTGACCATTCCCCTCGCGGCTTGTTTTTGCATCACGTGGAAACTTGACGGGTTGGAACTTGCAATTCAGGCGTTCCTGCCTGCGGTTGCCATCAGTTCTGGATTGGGAACCGTTATGCTCGCGTTTTTCACGCGCACGAATTCTGCAGAACGTCTTCGAGATTTGGAAGCCTTTGTCGGCGTTGGCTTGGTTTGGCCGGTGACGGTTTTTATCGGTGCCATGCCGTTTTGGTTTGGTGGTATGTTCGTTGGTCCACTCACGGATGGAGCGGCCTTCATTGACATCGCTCGTGGTTTCGTGAATTCTTGGTTTGAATCCATGTCGGGATTTACCACGACAGGGGCGACGGTTATTTCCCACTCCATGAGTCCGAACTGCATCCCCGGCACCACGCCGGATTGCATTTATGCGCAGCCTCGTGGCTTGTTGATTTGGCGTTCTCTCACCCAATGGTTTGGTGGTATGGGGATTATCATGCTCGGGATGATGATTCTGAGCAGGGTGATTGGCGGAGGCATGGCGCTCGCTCGTGCAGAATTGACCGGCCCGTCCCTCTCCCGCTTGCGCCCAAAACTCAAGCAAACAGCGCTTGCTCTGTGGGGTCTGTATCTCTTTCTTACCCTCACCGAATTTTTATTGCTCTACCTCACGGGGGCGATGGACCTCTTCGATTCGGTGAACCACGCCCTCACGACCATGCCTTCGGGCGGATACTCCACTCGGGACAGCAGCATCGGTTACTACGATTCACCGCTTGTTGAATCGATCATCGTCGTATTCATGTTTTTGGCGGGAGTGAACTTCGCTCTGTTGTGGTTCGTGAGGGAGGGCGAATTTGGACGAGCCTTCAAAGACGAGGAATTCCGGCTTTACCTCGCCTACATGATCATCGCTATTCTGGCTTTGAAATTGGCGTTGTTCACCTCCGGTGTTGGCCTTAGCATCGGGATTCGAGAGGCCGTTTTCCAGGCGGTGTCGTTCGGTACGTCCACGGGATACACCTCGACCAATTACATGGATGAATCGTGGCCCCTCGTGGCTCACATCATCCTCTTCATTCTCATGGTCGTTGGGGCAAGCGCAGGCTCAACCGCTGGTGGTTTGAAGTTGCTCAGGGTCAACATCGCCTTCAAAATCGCCATGCGTGAACTTGCTCGCATCGCTCAACCTCGGAAAGTTCAGCAAATTCGGATGAACGGTGAAGTGGTTGAGGACAAACAACTTGGCTTGATCGTCGGCATGCTCTTCGTGTGGGTCGGTTTGTTCTTCCTCTCAAGCGTGATCCTGGCCGTTTTCATGCCGGACGCATCGTTTGAGAGCGTGACCATGGTCGTGGCGAGTTCGTTGGGGAACACCGGGCCGACGCTCGGGGATTACGGGCCAGAGGAAACGTGGGCGACCATGAATTCCGGTGCTCTTCTCTTCACATCGATTTTGATGTGGTTCGGGCGATTGGAATTGCTGACCGCCATCATCTTGCTTCACCCTCACAACTGGCGTCGCGAGGACAAGTCCGATGGCGAGCGGCAAGGGATGGCCGTCGTGAAACGCATGCTCGACCGAGACGAGGATGAATCTCATCAAAACAAGGTCGTTTGACCTGCGGGTGGTTGACCGTCATCCTGGTTGACCTCGTCGTTTTGAGGCGGGATTTTCCCTTCATGTTCCTCAAAATCGTGTTCCTCGGCAGGCGTTGGGCGGGTTGTTTCCGCTTCGTGTTTGAGCCAGGCAGCGTCGTAAGCCGCCATGAGTTCTTTTGACGAGCGTCGTGATTTGGCCATGCCCGTGAGTGAAAGGTGCTCCTCGGCGGTAAAACCAAGATGAATCGAGGTGGTGAAATGCTTGGGGTTGCCCAAGGCTGAATCCGGTTGTGCGAGGGTGAGAAGCGGTTGGAGGAAGTCTTCTCTCGTCGTAACTTGGCTGGTTGAGCACCATTCGGCCAATTTCCCGATCATCCCGCCTCGGCCCACGGAACCGCTGCGTCGTAGAAAGTGTGGGTAATTTGGATACAATTTGCCTTTCAGCGGGACGTGGTTGGCGACCGAGGCTGACAGGGCACTGAGGTGCTGGGTCCAGTACGTTGAGCGGTGGGCTTGGTTGATGAAACGCCCCATGAAGTTCCGATCAGCTTGCACCATCGTTCGACTGCCTCGCCGAACGCTCGTTGCGTCCGTGAAGAGGGAGGCGTTGTTCCAATGGACCCAGGCAAGGAAATCCTGTGGCTCTTTGTCAATGGTTCGGATGAGGTTGGATGCTTCCTGCGAGGCACCCATTCTATAGAGGTTTTCGAGGCCCGGGAAAATTTCCACCGTGACGTCCCGCTGGCTGGCTTCAACGTGGTTGAGCACGGTTGATTTGGTCAAGGGTTGGCCGTTCAAGCCGGCCGTCATCACTTGGAGGTCACGGACCAAGGCTCGGAGGTCGCCGTGGTTGGTTCGGGCCAACGTGTCGATGGCATCATCGTCAAACCCGATGTTTTCTTCCCGAAGAACCCGGCGTGCAATTCGGCGAAGCGCCTCGTCGCTGGCTCGTACGAAATTGATTTTCTGGACATGTTTTGAGAATCGGTCTCGGGTTGAACGCCATGATGAATTGCGTCCCCACAAGCCCATTTCTTCATTGCAAGCCAACATCACGGGCTGTTTTGTTTGTTCGAGCAGGCGGAGCAATTCGGCTTTCCCTCCCGAGTCTCCCGAAAGGGATGCATTCGGGCCTTCTTCGCCCGCCATCGCCCGATTGATTCGGTCTTGGCTCACTTGGCGAAGTCCTCCGCTCAGGTGGTCCACCTCATCGAGCAACACAAGCGTGCGAGAAGGTGGGGCGGTAGGGTCGTGGAAGAGCGAGCGATGGATGGCTCCGCTCGTGGCTGCTTTGCGAATGGCGGCAGCGTTTCGGTCATCGCTTGCGTTCAACTCAACGACGTTCCAACCCATGTCCTCCGCGATCGCCCGAGCGACCGTTGTTTTTCCAACACCGGGAGGCCCGACCAACAACAGGGCTTTCTTCTTGGGAACGCCTTTTTGCCATTCGTCCAACCACGCACGAATTTTTCTTCGCTGGACGTCGTTGCCTTCCAACATCTGTTCTGAACGGGGGCGATGCCGCTCGGTCCAATCGCTGGGCTGCTGCATCGTTTGGAAATCCATTGGAGGGTTCTTCAACCTTCACCCGCATGGAGGCTGAAACTCCCGTTCGTGTTCGTGACCATCACAGGCTGTCCATCGGCACGCGAACCTGTTCTCCGCTGTCCCGATCTCGCAGCGTGACCGTCCCGTCCTCCAGGGTTTGGTGGTCGACCGTCACGCATTGGGGGATGCCGATTTCGTCGGCTCTCGCATACCGGCGACCAATCGAACCGCTTGCATCGTACATGGAAACGGTGCCCGCTCGTGCGCACAATCGGTGGTGAATTTCAGCAGCGGTTTTGCCCATGCCGTCCTTTTCATAGAGCGGAAACACTGCGATGTCGACGGGAGCGACGGTTGGCATGAACTTCATCACCGTGTAGGTTTCGCCGTTCTTTTCCAACTCAGCGTAGGCATGGTCAATGACGTGCCAGATGATTCGATCGATTCCAAATGCAGGTTCAATGACATGGGGAATGAACCACTCACCGGTTTCCTTCACGGTTTTCTGGTTTGGTTTGACATGTTCTTCTGCAACTTCCACAACATCACCGTTTGCGAGCGTGAGGGATACCGGGAATTCGGTCTCTTTTTGCAGGGCTTCCACGGCGGCCTTCACCAAGCCGGCATTGGCCTTGAACGCTGGACCAGCGGTTGCCCCGTCGATGGTCCATGCATCGATCACGGTGGTGCGGGGTTCATCAAAATCACGGCGGGCTCGAAGCGTCTTTCCGGTAGCCTTTTCGTGACTTTCGAGGTCATAACATCCTCGATGGGCGATGCCGACGCATTCAATCCAGCCATAACTGCCTTCAATTTCGGCGTCCCAACAATCCATGGCGTAATGGGCCATCTCATCGCCTTCGTGTTGTCGAAACCGTATTCGCTTGGGGTCGATACCAACGGCCTGCAAGAAATCGAAGGTGATGCCCATGAATCGTGCAACCGTTGAATGGCGAATTACGCCTTCCTTGCAGGCAGCACTCAAGGTCATCTCAACCGGACCTCGGCCATCGGGAACGAGTGAAAACGGGGTGGTGTCCCACGGGGTCAAATCGTCGTTTGTAGGGGATTGTGGATCGATAAAATATTCCAATTCAGCCATGTTGAATTCACGCAGGCGAATCATCCCTTGGCGGGGTGAAATTTCGTTTCGGTATCCTTTTCCAACCTGCATTGCGCCGAAAGGTAAGCGTTCGCGAAAATGTCGGTAGAGGGCATTGAACGAGGTGAACATGCCTTGAGCGGTTTCGGGACGAAGAAAACCCGGGCGTCCGGATGCGCCTGCTCCGATGGTCGTGTTGAACATGAGATTTTGTGCAACAACTTCGCTCCACGAGACTTCGCCGCATGCTGGGCAAGCAGGCCCTTCTTTGGTAAGGACCGTCTGAAGGTCATCTCGCTTCAATGCATCCGGGTTCGGGTGGTAGGGTTCGAGGAGGGTGTCAGCTCGACTTGCTTCTTCACAGGCCGTGCATTGGGTCATGAAATCAGAAAATTCACCAACATGCCCGCTCGCTTCCAAGACGGCGTAGGGCGTTACGGTTGGACACGAGATTTCGACCACGTTTCCAAGTTGAAGCCAGTGATTGAGCCATTCTTGATTGACTTTTGACCGTATCCTTCCACCGACTGGACCGAAGTCGTAGAGGCCTTTTGAACCGCCGTGAATTTCAAACGAGGGAAGCAGAAAACCGCGCCGTTTGAGCATGCCGTTCAAGCGGTCGAGTCGTTCTTCATCCATCACGATGGTCGCCCTCGTGTGTGGCTATGACGAGGCCTCTATGAACTTCACCGCCTTTCTTTACCCCGTCACCTTGTTTGAAAGACACATCATTATAGCAAGAGGCCTTGCTTTCAAATCATGGGCCAATCCATGGTCGCTATCGTACAGGACGACTGCACCGGGTGCGATCTCTGCATCTACCACTGCCCGTTTGAAGCGCTCCTCCCCTTGGTGGAGAACCCCCCCGGACGCAAACATGCAAAACGACCGGTGGTCGTTGAGGAAAATCGGTGCGTTGGATGCCTTTCGTGCATCGGCTCATGCCCAACCGATGCGCTGCATGAGGTTGCCGTACCACCTCTTGCTTTGGACTCACCCCTTCTCCAGGCCAACGAACCGCAAACAACGGTGCCGGTTCTTCGATGGAAAAAACGGCCGACTCGTTGGGCATGATGTTTTTTTTAAAAGGCAAAACTTTAAGAAAACAATATTCCCGCTTCCCCTTTAATAGGGCGTGGAAAGAAGAATGGCTGAAATTGAGTATTTGGATTCACCACTTGAATCCGAAGCTTTGTACGAGCGCCTGTGTGCTCCGGTACGCAGTTGGTTTCGAGATAAATTTCCTGATTTCACTCGACCCCAAAAACTCGCCATTCCCGCAATTATGGAGGAAAAACACCTTCTGTTGTGCTCGCCCACGGGTTCTGGAAAAACGCTTACTGCGTTCTTGAGCGTTATCGATCGATTGGTCCGGCTTGCGTTGGACAAAAAATTGGAAAAAAAGGTGTATGCGGTCTACATCTCGCCCATTAAGGCCCTCGCTAACGACATTCAACGCAACTTGATCGGCCCACTTGAAGAAATCAAAGCCAACTATTTGCCCGACCGAGCCCAAGAGATTCGTGTCGGCTTGCGAACAGGGGACACGTCCCAATCGGACCGTCAAAAGATGTTGAGAAATCCGCCGCACATCCTCATCACGACGCCTGAAAGCCTCGCCATCGCTATCACCTCTCCACGGTTCCAACCCATCGTCAGCGAAGTCGAATACATGATCATTGACGAATTGCATTCCATGGTGCCCACCAAGCGCGGTGTCCATTTGTCGTTGACCCTCTCGTTGCTTGATTCTTTGCTCAAGAACCCCGTCCAACGAATCGGAATCTCGGCCACGATGGAACCGTTGGAAACGGTCGCTGAATACCTTGTGAGCAGCGATGACCGGGAGGCACGAGGCCAAAGCAGTGCGGTTTCGATTGCAAAAATATCCGGCTCTCGAGAGCTCGATTTGGACATTCTCATCACCCACCCTAAATTTAGCGATTTACCGGTTTTGAAAATCCTGGAATACAACATTGAAGCCATTGCCGACTTGATCAGCGCACACACCACCACGCTCGTGTTTGCCAACACACGAAAAATGACCGAAACCATCGTCCAAAAGCTAAGGCCGTTCCTCGGAGAGTTGGTTGCCGGACATCACGGGTCAATGGACAAGAACATCCGGTTGGACGTTGAAAAGCGATTGAAGTACGGCCATCTTCGAGCGGTTGTCACCTCCTCTTCTTTGGAAATGGGAATTGATATTGGTTCGGTGGACTTGGTGCTCCAGGTTGGTAGCCCGGGAGACATCGCTACCGCCCTCCAACGTATCGGCCGCGCAGGCCACCATGTAGGGGGTATTCCACGGGCCCGGTTCCTGCCTCAAAGCGTGGATGATTTGTTGGAACTCGCTGCGCTGCAGGCAGCGATTCAAACCGGAGACATGGACCGCTTGGATTTCCCCCAGAATTGCTTGGACGTGGTGGCCCAATTCATCATCGGATTGGTGATTATCAACGATCTTGATATTGACGAAGCCTACGAAATCATCGTCAATTCTTGGTCGTATCGAAATTTTGAGTACGACGATTTCATTGAAGTTTTGGACATGCTCGAAGAAGAGCGGCGTGTTTGGGTGGATTGGGAGGAAAACATCTTCGGAAAGCGCGGCTATTCCAGAATGATCTATTACACCAACATCGGTACCATCGCTCCCGACAATTCGTACTTGGTGTTCAATGCAGAAGGCTCCATATTGGGCAAACTCTCGGGTTCCTTCGTCTCAAATTTGAGAACGGGGGACGTCATCTTGTTGGGTGGGTCAACCTACCGAGTCACCAACATCCAAGGAACCCGTGTGAACGTGACGAGCGTCACGGGGCACCGACCCACCATCCCGTCGTGGTCTGGAGAGGCCCGCAGCCGAAGTCGTGAGTTGTCTCAAGCGCTCCAAGACCTCATTGGTCACTGCATGGTCTCGCTACGCCGAGAAAACGATCCGAGGGTGCTGCTGCGAGACGTGTACGGACTTTCAAACGAAGTCGCCAACGCGATTGCTCGCCACCTTGAGGAGCATTCCTTGGATTCCTTCCAGGTCCCCGACCCTCATCGTATCTTGATCGAACAGGTTGTCAGCGGTTCCTTCCCGACATACATGATCACCACGTGCAGAGGT
>Ga0222716_10002377_pt1 | contig 15270 bp, 9 predicted proteins | sample C33_13DmetaG_FD_165044 | JGI IMG/M metagenome (GOLD analysis project Ga0222716, IMG submission 165044) | Estuarine water microbial communities from San Francisco Bay, California, United States - C33_13D | ecosystem: Environmental > Aquatic > Marine > Unclassified | place: USA: California... | reverse complement strand
GGCGGATTGAGCTTTGGGAAAATCGCGCTCGCGGCGACGACGACGCGCGGGCGCGGCGCGACGGCGCGCAGGGTCGGGCGCGCGCTGCGAGACGTGGCGTCGTACGCGGCGTTCCTGGCGACGTTCGCGGGGACGTACGTCGGCGTGGACGAGGGGCTGCGAGGGCGGTGCGGGGCGGAGGAGAGCAAGGCGTGGCGATGCGCGCTCGCGGGCGCGTGCGCGGGGCCGTCGTTGATGCTCGCGGGGTCGGGAGCGACGCATTACGGGCTGGCGGGGTACATATGGGTGCGGTCGATCGTGCTGCTGACGCGCGTGGCGCAGAAGAGCGAGGATGAGACGATGAAGAGGTTGACGGCGGCGACGCGGATGGAACACGGGGACTGCGCGCTGATGATGGGGAGCGCGGCGGTGATTTTGTCGTGCTTCATACTGAGGCCGGAGACGGTGGAACCGGCGTATAAACACTTTCTGGACGTGCACGGGGGGAAGACGAGGGAGGAGTACGCGGCGCTGCGGACGCTGTGCGAGGCGGGAGGGGATTCGGATTTGCGCGCGCTGTGCGCGAGACTGGCGGTTTCGAATACATGGTCGGCGGGAAAGACGGCGCGGGAGATGGCGAATAAGACGGCGGTCAGCGCGATTGGTGCGGGAACCGGTGCGATCGATCGCGCGGAGTTGTATAGGATGATATTTTTCCGAGGCGCGTCCAACGCTGAGCACTTCTTGTCGCACGTGGCCAAGTCGTTTGCGGCTACGCTGAGCGTGTACGCGCCCGTGTACCTCGTTCCGGCGGCGTTGATACACCGAGAGAAGCTGCTGTCGCGCGAGAAAGGGCCGGACTTGTTGTCTAGGATCGCCGTCGGTTCCGCGCGTTCGGCGTTGTTTCTATCGTCCTACGTCGGCGCGGCGTGGAGCGGCGTGGATTTAGCGAATCGAGCCTTCGGCGGAAGCTGCGACGGCCGTTCGTTAACGTTGGGCGTTTCCATGGCTGGTTTAGCGACCTTCATCGAGAAGAAGTCTCGTCGGATGGAGTTGGCGATGTACTGCACGTCGCGCGCGATCGAAACCGCGGCGTTGATGGCGGTTTATCGCGGCTTTGTGCCGAATTGGATCCAGCGACGACGCGCCGACGTCTTCCTCTTCTCCGTCGCCTCGGCGACAATCATGCACTGCTACAACACCGAACGCGACGTCTTCCGAAGCAAGTACCTTAGCGTGCTCGATTTCATATTCGGCTCAACCGGTCACGATTCGCAAAGCATCTCTCACGCCGCGAGTTACGAGATTTTATTCGAAGGCAACTTTGGCGAGAGCAAAAGAAAGCCGGCGTCTGCGCTGCCGCCCGGCGGCGAGCGAGAGATGCAACCGATTCGCACGTACGTCACCGAGGAACAATTCCGCGCCGCGAGTACGGCGATGAAAGACACACTGAGTGACGCTAGCGTGAGCGATATCCTCAAGCTGTACGGCTTGTACAAACAAGCCACCGTCGGCGACGCGTGCAACCACCCGCGACCGAGCGTGATGGATCAAAGAGGTCGCGCCAAGTACTCTTCCTGGTCGCAATTCGAGGGCATGAGCGCCAAGCAAGCGATGACTGGGTATTGCATGCTCGTCGACGAATTGACGACCGCCGCGAAGTTTAAAACCGCCCCGGCCTCGCCCGCGTCATCGAGCAACGCGGATTAGACGACTCGCGAAAAAAAAAAAGATATCTTTCGCCTCTTGTAATCATCTCGCCGCACTTTGCATCGCACTCGACATGCTCGCCGCGCGCGCGATGACGACGACGCGCGCGAATGCGACGACGCAACGCGCGCCCAGCGCGGGCGCGGGTCGCGCGCGCGTCGTCGCGCGCGCGTCGATGAAACAGCCCGCATCCAGCTTGGCCGCGCACGCCGCGGTCGCGCTCACCGTCGCCAACCCCGCCCTCGCCGACGCCCTCGTCGCGGCGGCCGCGGAGGACGTTCCGCTGACGAAATCGCCCGCGTTCCTCGGATTCGCGTGCGTCGCGGTGTGCTGGGGGATCCCGCAGACGCTGGGAACGGCGATTTTGTCGCAAAAGGAAGCCAAGGGACGAGCGCTGTTGGAGAAGCGAGGCATCGACACATCGGACATCGGGCAGGGTAATTGGGGGAAGGTGCAGCGTCGTTTGCAAGAGAACGACATAGATTGGAAGAACGAGGAAGCTTAGGCTGGTAGGCTTAGAATTTTATTATTGGCATATCGGTAACCATTGACAACGTATTGCGCCATCCTATGAGCTTGGCGCTTCGAGCGCAGGTTCATAAATGAATAATAGAAGATGTAATGTGGACGAGAACGAGTACAACAATGGTACAATAGGGCGCGATTATCGAACCGGCGGCATCGGCGTGTAAGCCGTTTCGCCGTGCGAGTACACATCCAAACCGAGCTCCTCCGCCTCGGCGGGGACGCGAATGCCTCCCGTGATCTTATCGGTGAGCTTGAGGCACGCCCATGACGCAGCGGCGGTGTACACAGCCGTGGAGACGGCGGCGATGACTTGCACGATGGTTTGCTTCATCATGGGAACGTCGTTGAAGCCACCGAGCGCGGGGTGCGCGAGAACGCCGAGCAGAATTGTGCCCAAGAATCCGCCAACGCCGTGGACGCCGAAGACGTCGAGGGCGTCATCGTAGCCAAACTTCTCCTTGACCGTGGTGGAAAAGAAACGGCACACAATGGCGGACGCGAGACCCATCAAGCAAGCGCCAACGGGGCCGACGAAGCCAGCCGCCGGAGTGATGGCGGCGAGACCGGCGATGGACGCCGTGCACGTGCCGAGAACGGAAACCTTGCCGTTCTCGATGACGTCGAGCGCGGTCCAAGCGATCGCGGCGACGGACGCGGAGAGTTGCGTCGCGAGGCACGCGAAGGCGGCGCCCGCGGAAGCGGCACCGGCGGAGCCACCGTTGAAGCCGAACCAGCCGACCCACAACATGGCAGTACCGAGGAACGTCAGCACCAAGTTGCCTTGGTGCATCTTGTTCTCCTTGCGCTCGCCGAGGTACATGGCGGCGACGAGGGCACCGATACCGGCGGTGATGTGCACGACGATACCACCGGCGAAATCAAGGACGCCCATGTCCGCGAAGAACGCGCCCGGGCCACCCCAGACCATGTGGCACGCGGGGAAGTACACGGCGAACATCCAGAGCGTGGAAAACCACATGACGGCGTTAAACTTCATACGCTCGACGAGCGCACCGATCATGAGCGCCGGAGTGATGATGGCGAACGTCATTTGGTACAACACCCAGAGCGCCTCGGGGATCGTCCCCGCGACCGACGCCGCGGTGACGCCCGCCAAGCCGACCTTGTCCCAACCGCCGATGAAGGACGCCAACGTCGTGACGCCCTCCTTCATGCCGACGTCGCTGAACGACAGCGAGTAACCGCACAGAAACCAAAGCACGCTCATGTGTGCCGTGAGCGCGAAGCACTGAATCAACACGCTCAGCGTGTTCGTGCGTCGCACCAAACCGGCGTAAAACGCCGCCAAGCCCGGAATGGTCATAAACAGCACCAACGCGCTCGAAATCAAAATCCAGCACGTGTCCGCGCCGACGACCGCCGGCACCGCCGCCGCCGCCGCCGCCGCCGGACCGGCGAGCGTCAAACCCGCGACCGCGATCGCCGCCGCCGCGATCGGCGTCTTCGCTCGCGCGAACACCGACCGCGTCGCGTTCGAATCCGCGGATTCCTCAAGCGTCGCCCGCGCGGCGTCGACCGACACCGCCCCCGCGACGCGCGCGCGTCGCCCCGCGCGCGCCCCGAGCGCGCGTCCCAGCGCGCACGAATTTTTTCCCGCGCCGCTCGCGCGCGCCGCGCGCGTCGCGCGCGCGCCTCCGCGCGCGCGCGTCGCGCCCGCGCGCGCGGTCCGTTCGGTCGACATTCGCGCCAAGCGCGCGGTCGTCGCCGTCGTCGTCGTCGTCGTCGTCATCGCGAACATGTCGCGCACCGAGCGCGCGAGCGTGGTAAATTTATTTCGCGCGGTGAATCCACCGCCGCGCGCGTCGTCGCGATGTGCGGTCGCGTCGCCGTCGCCGTCGTCGACGTCGAGGTCGACGGGGCAACCGTCGACCTCGAAGAGACGCTTCCCGCGCGCCACCGTTCGCGAACCGTCCGAGGGGGGGGGCTCGGTCTCGACGAGTTTCGACCCGTCGAGGGGGGGGGTCGAAGTGTACGCGGGCAAACAGTGCGCGCGTGATTTCGGCCCGAACGCCGACGCGACGTCGCCCCGCCGCCACTCGTCGCGCGCGTCGCGTCGCGCGCGCCGGCGATGCCGGCGCCGACGCGCGCGGTGCCCGGGGACGTGATCGCCGAGCGCGGCGACGCCGCGCGCGGCGCGCGCGTCGACGCGTGCGGACGCGTGCGGGCGACGACGTGCGGCGAGGTGTTCGTCGAGGACGGCGGCGCGCGCGCGGGCGTCGGCGCGCGCGCGCCCGCGGTGCCGCGCGTGGGGGACGTCGTGTTCGGACGCGTGACGCGCGTGCTCGAGAAGGCGGCGCACGTGGAGATCGCGGCGGTGAACGGACGGGCGCCGAGAGGCGGGGATTTCGCGGGCGTCGTGCGAAGGCAAGACGCGCGCGCGCACGCGGTGGACTCGGTGGAGCTGGAGAGGTGCTTCAGGGCGGGGGACGTCGTCAGGGCGAAGGTGCTGTCGCTGGGCGACGCGCGGTCGTTTTATCTGACGACGGCGGGGGACGATCTGGGGGTGGTGCGGGCGACGCACGGGGCGTCGCGCGCGACGATGCTTCCGATCGGTTGGACCGAGGTGCAGTGCCCGGTGACGGGGGAGGTTGAGGATAGAAAGGTGGCGAGAGTGGACGAGTGAGTGGATGCGTGCGTGCGAATGCCGCGAGCGTGTAATGTACATATGACTATAGCGTGTACTCGGCGTTCCGCCGAGCGTCGCGTCGACGCGCGACGTCAAAGTCGCGGGGTCCCATCCGTCCTTTCTGTCGTCGGCGAGCGCGCGAACCACGATGGTTCGGGTCGCGCGCGCGGAAGACGAACGAAAGCCGCGTCTTCGACGGCATCGAGGGACGACGCGTCGACGGCGTCGACGTAATCCGCAAACTCAGAAAATCTATACGGTTCAGCCATCAAGTCTTCGTAATCGTCGTCGCGCTCGTCGATGAGTGGCTCGCCCGCGTCGTCGTCGACATCGTCGTCGTCCGCCAGTTGGCGCTTGACCCAGCGAACGAACGGGTTGGTGTCGGAAAGTCGTCTCCAGTCTTCGTCGCGTTCGCCGTCGTCTCCGTGCGTCAGGCGCTGCGCGCGCACGATGGCCGCCCTCGCGCCCTCGGCCACGATCACTTTCGCGTGCGTCGCGAACTCTCTCAACTCATCCCTCAGCGTCATCTCTTCGTCGGAGTCCGAGTCATCGATCCGACGGACGCCTCGCGCGTCTCCGCCGCCGTCTCGGCCGCTCGCGCCGCGGCGTCGTCGTCCGCCCAATCCGATCCCCACGCGCACCAGCCCCAGCACCACGAGCAGCGTCAGCGCGGTAAAAACCACCAGCGCCGCCCCGTCCGCGGTTCGCTCGATCGTCGGCGGCGGCGCCGGCGGCGGCGGCGGCGCGTCGGTCGCCGCGTCGGTCGTCCGCGCGCGCGCCGTCGTCGCCATCGCGATCGTCGCGCGCGCGCGCGACGCGTCGGTCTCCGCGCGCGCGCGCGGCGCGCTCACGCGCGTCGCATCACCCCACGCGCGCGCGCGACGGCGACGGCGCGCGGTCGCGCGGCGATGTGCCGCACATCGCGTCGAATCGTCGTCGTCGTCCGATCGCGCATGGCGACGCTCGAGGCGTTCAACGCCGCCGCGGAGGCGATCAAGGCCGTGACGGAGGTGCGACGACGACGCGCGACGCGAACGCGACGCGACGCGCGACGCGACGCGCGACGCGAGCGCGACGACTGAGCGAAAACCGCGCGCGACGACGGACGACGGACAGACGACGAACGAGGAGATGCTCGAGCTGTACGCGCTGTTCAAGCAGGCGAACGTCGGGGACGTGAACGTCGCGCGACCGGGGATGATGGATTTCAAGGGCAAGGCGAAGTGGGACGCGTGGAAGGCGCGCGAGGGGACGTCGAGGGAGGACGCGATGACGGCGTACGTCGCCGCGGTCGCCGCGCTGCGGTCGAAGTACGGGAAGTGAACGACGTCGAGCGATTCCGAGCGCGCGTCGCGCGCGCCGTCGCGATAGAGCGATCGCGTTGTGAATGAACGAACGTCAGACGGCTCGACGCGTCGCCGATGGGCGGTGCGTCGAGATTTGAATTTGACGCCGCCGACGCCGACGACGACGCGACTCGACGGCGCGTCTCGTCGCCTCGGACGCGTCGCGACGCCGCACTGCGCGCCGCGGCGCGACGAGCCAGCGCGCGAGCGCGCGCGACGAGACGCGCGCGAGCGATACCGCGCGCGCGCGTCGACGACGATCGCGCGATCGCGGCGCGCGCGACGACCGCGCGCGCGCGTTGATTCGCATTCGACGCGTCGGCGCGTTCGACCGCGCGCGCGCGCGCGGCGCGCGTCTCCGCGCTCGACGCGCGCGCGAGAGACGCGAGAGACGTCATGTCGATCGCGCGTCAGGAGAGCGGCGAAAAGGTGGGCGTCCGGGCGTCGACGCGGTTGAAGTTGAATTCAAAACCGCGAATTGAATTGAATCGAGTCGAGTCGAGTCACGCGCGGACGAGTGGACGACTGACGACGCGTGTCGGCGCGCAGGATGCGAACGGCGAGGAAAAAATCGAACGCGCGTACTCGCCGAGCCTGCGAAGCGGCGAACACGGCGAGGTGGGGTGCCGGGAGGCGATGGAAGACGCGACGGTGTTGGACGATAACGTCCCGGTCGAGGGCGCGCGGGACGTCGTGGCGTTTTACGGCGTCTTCGATGGACACGGTGGACGGGCGGCGGCGGAATTTTTACGAGATAATCTCATGAAAAATGTGGTTGAGAATGAAAATTTTATGCGCGATCCGGAGCTGGCGCTGAAGGAGGCGTTTTTGAGGACGGATGAGGATTTCTACGACAAGTCGGGACCGGGCGAGACGAGCGGAAGCACGGGGTTAGCGGCGTGCGTCATTGGAGGTAAGTTATATATCGCCAATGCCGGGGACTGTCGCGCGGTTTTGAGCCGAAAGGGAAAGGCGATCGATTTGTCCATCGATCAAAAACCGAGTTCAGTGGGTGAGATGGAACGCATCAAGAACGCGGGCGGTTTTGTGGAGGATGGGTACGTGAACGGGTTGCTCGGCGTCTCGCGAGCGTTCGGGGATTGGCACATCGAGGGTCTCAAAGGACGCGGAGGCAAAGCTGGACCTGTGACCGTCGATCCAGAGATCGAAAAAACACGCTTGACGGAGGACGACGAGTTCTTGATCCTCGCGTGCGATGGTTTGTGGGACGTGTTTAGCTCGCAAAACGCTGTCGACGTCGCGCGGGCAAGCCTGCGTCAACACAACGATCCGACGATTACAGCGAAAGAGCTCGCGGCAGAAGCTTTGAGGAGAGACAGCTCTGATAATATTTCGGTAGTTTGCGTGTGTTTGACTCCTGAAGCGCCGAAAAAGGAGACATTCATTCGCACTTCTCCGAGCTTGTTGCGATCGCTCTCGGTCGAAGCAATGTCTATCGTATCGAAAGCCATGACGGATGACGCCAACTCGCCCGCAGTTCCCGAAGCGTTCGCGCCGAAACGCGTGCAAAGTATTCGGAACTTCACAGGTCACGGGCGGACTGGATCCGACTCCGATTCAATAGCCTCGGATGTCGCGTCGCAGCCATCAGCCGAACAAGTGTCAGAAGTTTTAGAAAGCATCGCGGCTCTCAACGTGGTGAACAAAGTATCGACTGGGGCGCTCGGTTTAGAACGTCTGGACAGTGCCGATACTTCGTCGGGGGTAGCTAATGAGTTAGACACGCTCGAAGAAGAAGACTGAGTGCGCGAGCTCTCACTGTTTGTATTAAAACACAGTACCACTACAACGCGACGCCGAAACCGCCGAACCGCTCAGCCAACGTTCGCGTTCTCCATCACGACATCGCACATTTCAAAGTATATCTCCCCTAAACGAGTCACCACCGGCGCGGACGCTTCGCCTTCACGAAGTAGACTCACTCGCAAATTAATCACGCTATCTATGAATCGGCCTGGGCGCAAATCTCTCGAGTCCAAACCAGCCGCCGACACGGCGGCTCGTTCAACGCGAGGTTGGAACCCGCGCGTCGTCTTCTTCAATTTGACTTTACCGCTCGATCTATCGAATTCTTGATCAAGCTTATCTCGAGTCTCGTCGAACATCTGCGCCAGCAACGCGCGTCGCTGGGCCACCGTGTTAACCACGACGAGTTCCTTGATGAGCGCGGATTCCGCCTTTGGAAGCTCTGAAGGCGCGAACGAACCGGAGACGACGACGTCGCTGTACACCCCACTCGCGTCCGCAGCTTTCGACAACTGCCGAGCGGTCTCTCGTACGACGATGACTTGATACAGGAGGTCCCAGTTAGGAATCTGTTCCTGAAGTTCGAGCTCGTCGATGAGTTGCGCGGCGGCGCGTTCGACTTTTTCCACGCTCACCCCCGGAACGTCTACATCCCCCAACGCCCGACCGCCACCCGCGTGCGCGACGCGCATGACTTCAAACCGTTCTTCATTACTCTTCAGCCTCGCCACGAGCTGCACGACCTGCATCTCATCCGTCAACGAATCCGTCACCGTCGCCAGCGTCTCCTCCTTGATCGCGTTCAGCAGCGACACCAATTGCAAATCCCCGCTCGCCTCGCTCGCCCGCACGTACGCCCCCAGCGCGGCCAAAAACGATCCATCCAACTCTTCAAAGTGCGATCGCACCACCGCGCGCAGCACCGCGCGCTTATCCACCGCGCTCTCCACCGCCTCTCGCTCGCTCGCCGCGCTCGCCTCGTTCATCACCTCCGTCGCCGCCTCCTCCAAAAAGATTCCCTCCACCGTCTCTCGTATGATCGTATCCAGCACCTCGCTCGCCGCGTCCACGCGCGACGCGACGTCGTCGTCGTCGTCCTCCCTCGCGGCGTCGTCCTCGATCGCCGCCGCGCGCGCGCCGCCGTCGCGTCGCCGCCGTCGCCGCCGTCCGAGCGCGCGTCGCGCGCGCGTCGACGCGTCGCGTCCCGGTCCTCGCGCCTCGGCGCGCGCGCATCGCGCGATCGCGTTCGGTCGCGCCGCGGCGAGCATCGCGCGCGTCGCGTCGCGCCGTCGCGCGTCGCGCCGTCGCGCCGTCGCGCGTCGCGCCGTCGCGACGTCGCGCGAAAACGCCCATCGATCGCGACGTCCGACGCGCCGTACACGAACGCGAAAACGCCCATCAATCGCGACGTCGCGACGCGCCGTACACGAACGCGAAAACGCCCATCAATCGCGACGTCCGACGCGCCGCACGCGAACGCGAAAACGCCCATCGATCGACGCGCCCGGACGTCGATTTACGCGCGCGAACGCGCGCGCGACGCGTACAAAGCGACGAAAGCGCCCATCGCGAGACGGCGACCGACCGATCTCGATCGACGCGCGGTCGCGCGCGTCGAGGCGTCGCGCGCGCGCGCGCGGCGTCGCAGAGCGCGACGCGCGCGTCGAGCGACGGCGGCGTCGAGGTCGCGCGCGCGAGCGATCGCGCGGGAACGCGATCGCGCGCGCGCGCGACGCGAGCGACGCGTCGAGAGACGCGCGGCGCGCGCGCGGGGGGGGGAATTCGATCGACGCCGACGGTGCCCAGCGCGCGGGACGCGCGAACGCGGACGGTCGAGCGCGCGGGGGGGCGAGGACGGCGCGCGCGCGCGCGAAGATCGGTCGCTGGGTCGATCGAACGATCGAACGGACGATGGCGCCGGACGATCCCGGGCCCGTGCTGGTGACGCCGCGGCGAGAGGCGAGGAACACGCCGGCGCGCGTGGCGTTGGGTTTCGACGTCAAGGACGTCGTCAAGGATGTCGCGGAGAGCGATGAGGGATCGCCGACGACGGTCGTGACGTCGCCGCTCGCGCGCGCGGGATCGGGGAGCGGGGAATTCGGTGAGAGTTTGTTGAACGCGGACGAGTTGGTCGCGCCGAAGCACGACATTAGAATCATGCTGAAGAACGGGTCGTCGAAACCGGTGGAAGTTTTGCGATCGCAAATGGTGACGTCGTTGACGCTGAGCATGAAACCCGAGTGGTTCACGAAACATAGACACGTGTTCTCGCGCTCGAGTCGACTGTTGCTCGGCGAGTCGTCTTTGCCGGCTGATATCAGTCGGGACGAATTGTATAACAAGCTCGACGATCCGAACGAGTACCGCGAAGTGGTGATGAAACTCGCCGATTTGCAGTACATTCGAGTTAAGGCGGTCGTGAACGTAAACGAGGCGGGAGACATCGACGAGCGCGAGTATTGGTTGCCTCTGAATAGATCGCAAACCGTCGGCGAGATCAAGCGCTTGGTCGCTACGGCGGACGACTTGGAATCGTCCAAGGAAAAGTTGCTAGACAACGTGGACTTATCGACGGGAATGAGCATGGTGTTGCGTGGTAAAGAGTTGGATAATGATTCCACGATCGAAAGCCAAGGTTTGGAGCACAACGCGTTGATACATTTGTTCGTCAAGCGCGACGCAAACGTCAACGTGTCGATGCGTGGGAATAGCGAGTTGGAGATTCGTCTCAACGTCAATAAGACTGCGGAGACGTTTCGCGATCAACTTCACATGGTCAAGCCTGGTTCAGTGGATAGCGCGCAGTACACCCATCTTCGAAGTGGTAGCGTTTCCATCTACCCAGGACGCGGCTTGCGGAACGGTCCCTTGAGCTCGTACGGCGGACGCGAAGGTACATCGCTCGAGTTGCGTCCGCACGTGCCGCGAATATCGCCGCGACGAAGTTCGAACACGAATTCTATGGCGATTCCATCGCCACATTCCGCGACGTTTGGCGCCCACTCCTTCGGTGGCCGCAGTATGCCTATTGCTTCGTCTTGGGGAGCAAGAGCCGCGCTGAATTCGTATCGGCAAAGCGGTAGCGTGACAGCTGACTCCATATCGCCACCGAGTGCGCCGATAACGCCTTTCGGTAGCCCTGGTACGCTTTCAGCTTCGTTTGACATGGCGCGAGAAGGTTTACTCATGGGTAACGCCCCTCAGCTTTCGCAAGGAGGCAACGGCGGCGCGTACTTTTTGAAGGGCATCGATGGCAAGCCTGCCGCCGTGTTCAAACCGGCGGACGAAGAACCGTTCGCACCGAACAATCCCAGAGGACACCGAAGTAGCCATAATGGCGAGGGTATGCGCAAAGGGACGAAGGTCGGCGAAGGTGCCACGCGTGAAGTTGCGGCATACTTGCTCGATCACGGTGGTTTCGCCGGCGTTCCCGCGACGTCTCTCGTCAACTTGACGGATGGGACTGAAGAGGATGATGGAAAGCTCGGCTCGCTTCAGGAGTACGTCGAAAACACCGCTGAAGCAGAGGAGTATGGCCCAAGCATGTTTCCTACGGAAGAAGTGCACAAGATTACCGTTCTTGATATTCGCTTGGCGAACACGGACCGTAACGCTGGAAACATTTTGTGCCGTAGCGACGAGAATGGCAACATCGTCGCGTTGATTCCCATCGACCACGGGTACGCGCTTCCGCACACACTCGAAGACGTGTGTTTCGAGTGGGAGTTCTGGCCCCAAGCATCCATTCCATACAGCGACGACGTCAAGGAGTACGTCGCTATGCTCGACGCCGACGCCGACGTCGAGTACTTGCGAGAAAACGACATCGAGCTTCAAGCCTCCTCAGAACGCGTTCTTCGCGTGTGTACTTTGGTCTTAAAAGAGGCCGTACGTCGTAATTTCACCGCAGCGAACATAGCCTCCATGCTCAGTCGAAAGATGTCCAACAGGAAGTCGGACATTGAAAAGATTGCCGCGCAAGCGGCGTCGACGGCCATCGCCGAGGGGCGTTCCGAACGTGGTCTTTTGGTGCATAAATCTCCAGAAAACGGCTCGTTTTGGAACGACTTGGCTGACGATGAAATCGCCGAAAAGCGCTTCATCGCTCAATTCACCAATATCCTCAACGATTTCCTCGACAATTACGAAACCGAAGCCGACGGATGATTCCGCGAGCCCGAGGCGCCGCCTCCTCGCGCCGCATCCGTCACGCGCCGACGTTCGTTGTACAAACAATCGATTCGCAACGCATCGCGTGCGCAGACATTAAAACATTTGTTCATCGTACTTTGTAACACCACCCACCTATATTTTATCCAACGTCTCGCCTCCGGCTTTCGCGACTCCGCCGACGACTCCGCCAGCGACTCCGGGCTATCCAAATCCAGCCGCCGTTCGCGATCGACGAGATGTCTCCACATCGCGCCGTCATCGGTCCGCGCCTCTCGCGATGGCGCCCAAGTCGTTCGAAGACATGTTCGCGTGCTCGCCCGCGTCGCTGACCAAGCTCAGAGCGTCGCACGCGCCGCACGCGTCGTCGACGGCGTCGCCCGCGCGCGACTACTCGCCCATCGCGTTCCCGTCGATGCGACGCGACGACGAAGACGAACGCGCGCGCGCGGTCGCGGGCGCGTTCGATGACATGTTCGCGTGTTCGCCAGCGTCGCTGAAGAAGATGCGAGGATCGACGGCGGAGCGGGCGTCCGGAGGGGTCGGGACGCCGACGGGGACGCCGACGCGGCCGACGGCGAGTAGAGAGGATTTGGCGTCGGCGTTCGGCGATATGTTTTTAGCGTCTCCGGCATCGTTGAAGAAGATGCGCGCTGCGACCACGACGGTGACGGGAATGGAGGCGCGCGAACGCGTGAATGGATTCGGATCGCCATCGCGTCACGACGGCGCCGCGAACGCGGCGGAGCCGAAGAAGGAAGCGGTGAGCTTCAGTGAAATGTTCGCGAGTTCTCCCGCGGATTTGGCCAAGATGCGACGGTCGGACGTCGGTGGTACCGCGCGTGGATCGCGCGTGGAGGTTGCTAAGGTGGCGGCGGACGCGCGAGAGCGCGCGAATGCGTTCGCGAGCATGTTTGCCAGCTCACCGGCGGATTTGGCCAAGATGCGCGGGAGGTCGCAGTCGTCGATTTCTTACGCCGAAGGGCGGCACGGCGCGAGCGATCGATTTCAAGTCATCGCGCCTGATTTTCAAGCCATGTTTGCTAGTTCGCCGAGCGATTTGAAAAACTTGAGAAGCGCGACGACGTCGTCGAGGAAGAGGCTCGGCGACGAAGCTGATAGATTTGAGGTGACGTACTTGCTCCTCGCCCCTTGCGAAGCGGCAGCTCGCGAGAAGGTTTTAGAAATTTGTTTGGAGCAGACTGTGGAGTTACCAGCGTCGCTCGTGCCGGAAGGGACTTGGATTCGAGAGCATGTCGTCGGTCGATTGGAGTCTTTGACGAAGCCGAAGACCGGACCGCACGCTCGTCGTCCGGACGCCTGGAACGCGATTGTCAGCTATCACGCCGACACTGCGGGTGGGGAGTTAACACAGCTCGTGAACGTTATCTTCGGCAACACGAGCATGAAAGAGAACGTGATGGTCGTCGATGTCGAACTACCGCGCGCCATGCTGCGCGAGTACCCTGGGCCACGATTCGGCGTTCACGGTCTTCGTCGTTTGCTCCGCGTGCCCGAAGGGCCTCTGGTGATGACGGCGCTCAAACCAATGGGATTATCTAGCCAAGAGCTCGCAGAAATTGCGTACGGTTTTGCCAAGGGAGGGATCGACATCATCAAGGATGACCACGGACTTGCGGACCAGCCGTACAGCCCTTACAACGAACGAGTTCGAATGTGCGCTGCCGCTGTAGCGCGCGCCAACGCAGAGACCGGTCGAAACGTTCTCTACGCCCCGTGCATTAACGCTCCCGCGCATTTAATCATTTCCCGCGCGCACGCTGCGAGACAGGCGGGCGCGGGCGCGGTGTTGATGATTCCCGGCATTACGGGTTTGGACGCCATGCGCGAGCTCGCCGCAGACCCGAGCTTCAACCTCCCCATCATCGCTCATCCCGCGTTGCTCGGGTGCATGCTAGGCGGAGGGAGCACAAATAGAATAGCGGGCTTTAGTCACGAAGTCCTCCTCGGGTTATTGCCCCGGTTGGCCGGTGCGGACGCCACCGTCTTCCCGTCTTTTGGCGGGCGGTTCGGATTCAGCGTGGACGAGTGCAAGGCCATCAACGTCGGGTGCACGCGAGTGATGGGGGATTTGCCCGCCATTTTACCTTCCCCGGGCGGTGGCATGACGCTCGAGCGCATCGCTCAGATGCGCGAGGTGTACGGCCCCGATTTATTACTTCTCATCGGCGGTTCTTTGTACTCGCACTCGGAAAATCTCGTCGACGGCGCTCGTCACTTCATGAAACTCGCCGGACGCAAAGAGCTCTACGGCCCGCTCGAGCGCCCGCACGACGGTCACCGCGGACACACGATGTGAAGTTAAAGTATCGTAATAACAATTTCTGGTACTCGTACGTGTAATATCACCGCCACGCGTCCTCGGAAACGATGCCGCGCTTCGCCGCCCACCCCACCGCCGGCGACACCAGCGTCGCCAGCATGTGCACCCCGAGCAAAGGCTGAAACAAAAACGGCCACAAAAACAACCACGTCCCCAAAAACGGTTCATCGTACGACAGCCCGTTCCCTTTGCTCAACCGCACCCCGACGCCGACGACGAGCCACGCCAGGATGAACAAGATGACGAAAAAATCATACAACAAAAACGTATCGATCGCCTCCTTCACGCCGTCCATCGCCCCCGGCGCGGCTTTCGCGCTCGACGACGCTTCCTCCGCGCTCGTCTCGCGCGCCTTGGCTTCGGCGTAGCGCGCTATGTCGGCCTCCAGCTCGCTCGACACGTCGAAATCCCTGCGCTTGGTGATGTCATCGTCGTCGCCGTTCTCTCTCGCGCGCGGCGCGTTTCGCGCGCGTCGGCGCCCCGGCGCGGCGACGCGGCGCGCGATGCGTCGCGCGGGCGTCGCGCGCGCGCGCGCGGACGCCGCGGCGGCCGTCGAGGACGCGATTGAAGTCATCGTCGGGACGTTATCGCGTCGCGCTGTGACGCGCGCACGCGCGCGCGCCCGTCGACACACCGCGACGCGCCGGCGCGGCGCCCGCGGCGCGCGAGGCGATGGCGACGGCGCGCGCGGTGACGACGGCGCGCGCGCGGGCGACGGCGCGCGCGCGCGGGGTCGCGGAACGACGAAAAGTCGATTTCGCGACGGCGTCGACGGAGAT